>ERZ772946.44-NODE-44-length-69895-cov-8.3563_pt1 | contig 69895 bp, 55 predicted proteins | sample MGYA00511680_ERZ772946 | MGnify/ENA primary metagenome ERZ772946 (study PRJEB29015, sample SAMEA2737918) | human oral metagenome | biome: human oral; feature: human-associated habitat; material: dental | place: China | collected 2016 ... | reverse complement strand
CGCGCCAGTCACGAAGGACTGCGCAACGCCCAGGCCCTGGCCGAAGCCCTGGCGCGGCGCGGCATCATCGTCACCAGCGGCCTGGCCGAAGGCATCGACGCCGCGGCCCACCAAGGGGCCCTGGAAGGCGCCTCGGCAGGCCAGGCCAGCACCATCGCCGTGACCGGAGCCGGTATCGACCGCATCTACCCAGCCCATCACCTGCCCCTGGCCCGGCGCATGCTGGAGCAGGGCGGACTCGTGCTGAGCGAACAGCCCCTGGGCAGCGCCCCGGTACGCGCCAACTTCCCGCGCCGCAACCGGATGATCGCTGCGCTCTCACGCGGCACCCTGGTGGTGGAAGCTGCCCTGCGCAGCGGCTCGCTGATCACCGCACGGCAGGCGGCCGAGCTGGGCCGCGAGGTGATGGCCGTGCCCGGTTCCATCCACAATCCGCTCTCCCACGGCTGCCACCACCTGATCCGGGACGGCGCCACCCTCATCGAAACCGTCGACGACATCCTGCAAGCCCTAGGCATGGTCAGCCCCGGGCAGGACGCTTCGGACCAGGAGACCATCCGGGGCGGTCGAATCCGTGCCCGCCAGCACACCGCCCGGCGTGCCAGCGGACGACGTGAATGGCAGTCGATCATCGCCGACCAGGAAAGCGGAGCGGTCGAACAGACCCCCTCCCGGCCGGAACCGCCCGACGACGACAGCCGCGACCTGCTCACCATCCTGGCCGCCAGCCCCATGTCAGCCGAGGCGCTCGCCAGCCGACTGGGCTGGCCAATTGATCGCATCCTGATCACTATCCAGCTGCTGGAGCTTGGCGGCTACATCGGACGCCACGTCGACGGCCGCTGGCAACGACTGGACTGAGGCCTCGGCTACCGTTTCGATCCACTTCCGGCAGCCCGGACCCAAAGCCATGACACGGCCAGCGACACGACGGCACCGAGCAGCGTGCCCGTCAGCCGATGCCAGGCATACAGATAGCGCTCCTGCCCATGCGCGACCAGGGCAACCAGCACGAAGGTGATGCAGCTGACCCGCCCCGCGATATCGGGCAGCCTGGCCAGGGCACACAGGGCCAGCGTGGCCCACGCCCCGGCAAAGACCAGCAGAACGAACAGCGCCGGGTCATGAAGGCCATTGTCCACTGCCGCGACCGCCATGCCGCAGAGCCCGCCGATGACCACCCCCAGCAGACGGGTGCTGGCGGATTTCAGCGTGATGCGGCTTTCGGGTTGGGTGAGCATCACCGCCGCCGTGGCTGCCGCCAGTTCCTGCAGCGACAACAGCCGCGCCAGTGCCACCGAGGCGGCCACCGCAACGGCAATGCGCAGGGCCAGGGATCGGGTGTGCTGCGCGGCAGGCATCATGAGCGGAGATTCATGGATCCGCTCTTCTGGGGATCTCTGAGGTTCCACACTGCCCCTCCTGTTCTCGTTTCGCCCGCTTCTTCATTCTATCAACGAGGTAGAGCACCTCTCCCCGTGCCTGGGCTGGCCGATCGACCGCATCCTGATTACCATCCAGCTGCTGGAGCTTGGCGGCCACATCGGGCGCCACGTCGACGGCCGCTGGCAACGACTCCATGGACACCGGGAACGCCCTTTCCGGAAATCCGCGACTTGCCTGATCCGCAATCGTCCTCTTACTATGGCGCCGCCATGAGTAAAGCTTTGATCATTGCCGAGAAACCTTCCGTCGCCGCCGACATCGCGCGGGCGCTGGGGGGTTTCGTCCGTCACGGCGACTACTTCGAAAATGACGACTACGTGCTCAGCTCGGCGGTGGGCCACCTGGTGGAGATCGCTGCACCCGAGCAATACGATGTCAAGAGAGGGAAGTGGTCGTTCACTCACCTTCCGGTCATCCCGCCGCATTTCGATCTGAAGCCGATCGAGAAGACGCACGACCGCCTCAAGCAGCTCGCCAAGCTGATCAAGCGCAAGGATGTCACCTCGCTGATCAACGCCTGTGATGCGGGCCGCGAGGGCGAGCTGATCTTCCGGCTGATCGTGCAGTACGCCAAAGCCAAGCAGCCCATGCAGCGGCTGTGGCTGCAATCGATGACGCCCAGCGCCATCCGTGACGGCTTCGCGAACCTACGCCAGGGCGACGAGCTGAACGGCCTGGCCGACGCGGCGCGCAGCCGCGCCGAGGCTGACTGGCTGGTGGGCATCAACGGCACCCGCGCCATGACAGCCTTCAACTCGCGCGACGGCGGCTTCTACCTCACCACCGTCGGCCGGGTGCAGACCCCCACGCTGGCCGTGGTGGTCGAACGCGAAGAGAAGATCCGCCGCTTCGTGCCGCGCGACTACTTCGAGGTCAAGGCCACCTTTGGCGCCAAGGCCGGCCAGTACGAAGGCAAGTGGTTCGACCGCAACTTCAAGAAGAGCGACGATCCCGAGCACAAGGCCGACCGCTTCTGGACCCGCGAGGATGCCGAGGCCATCGTGGCTGCCTGCGAGGGCAAGCCCGGCACCGTCACCGAGGAATCCAAGCCTTCCACCCAGATCGCTCCCGCGCTCTTCGACCTGACCACGCTGCAGCGCGAGGCCAACGGCCGCTTCGGCTTCTCGGCCAAGACCACCCTGGCACTGGCCCAGGCGCTGTACGAAAAGCACAAGGTGCTCACCTACCCGCGTACCGATTCGCGGGCGCTGCCCGAGGACTACCTGGGCACGGTGCGCCAGACGCTGGGCCAGCTCTCCGAATCCGGCGTGCACGGCGAATTTGCCCGCACCATCCTGGAAAAGGACTGGGTCAAGCCCAACAAGCGGGTCTTCGACAACAGCAAGATCTCCGACCACTTCGCCATCATCCCCACGCTGCAGGCGCCCAAGAACCTGTCGGATGCCGAGCAGAAAGTCTACGACCTGGTGGTGCGCCGCTTCATGGCCGTGTTCTACCCGGCGGCCGAATACCTGGTCACCACCCGCATCACCACCGTGGCCGGTCACCCCTTCAAGACCGAAGGGCGCGTGCTGGTCAACCCTGGCTGGCTGGCCATCTACGGTCGTGACGCCAGCGGTGGCGACGGCCCCGGCAACCTGGTGCCCGTTGCGCCCAACGAAACGGTGCAGACCGACGAGATCGCCCTGCAGGCCAACCAGACCCGGCCACCGGCCCGCTACACCGAGGCCACGCTGCTCTCGGCCATGGAAGGCGCCGGCAAGCTGGTCGACGACGACGAGCTGCGTGAGGCCATGGCCGGCAAGGGCCTGGGCACGCCAGCCACCCGTGCCGCCATCATCGAGGGGCTGATCACCGAACGCTACCTGCTGCGCGAAGGACGCGAACTCATCCCCACCGCCAAGGCCTTCCAGCTGCTCACGCTGCTGCGCGGCCTGGGCGTGGCCGCGCTCAGCATGCCGGAACTCACCGGCGACTGGGAATACAAGCTCAGCCAGCTTGAGAAGGGCCGCCTGGACCGCCAGGTCTTCATGTCGGACATTGCCGCCATGACCCGCGACATCGTGGAGAAGGCTCGCAACTTCGAGGCCGACACGGTGCCCGGCGACTATGCCGTGCTCCAGACTCCCTGCCCGGCCTGCGGTGGTGTCATCAAGGAGAACTACAAGCGCTTTGCCTGCAGCCAGTGCGACTTCTCCATCACCAAGATCCCCGGTGGCCGCCAGTTCGAGCTGCCCGAGGTCGAGACGCTGCTGAAGGACAAGGTCATTGGCCCGCTGACGGGTTTCCGCAGCAAGATGGGCCGGCCCTTCTCGGCCATCCTCAAGATCACCCCAGAAAACAAGCTGGAATTCGACTTCGGCCAGAACGACGCGCAGGACGAGCAGTCCGAACCCGTCGACTTCAGCGGCCAGGAGTCGCTGGGTCCCTGCCCCAAGTGCCAGAACCCGGTCTACATCCACGGCATGCACTACGTCTGCAGCCACGCCGTGGGCCCCAACAAGACCTGTGACTTCCGCTCGGGCCGCGAGATCCTGCAGCAGCCCATCGAGCCCGCCCAGATGCAGAAACTGCTGGCCGATGGCCGCACCGACCTGCTGACCGGCTTCGTCTCGTCCCGCACCCGTCGCAAGTTCAAGGCCTTCCTGGTGCGCGAGCCCAGCGGCAAGATCGGCTTCGAGTTCGATAACGCCAAGGGCAAGGCCGCCAAGGCCGATGGCAAGGACGGCGAAGAAGGCGCCGAAGACAGGAAGCGCACCTCCCGCACGACCGCTGCCAGGTCCGGCACGGCCACCAAGGCGAGCACCACGACCCGCAAGACCAGTGCGGCCAAGGCAACCACAACGCGGCACACCACCAAGGCGGCCGCCGACGATCCGGCCGCTGCCGAGGGCGAAAGCGCCACACCCAAGGCCGGTGCCAAGGCTGCCTCGACCGCTGGTCGGACCCGCCGGACCGCTGCCAGCGCCAAGGCCGACAATACGGGAGACCACCCAGCCGACCCCAGCGAATGATGTCTGTTGCCACCCCCGTTTCCCGTTCCAGTCACGCCACCCCGCAGGCCACACCGTCACCCGTCGTGACCTCGGCCCTGCAGGGTGCTGCCCAGGCCGCCACGACAGCCGCCACCCGCCAGCGCGCCTACACCGCGCCGCCCACGCCCGCCGTGTACCAGCGGATGGAATGGGTCTTTGCCTACGGCTCGCTGATCTGGAACCCGGAGTTCGACTTCGACGAACGGCACAAGGTGCGCATCGAGGGCTATCACCGCGCCTTCTGCATCAATTCGCACACCTACCGGGGCACGCCCGATGCTCCGGGTGTGGTGCTGGGACTGGACTGCGGCGGCTCGTGCGAAGGCATCGTCTACCGCGTGCGCCGTGGCCAGGAAGCCGACATCATGGACCGCATCTACCAGCGCGAGATGGTCAGCGAGGTCTATCAGCCGCTGGTGGTGGACATCCCGCTGCCCGACGGCCGCCAGGTGCAGGCGCTCACCTTCATCGCCTGCCAGGAAGACCTGCACGGCTACCTGCCCGGTCCGCGCAGCGAAGTGCTGCGCCGGCTGCGCGAATGCACCGGCTGCCGGGGCAGCAACCGCGAATACGCCCTCAACACCCAGGCCGCCCTGCGTGAATGGGGCATCCAGGATCCGGCCCTGGACGCGCTGATCGCGGAAATGGACACTCCATCTGCCCAAGGTTCCCGGCCCGATTGCTGAGGCCGGATGAAGGCAGACGACCCATCGGCGCCAGTGCTCCAACCAAAGGCCTGAACCTCTTCTCACATGACCACGGCCACCTCCAGAGGCAGCTGATTTCCGGCCGCTCGTGATCGGAGGCCATCACCTTGAGGATCCTTAACGTACTTCCGAAAAGCACAAATTATTACAATAGTCATAAAAAATCATCGCTTTTGGCGACTCTTTCCATATTCAGGATCAATAGAATTATTCGGCTATCAAAGCCCTCTCACATGCCTGATCCGAAATATCGCCTCCTCCAACAGGGGTTTCTGGTACCCCTGGCCTCGCTAGGTATCCTGTTGTGTCTGGCCAGCTGCAACAGCGACACTGGCAGCACATCTCCCGCCTCTTCCAACGCGGCAGCCGCTACATCCGCCGATGCGGCTACCCAGGCTGGATCCGACGGTACTGCAAGTTCCTCTACCAGTGCCGCCTGGGACCTGATCACCGGTACCCATGCCTCCGACCAGATCGACACCAAAGGCTGGCTGCCCCTGTCCATTGCGCTGGATTCGATGACGGCCAGCAGCCCGTCACCCCGCCTGTCCATCCAGCCTGCCAGTGACAGCGTCACCACCGTCTCGCTCGACGGCAAGCCGGTAGCCACTCTCACGCGGGACATCCATGGTGTGACGATTCACGCCACTCCGGGCAATATCCACCTCGCTTACACCCTCAGTGGTGTCGGCACCACGCCACTCACCATCCGCAGCGACAACGACTACCAGCTGGTGCTCTCGGATGCTCACCTGGCCAGCCCCGACGGTCCGGCGTTGGGCCTGCAATCTGGCAGTACCGCCTTCCTCGAATTGAAAGGCGCCAGTACGTTGGCCGATACCGACACCTGGGGTCCACGCACTGACGCCGACGGCAAGACGACTCAGCCCCCAGCCACGCTGTCGGCCAGCGGTCCGCTGGTCGTACGTGGCGACGGATCGCTGAAGATCGATTCCAGGGCCCACCATGCGTTGGCCACCGCCAGTCACATACGCCTGTCCAGCGGCAACCTGTCGCTTGCCGCGGCTGCCCGGGATGGCCTGCGTGCCAGCCACGCCTTCATCATGGACGGCGGCCAGCTGGGGATCGACGCCCCGGCCGGCAAGGGCATCAAGGTCAATGGTGAGGAAAGCGCCACCCAGCCACTGGGTTTCGTGGCCATCAATGACGGCCATCTCACCATCAAGAGCCACGACAAGGCCATCACCGCCGGCTGGAAGGCCAAGGAGGATGCAAAGACTCCCGGTACCAGCGATGATCCCGACCCGCGCGTGACCATCAGCGGCGGCACACTGGACATCACCACCACCGGAAAGCCAGTGGAGGACACCAACGAAGGCGAAGGTGGCCTGTCCCCCGAAGGCATTGAGGCGAAATCCGCCATTACCGTGCGTGGCGGTAACCTCACCCTGAACACCACAGACGACTGCTTCAACGCCGGAACGCGCTTCGAACTGAGCGACGGCCGTGTCTACGCCTACAGCAGCCTTCAGGATGCCGTGGATTCCAACGGCACCATGACCATCTCCGGCGGCGTCCTGGTGGCTGTCAGCCACGCCCCGCGACCCGAAGGCGCCCTGGACAGCGACTCGCACGAATTCGCCATCAAGGGAGGCACCTTCGTCGGCATCGGTGCTTACAACAGTACCCCCACCGCCAGCGCCTCAACCCAGAACGCCATCGCCATCCCGACCTACGTCGAGGCCGGCCGCTGGACACTACGCGATACAGCCAACAACGCCGTATTCTCCTACGACTTGCCCTTTCGCGCCGGCTACCTGATCGCCAGCACGCCAGCTCTGGCTCAGGGCGCCACCTACACCGTGGTACGCGGTGGTACCCCCGGCCCCATGGGTGAGGATTTCCATGGCATGGCCCTGAAGCCCACCACTCTTGCCGGCGGCACACCGGGCGATACCTTCAGCATCACCGACACGCTCACCCATCTGGGCGCTACCGAATTCAACTGGTACAGCCCGGAACTGGGGCCTGGCGACTGAGTGGCAGGAAGTCCACCAGCTGCCGTTCTCTGTGGGCGGGGCCAGATCCAGGTCCCGGAAGTTCATGACACGCTCTAGAATGTCAGCTTCCATCACAACAGTTTTCTCGGAGCGCGCATTCGCATGGGCAACACCATTCTGCAAAGCCTGCCGATCGGCCAGAAGGTCGGCATCGCCTTCTCGGGCGGCCTGGACACCAGCGCCGCACTGCACTGGATGCGCAAGAAAGGGGCCGTTCCCTACGCCTACACCGCCAACCTGGGCCAGCCCGACGAGAACGACTACGACGAGATCCCCCGCAAGGCACTGCGCTACGGCGCCGAAGCTGCCCGTCTGGTGGACTGCCGCAGCCAGCTGGTGGCCGAAGGCATCGCCGCCCTGCAGTGCGGCGCCTTCCACATCTCCACCGCCGGCGTCACCTACTTCAACACCACGCCCATCGGCCGTGCCGTGACCGGCACCATGCTGGTGGCCGCCATGAAGGAAGACGACGTCAACATCTGGGGTGACGGCAGCACCTACAAGGGCAACGACATCGAGCGCTTCTACCGCTACGGCCTGCTCACCAACCCGTCGCTCAAGATCTACAAGCCCTGGCTGGACCAGCAGTTCATCGACGAACTGGGTGGCCGCGCCGAAATGTCGGCCTTCATGGCCGCCTCGGGCTTCGACTACAAGATGTCGGCCGAAAAGGCCTATTCCACCGACTCCAACCTGCTGGGCGCCACCCACGAGGCCAAGGATCTGGAATACCTGAACAGCGGCATCCGCATCGTCCAGCCCATCATGGGCGTGCCCTTCTGGCGCGAGGACGTGGTGATCCGCCCCGAGGAAGTCACCATCCGCTTCGAGGAAGGCCAGCCCGTCGCCCTCAACGGCCAGACCTTCGACAGCCCGGTCGAGCTGATGCTGGAGGCCAACCGCATCGGCGGCCGTCACGGACTGGGCATGAGCGACCAGATCGAGAACCGCATCATCGAGGCCAAGAGCCGCGGCATCTACGAAGCCCCGGGCATGGCGCTGCTCTACATCGCCTACGAGCGTCTGGTCACCGGCATCCACAACGAGGACACCATCGAGCAGTACCGCATCAACGGCCTGCGTCTGGGTCGTCTGCTGTACCAGGGCCGCTGGTTCGACCCGCAGGCCATCATGCTGCGCGAGACCGCCCAGCGCTGGGTGGCACGCGCCATCACCGGCGAGGTCACGCTGGAACTGCGCCGCGGCAACGACTACTCGCTGCTGAACACCGAATCGCCCAACCTCACCTATCACCCCGAGCGGTTGACCATGGAGAAAGGCGAATCGGTCTTCTCGCCAGCTGACCGCATCGGCCAGCTCACCATGCGCAACCTCGACATCACCGACACGCGCGACAAGCTGGCCAACTACAGCCGCGTCGGTCTGCTGAGCGCAGGTGCCGGCCATGAACTGCCGCAGCTGAAGAAGGACTGAGTGAAGTTCATTCACGCCGCCGACCTGCACCTGGACAGCCCGCTTCGCGGGCTGTCCGCGTATTCCGATGCACCCGCCGAGCAGTTGCGCACCGCCACGCGCGATGCCTTCGTGAAGCTGGTGGACATCGCCCTGGATGAAGCCATCGACTTCATGGTCATTGCCGGCGACATCTACGACGGCGACTGGAAGGACTTCAACACCGGACTTTTCTTCATCCGGCAGATGGGAAGGCTGCGACAGGCCAACATTCCCGTCTATCTGCTGTACGGCAACCACGATGCCGAAAGCGACATGACACGCAGCCTCACGCTGCCCGACAACGTGCATGTCTTTTCATCGCGCAAGGCAGAAACGTTCGCCATCGAATCACTGAAGGTGGCGATTCATGGTCGAAGCTTCAAGCAGAAAGCCACCACGGAAAATCTGGTTCCAAACTATCCGGAACCCGTCTCTGGCTGGCTGAACATCGGCGTGCTGCATACCGCCCTGGAAGGCAATGCCGAGCATGCCACCTATGCACCCTGCACCGTTTCCGAGCTGGAAGCCAAGGGCTACCAGTACTGGGCGCTGGGCCATGTGCATGAGCGCAGCATCCTTCCTGAACATCGGCAACCGGGCCAGACCGTCATCGCCTTTCCCGGCAACATCCAGGGGCGGCACATCCGCGAGCAAGGCGCACGCGGCGCCCTGCTGGTCACGGCGCAAGCCGACGAGATCACCGACATCCAGCTGCTGGAAGTCGACGTGCTGCGCTGGCAGCAGCTGGATGTCGCACTCGGTCAGGATGACGACATGGCGTCCGCCCTCCAGGCAGCCGGCCTTGCCCTGGAAAACCTTCTGGCTGAGACCCCTGCCCATCTGCCGCTGGCCGTGCGTGTCGTCTTCACCGGAGCCACGCCCGCACATGAAACCCTGCTGGCGCAGGACGAACAGCTTCGGCAGGAAATCATCGCCCAAGCCGTGGCCCAGGATGCCGAGCGCATCTGGATCGAGAAGGTGAAGGTGGCCACACGCCCGCCGAAGGTCATGGCCTCGACATCTCAGGGTCTGCCTGATGCGCTAGCAGACCTGGAGTCCCTGGTGCTTTCAGCCCAGGACGACCCGGAATTCATCAACGAACTCATCAGTGACTGGCAGGCCATCCTGGAAAAGCTGCCCGACGATGTACGCCGCCAGTCGCCCGAGCTGAAGGAACTGCGTCAGGATCCCATGTCACAGCTGACCGCACGTGTGCAGCAGGCCCTGCCGCTTCTGGTGGATCGCATCGAACGGGTGCAGTCCGCATCCCCCCGCTGACCTGCCGGAGAATCCCATGCGCATCCGTGAACTGCGGCTGCTCCGCTACGGCAAATTCACTGATCGGCTCCTGGCGCTGCCCCATGCCCCTCAGGACATCCATCTCGTCGTGGGCGCCAACGAAGCGGGCAAGTCAACGATGCGCCGTGCCCTGTCCGACTGGCTGTTCGGCTTTCCGATGCGCAGCACCGGCATGGACTTCCTGCACCCGATGCAGGACCTTCGCCTGGGCGGCATCATCGAGGACAACACGGCCTCCCGCGGAGAACCCTCATCCGGCCAAGACACCGCCACCGGCGGCACGAAAGAGAAAGGCCCATCCGACGGGCAGATCCGGTCCCTGAACTTCGAGCGCCGCAAGGGCCAGAAGAACACGCTGCGCACATCGGCTGATGAACCGCTTCCCGACAGCACCCTGCACGAATGGCTGGGCAGCCTGCAGGCCGAAGAATTCAGGCGCATGTACGCGCTGGACCATGCCACGCTGGTAGAAGGCAGCGAGAGCATCCTGCAGGCTTCCGACGACATTGGCCGCATGCTGTTTCAGGCCGCTGCGGGCATCGAGCACCTGGGCGATGCGCTCAAGGCCCTGCAGCAGGAAGCCGACTCGCTCTGGGCCCCCCGCAAGTCCGGCAACCGCATCTTCTACCAGCAGCAGGACGCCTACGAGGAAGCCCGACGCACCCTGGGCCAGGCCCAGCTGCGCACGCGGGACTGGAAGGAAAGCCATGATGCGCTGATGGACGTCCAGCACCAGCTGGAAGAAGCTCGCAACAAGCATGCCGAGATCCAGCAGCACATCCATCGACTGGAACGGATCCGACGTGTGCAGCCCCTGCTGCGTGATGCGGAAGCAGTCCGTCAGCGACAGGAGGCGCTGCAGGCATCAGGCATGCCCCCCCTGCTGCCGGACAATGCCCGACAGATCTTCGAGCAGGCCAGCCAGCAAGGGGCGAAAGTACAAGCCAACATGGCGTACCTGCAGGCGGAATTGAACGAACTCGACCAGGCACTGGCAGCTGTCACCCTCGACACCCCGGTTCTGGCCCGTGCCGACGAGATCACCCGCCTGGACGAAGCACGCGTGCAGTGCCACGACCATCCCGCCCGGCTGCAACGTCATCAGGAGAAGCTGCAGACGCTCCAGGCCAGGGTCAAGGCACTGGCTGCCGAGCTGGGCTGGCCGGCCGAGGACGAAGCGGCCGTGGCCCGCCGGCTGCCGGCCCCTGCCTGGTGCGAACGGATGGCCCAGCTGATTCGTCGGCACCAGGCGCTGCGGCCTGCCGTGGAGAAGGCCCGGCACGAGCGGGATGCTCAGGCGCAGAACCTCAGCCAGTGGCAGGCGCAGCTGCAGTCACTGGCATCGGAAGGCATTGATCCGGCGCTCTCCGACCTACTAGAACGGGCCCGACGACTGGGGGACCCCGATACCCAGTCGGATGCCCTGGCCAGTGAACGGCAACGGCTGGACGCCGCGCTGGAAGCCACCCTGGCCGGCATGGGTCCATGGCGCCAGCCCATCGATCGGCTGCAGGCGATGCTGGTGCCCCAAGCCAGCCAGGTCGATGCCCTGCGGGTGCAGCAGCATGATGATGGTCGTGCACTGCAGGCGCGGCAGGAAGCACTGCAGAAGAAGATCCAGGACATCCAGCAGCAGGAACAGGCGCTGCTGCAGCTGGTGCGTCATCATCAGCCCGTCTCGCGCGAGGACGTGGCTCAGGCCCGCCGACAGCGCGATGACGACTGGCAGGCCATCAAGGCCGACCCGGCCACCCTGCCCGCCCGGGCCGGTGCATTCGAGGCGCGAATGCACGAGGCCGACACCCTGGCCGATGCCCGTCTGGAACGGGCGCAGCACGAAGCGGACCGGCAGTCCTATGCCAACCAGCTGGAAAAGCTGAAACTGGAACGCACCGGCATCGAATCCGACATTCAGGCCATCGAGACGCGGATGGCACGGCGGCTGGCCGACTGGCAGGCCCAGGCGGTGGCCTGCGGTCTGCCCGACCTGCCCCTGGATGCCGCGCCGACCTGGCTGAAACGCCATCAGGACGCCCTGGAGTCGCTGGCCAGGCGCCAGACTGCCGAAAACCAGCTTCAGGCCCTCCACCAGCGGGTGGAAGCCCTGCGCCAGGCGCTGACGGACCGGCTGGCGCTGCCTGCCACGACGCGCCTGGACGATGGCCTGCGCCAGGCCCGTGAACGGCTGGAAACGGCGCAGCGAATTGCCGGCCAGCGCAGCACCCTGGAAATCCAGATCCAGGATGCACAGCGGCGACTGGTCCCGCTGCAGACGGCACTGACCCAGGCGGAAAGCCAATGGCAGGAGTGGCAGCAGGCCTGGCAGGCGACGTTGGCTGAAGCCGGCCATGAAGACACCTTGCCCGTCGAACAACTGGAAACCCGTCTGGCCCGGATGCAGGACATCCAGACGCTGCTGGCGCAGATGGACAGCTTGCGTGCCGATGACATCGAGCCCCTGCAGAACGCCCTGGACAGCTGGGTACGCCATGCCCGCACCCTGGCCGATCAGCTGATGCCCGATGCGCCGGCAGACATGTCCCCCCAGGACATGGCGCTGACACTGGCCGGCCGACTGAAGGCCGCCCGCCAGGACGAGGCCGAGCACCACCGGTTGCAGCAACAGCAGGCCCGCAACCGTCAGGCCCTGGAAGCCGCCCGGCAGCAGCAGATCCAGGTCGATGCCCTGCTGCAGCCGCTGAGGGTTGCCGCCGGCATCGACGACATGGCCCTGCTGGGGCCCGCCATTGCCCGCTCGGAAGAGCGGCGACAGATCGAGCACGAGATCCAGCGCATCGAAACGGCCCTGCGGGAAGCCGGCGACGGCCACTCCATCGAGAGCCTGCGCACCGAGGCGGCCAGCATCGAACCGGACCAGCTGCAGGTCGAGCTGAACCGCCTGGGTACGGAAGCCGGACAGATCGTGGAGGACATCAGTCGCCTGGGCGCGCAGCACGGCCAGCTCAAGGCCGCATTCGACGCCCTGAACGGCAGCGATGCGGCCGCCCGGGCCGCGACCCGGATGCAGGAGGCCGCGGCCGGCATGGCCGAAGCCGCCGAGCGCTATCTGCGCCTGAAGACCGCCGCACGACTGCTGCAATGGTCCATGGAGCGCTTTCGCCAGACCCGCCAGGGCCCCATGCTGGCCCGCGCGTCGGAGATCTTCCAGGCCCTCACACTGGGCTCGTTCAGCCGTCTGCTGGTGGATGCCGACAGCCATGACAGTCCCCGACTGGTGAGCATCCGGGCCGATGGCAACAAGCCGGTGGAGGTGCCCGGCCTCAGCGAAGGCACGCGCGACCAGCTCTACCTGGCGCTGCGGCTGGCGGCCCTGGACCAGCAGGCCAGCCAGGGCAGCCGCATGCCGCTAATTGCGGACGACCTCTTCATCAACTTCGACGACCGCCGCACAGCGGCCGGCCTCGACGTGCTGGGTGAGGTCTCACGCCGCATGCAGGTGATCCTGCTCACGCACCACGACCACCTGGTGCCGCTGGCCCGCCAGGTGCTGGGTGATGGGCTGAACGTGATCGAACTGTAGGCGGCGTCAGTTTCCGTCGGGATTTAGGGCTGCGCCCATCCCGCCGCCCAGCAGCCCATCCAGCCGCTGCGTGCGGATGCCATAGAAGCGTTTCAGCGCCTCGATCTCGGCCCGCACCGCATTGGCATCCCGCGCCCGGCCGGTGCGGTTGCCCAGGATCATCTTGTTCTTGCCCGTGTGTTCGGGGCTGATGAACTCGAACACCTGCGCCTCATAGCCCTGGGTCTCCAGCAGCAGTGCCCGCAGCCCGTCGGTCAGCATCTCGGCTTCCTGGCCCAGATGGATGCCATGACGCAGCAGCGCATCCAGCGGGGCAGGCGCCTTCAGCTGCGGCCGCAGCTCACGGTGGCAGCAGGGCGAGCACACCAGCATGGCGGCCTGCTGACGGATGCCCTGAAAGAGCGCATCGTCCGTGGCCGTATCGCAGGCATGCAGTGCAATGACGATGTCGACCGCAGTCCCGTCGGACACCGTGGCGCCCGAATCCCTGCTCTGTTCGGCATCTGCCCCGACACCTGCAACACCAGCCACGGCACGCCCATCGGCAATGCCCGTGATGACAGTACCGCCCGCAGCCGATGCGACCTGTGCCACTTCACAGGCCTGCAGGATGTCGCCTTTCTCGAAGCGCAGTCCCGACAGGCCATGCCGCTGGGCCAGCCGGTTGCATAGCGCCACCAGGTCGGCGCGGCGCTCGATGCCCACCATCTCCACCTGCAGGCCCAGCACATGCGTCAGATAGTCGTACAGCGCAAAGGTGAGATAGCCCTTGCCCGCGCCATAGTCACGGATGCGCAGCGGCGGCTGCCCTGCCCGTCCCACGCGGTTGGCCAGCGTGTTGTGCTGCCAGGCCTGGGCCACGATCTCGACGAACTTGTTGATCTGCCGCCACTTGCGGGCCATGGCCGGCACCAGTGCACCCGTCCTGCCCACAATGCCCAGGTCCACCAGATAGGGCCGGCCGATGTCCACCGGATAGCGTCGCTGCCGGTTGTGATCGGCCAGGTCGCCCCAGCCATCCTCATCCGGCAGGCTGTCATGGCCGTGCGAGAAGACACCGCCCGCGGCACGGGCTACCGTCTGCCCGCTTCCCACCCTGCGCAGTTGCGTGAGCGCCCCCACGCCCGGCTGCCAGGACGCCGCACCACCGGCCGATCCGGCCGATACCTGCACACCCTCTTTCGGGTTCGGGTTCGGGTTCGGGTTCGGGTTCGGGTTCGGGTTCGGGTTCGGGTTCGGGTTCGGGTTCGGGTTCGGCAGATCATCCGCTGCCGGCCGACGATCCTGCAAGGACGGGGTCTCGGCCACCCGCTTCATCCGGAACAGCGGCCGTCCCCGCTTGCTGAAACCCAGCTCAGCCGTCAGCTCGCGGGTTTCCAGAAGCGCCGTGCGCATGTCTCCCAACAGCGTATCGATCCGCACCAGCGCCTCGTCCACCGACAGGTTGTCGGTCTGGTCGCGCGTGTCGTACTGCCAGGCAAAGGCCAGCTTCACGCCATCGCGCATCCGTACCGGCTGGATGCGCAGCCGTTGCAGCACCGGGCCTTCATCCGTGAAGCCCGGCGGCAACATCGGCCGAACCGGCCGCGACAGCACCAGCCGCTTCAGCGTGCGCGCCGCGAGGGCTTCCCGAAGCAGCGTCAGGAAGCGCTCGCGTGGATCCGGCGTCACTTCCAGATCTCTTCTTCGATCTGGCCTTTCAGCTCAGGATAGTCGCTGAGCCGGAAGCGCGGATCCCCATGCTTGGCCTGCTCGAAGTAGTCGCGCGTGAGCTTGACCACCAGGCCGGACAGCAGCGAGATGCCCACCAGGTTGATGATGGCCATGATGCCCATCACCGCATCGGCCGCATCGAACACCGTGGTGATGGCCTCGCGCGCGCCCCAGACGATGAACACCAGCACCAGCGTGCGCAGGATGAACAGGCACGGCTTGTTGTTGATGTTCAGGTAGGTGAGCGCCCCCTCGGCATAGGAGTAGTTGCCGATGATGGAGGTGAAGGCGAAGAAGAACACGGCCAGCGCCACGAAGTCCTTGCCGTGATCACCGATGTGGTAGGCCAGCGCATGCTGGGTCAGCACCGTACCGGTGACACCCGAGCCCGGCTGCAGCGCGTCGGACATCAGGATCATCACGCCGGTGGCGGTACAGATCAGGATGGTGTCGATGAACACGCCCAGTGCCTGCACGAAGCCCTGCGAGGACGGATGGTGCGGGCTGGGAATGGCCACGGCCGCAATGTTCGGTGCGGAACCCATGCCGGCCTCGTTGGAATACAGGCCACGCTTGACGCCGTTGAGCATGGCAGCCGTCATGCCGCCCACCAGGCCGCCTGCCGCCTGATCCAGACCGAAAGCGCTGCGCACGATCAGAACGAGAACGTCCGGGATCTTGTCGACATTGGCCACCAGCACCCACAGGGCCACGCCCAGATAGGCCACCGCCATGAACGGCACCACCACCTCGGCCACACGCGCGATGTTGCGGATGCCGCCGAAGATCACGATGCCCGAGAGCACGGCCACGGCCACGCCCACCTGGGTGCGATCCAGGCCGAAGGATTCACTGAACGACTCGGAAATGGCGTTGGCCTGCACGGCGTTGAACACCAGACCGAACACCACCAGCAGCGCCACCGAGAACACGGCGCCCGCCCACGGCGACTTCAGGCCACGGCTGATGTAGAAGGCCGGGCCGCCGCGGTAGAGGCCATGATGGTCATTGACCTTGTAGAGCTGGGCCAGCGCGCTTTCCGCGTAGGCAGTGGCCATGCCCAGCAGGGCCACGATCCACATCCAGAAGAGGGCTCCCGGACCGCCGGTGTAGACCGCCACGGCCACGCCGGCGATGTTGCCGGTCCCCACCCGCGAGGCCAGGCTGGTGGTCAGTGCCTGGATGGGGGTGATGCCCTGGCTGTCCTTCTCGGGCGTGCGGGTCACCGCACGGATGAATTCCCGAAAGCGGAAGATCTGCAGAAAGCGCAGACGGATCGAGAAATAGATGCCTACCGCCAGCAGGCCGTAGATCAGAATGTAGCCCCAGACGACCGTGTTGATCGCATCAATCGCATTGGTCATGGCGTTGGCGATCACATCCATGACATTGTCTCCTGCCGTACAGCACCCATATTTTCACTCCTGGCCACTTGCCCCCTGGGCAGGCCGACAGACCTTCACACAACGGACAGTGCCCCGCTGCAAGGCCGCTCATCGGCTCCCGCATGCCGCTGGCACTATCGCATATCCCAAACGTGCGATGATAGCCGAAGGCAGGACCCGCACCTGCCAATGTTCACGCGCTCATGGAGAGAACCGAATGCGCCTTCTGCTTGCCATCTTCCTGCCCCCCGTCGTGTTCTTCACGATCGGTCGTCCCATCGCCGGCATCATCTGCCTGCTGCTGATGGTCACGCTGATCGGCTGGATTCCGGCCGCTATCTGGGCCACCTATGCGCTCAGCCAGTACAAGACCGAAAAGAGGATCCAGGAAGCGCTGGGCGATCGGCGTTGAGACGGCAATCCCGACCGGATGCCGGTCAGGCATTCCGGTCAGCTCTCGAAGCCGAGCCGATTGGCAAAGGTGTAGGCCACCATCCGCCGGCCGTCGCGCACCAGGCCGGCAAGCGCCACGCCACATTCGTGAGCCGTCTGAATGGCCAATGAGGTGGGTGCCGAGACCGCCACCAAGGCGCCCGTGCGGATCATGGCTGCCTTCTGCACCATCTCGAAGCTGGCCCGGCTGGTGATGGCGATGAAACCCTGATCCACGGCAATGTCGGCACGGATCATTGCGCCGATGAGCTTGTCCAGGGCATTGTGACGGCCCACATCCTCACGCAGCAGCTGCACTTCGCCTTCAAGGTCGCACCAGGCGGCCGCATGGGTGGCGCCGGTGAGCTTTTGCAGCATCTGGGCGGATTTCAGGCTGGATTCGGCCCGCAGCACGGCGGTCGATGTGAGACAGACGGGATGGGCCTCTGCCGGGGGATCCCGCCGAACCTGTCCCAGGCTGTCGGTGCCACACAGGCCGCAGCCGGTGCGCCCGGTCATGCTCCGGCGACGTTCACGCAGTCGCCACGCGCAGGCCGAAGCTACTTCGAGGTGGACTTCTACCCCCTGCTGGACCTCGTTCACGTCCACCCCGTACAGCTCGTCGGAGGAGGCCAGCAAGCCCTCGGTGATGCCGAAACCGAGGGCAAAATCTTCCAGATCGCCCGGAGAGGCCATCATGACGGCATGCGAGATGCCATTGAAGACCAGCGCGACGGGAGTCTCCCGGGCGATCCAGTCAGACACCTTCTCCTGGTGATGATCCTTCCAGACCCGAGCCTCTAGGGAATCGGCTCCGAACTCGGGGTGCGTTTCCAGGGAACGCCAGGCCTGGAATGGAGAAGCTGTCGAATCGTCCATCAACCGAAAACGAGTTTGCCCTTCATCACGCTCCAGTGGCCGGGGAAGGAGCAGAAGAAGGTGTAATCACCGCCTTTCTCGAACTTGTCCATCGGAACAGTGACAGTATCGGACTCGCCGCCGCCGATCAGCTTGGTGTGGGCCAGCACGCGGGCATCATCCTTGGGAACATAGTTGTCGGCAGCGGTCAGCTTGCCGCCAGCCTTGGCGACGGCTTTGAAGTCGGCCGTCTTGGTCACGACGAGGTTGTGGCCCATGGCAGTTACGGGCATCTTGCCGACGTGCTTCAGCGTCAGCTTCAGCTCGGTGCAATCACCGGCGACCTTGACTTCCTTCGTGCTGTAGGTCATGGCGTCGGTGGCATCGACCTCGGCTTCGCACGTCTTGGCCATGACCGAAGCGGAGCCAAGCATCAGCGCAGCAACCAGAATACCTTTGGTGAACATGGATTTCTCCTACTTAAAGATTGAACAAAGGAAATAACGGATTCAGTCTATCGGAACGACATTGGTCATAACTGAACAAACATCAAGTTATGACCGCCAAATTAGACATCCATCAATGTACAGCACAGTGTACTCCCATGCCAATCATTAACCACTCTCATTCACGGAATACGACAACCGGGTCGTGACCCAGTGCACTTCAGTTCACCTCCTTCAGGACATGACAGACCGGTTGCAGCATCCGGTCGCCGTCACCCAGCCAGATCTGGCCATCCTGCACGATGCACTGCAGAGCCACCCCGCGCTGCGCGAGATCGGCCAGTGCCTTGCTGTCTTCGGGTTCAAGGGCCATCACCTGCAGGTTCGCAAGCCGCTCTAGCGTCTCGCGGGCCTTCTGCCACCAGGCCTGGGCCGTGCGCCCATAGGCCAGCACCACCACCCGGTCGGCCCTGGCTGCAGCCTTCTTCACCAGCCGTTCATCGGGAAGCCCCACGTCGATCCATAGACGGATCGTGCCATCCGGGGCCTCGGCATGCAGGTCGGCCTCATCCTCGGCGGAGAGCCCCCGACCGAAGCGCAGGTCATCGGCTGAAAAGAGTGCGAAGGCCAGCACCCGCACCATCATCCGCTCGTCGTTCTCGGAAGGATGCCGGGCAACGGTCAACGAGTGCTCACCGTAGTAGCCGCGGTCCATGTCCGAGACGTTCAGCGTCAGCCGGAAAACCGTCGATTTCAGCGCCATCCGGCCCCCTTCCCGTCAGGGCCGGCCATGTGCCATGGGGCCTCAGACATCGATATTCTGTGCGCCCAGAGCGTTTTCCTCGATGAACACACGGCGCGGTTCGACGTTGTCACCCATCAGCGTGGTGAAGATCTGATCGGCCGCGATCGCGTCCTCGATCTGCACCTTCAGAAGCCGCCGGGCGTTCACGTCCATCGTGGTCTCCCACAGCTGCTCGGCGTTCATCTCGCCCAGCCCCTTGTAGCGCTGGCGCGAGACGCCCTTCTCGGCATCGGCCAGCAGCCAGCGCATAGCCTCACGGAAGCTACCCACCGGCTGGCTGCGGATCTTGTCGCCCTCGCCACGCCGCACCTCGGCCCCCTCGCCCACCAGGCCGCGTAGCGTCTGGGCCACGTCGTTGAGCACCTTGTAGTCGGACGACTTCAGGAAATCCTGGGTGATGATCGAGACCTTCTGGTTGCCATGCATATGGCGGACGATGCGCAGGTGCCACTTCTCGCCGCTCTCGTCGGCATGGGCCGTCACTTCGACGGCCGGCGCCAGCGAACGGCTGACCTGGTGGACGTTCTTCAGGAGTGCCGCCTGCAGATTCTCGGCCGAGGCATGGGCCTCGTCGGCCGAGTCCAGATTCAGCGCCAGCCCGTCCATCAGTTCGTGCAGCGTCTCGTGATCCATTAGCCGGCCCAACCGTTCGACCACCGCATCGGCCATCACGTACTTGCGCGCAATGGCAGCCAACACATCGCCGGTGATGGGCTCGGTATCCCGGGCCGGCACCAGCGCCGCCTGCATCATCGACAGGTTCAGCATGTACTGGTCCAGCTCGAAGTCGTCCTTCAGGTAGCGCTCCTCGCGCCCCTGCTTGATCTTGTAGAGTGGCGGCTGGGCGATGTAGATGTAGCCACGCTCGATCAACTCGGGCATCTGCCGGTAGAAGAACGTGAGCAGCAGCGTGCGGATGTGGCTGCCGTCCACGTCCGCGTCGGTCATGATGATGACGCGGTGATAGCGCAGCTTCTCGATCTTGAAGTCGTCGGACCCCAGGCCAGAGCCGATGCCTGTGCCCAGCACGGTGATCAGCGTGGCCACCTGCTCGGAAGCCAGCAGCTTGTCGAAGCGGGCCTTCTCGACGTTGAGCACCTTGCCGCGCAGCGGCAGGATGGCCTGGAACTTGCGGTCGCGCCCTTGCTTGGCCGAACCGCCGGCCGAGTCGCCCTCCACGATGAAGAGCTCGCTCCTGGCGGGATCGCGTTCCTGGCAGTCCGCCAGCTTGCCGGGCAGGCCGATGCCGTCCAGAACGCCCTTGCGGCGCGTCATGTCGCGTGCCTTGCGGGCTGCCTCGCGGGCCCGCGCCGCCTCGACGATCTTGCTGCAGATGATCTTGGCGTCGTTGGGCTTTTCCAGCAGGTAGGTCTCCAGCCCGCGTGCGATGACGTCCTCGACAGGCGCCCGCACTTCGCTGGAGACCAGCTTGTCCTTGGTCTGCGACGAGAACTTGGGCTCGGGCACCTTCACCGACAGCACACAGGTCAGGCCCTCGCGCATGTCGTCGCCCGAGGTGTCGACCTTGGCCTTGCGGGCGATCTCGTTCTCTTCGATGTACTTGTTGATAACCCGCGTCATGGCTGCGCGCAGGCCGGTGAGGTGCGTGCCGCCGTCACGCTGCGGAATGTTGTTGGTGAAGCACAGCACCTGCTCGTTGTAGCCGTCGTTCCACTGCAGCGCGGCCTCCACCGTCACCCCGTCCTTCTCGCCCCGGATGTGGAAGATGTTGGGGTGCAGCACGTTCTTGGCGCGGTTGATGAACTCGACAAAGCCCGAGACGCCGCCCGCGAACGCGAAATCCTCTTCCTTGTTGTTGCGCAGGTCCTGCAGGCGGATGCGCACGCCATTGTTGAGGAACGACAGCTCGCGCAGGCGCTTGGAGAGCGTCTCGTAGTGGTACTCGACCTTGGAGAAGATCGTGTCGTCGGCCAGGAAGTGCACCTCGGTTCCACGCCGGGTGGTGTCACCCAGCACCTTGATGGGCGAGATGGCCACCCCGTCCTTTTCCTCGATGACGCGGTCCTTGGGGACCCCGCGCTCGAACTCGATGAAATGCGTCTTGCCGTTGCGGTTGATGGTGAGCTTGAGCCAGCGCGACAGCGCGTTGACGCACGACACCCCCACCCCGTGCAGGCCGCCCGAGACCTTGTAGCTGTTCTGATCGAACTTGCCGCCGGCGTGCAGCTCGGTCATCACGATTTCGGCCGCGCTGCGCTTGGGATCGTGCTTGTCATCCCACTTCACGTCGGTGGGAATGCCCCGGCCGTTGTCACGCACCGAGATGGACTCGTCGGCGTGAATCGTCACCAGGATCTCGTCGCAGTAGCCGGCCAGCGCCTCATCCACCGAGTTGTCGACCGTCTCGAACACCAGGTGATGCAGACCGGTGCCGTCGGATGTATCGCCGATGTACATGCCCGGGCGCTTTCGCACCGCTTCCAGCCCCTCCAGGATCTGGATCGAGGAGGAGTCGTACCCGGGCCCGTCGCCCTGGGGCTTGCCCCCGGAAGGCTGTTCCGGGTTCATCGCATCGGTATCCATCGTGTCAGACATGAATCATCCATGAAGGCATAGGCAGACCGCAGGCACACGGCGGCTAATTCGACAGCATAACAGGCCGGCGCCCCCTTTCCGGCCTGAAACCGCCCGGCAAGGTCCGAAACACGACAGGGACGTTGCCCAAAGGCACTCGCAGACAGCGGATCCAGCGGGCGGCGAGCCCCCGAAACCTCATGGCTAACCCATGAGGCGGGCAGGGCGACCGGCACTCAGATCCGCATCGGCATCAGCACGTAGCGGAAGCTTTCGTCACCCGGCAGCGTCAGCAGCGCACTGGAGGTGGCATCGCCGAAGGCCATCGTCACCCGGTCCGTCTTCAGCGTGCCCAGCACATCCAGCAGATAGGAGACGTTGAAACCGATATCGAGAGGCACGCCACCATAGTCGATATCAATCTCTTCCGAGGCCTCTTCCTGCTCGGTGTTGCTGCTCTGGATGCCCAGGCGACCCGGTGCCAGGCCCAGTCGCACCCCGCGGAACTTCTCGTTGCTGAGGATGGACGCCCGCTGAAGCGCCTGGGCCAGGGTCTCGCGTTCCAGCTCGATGACCTTCTGGTAGCCCTTCGGGATCACGCGCTGGTAGTCGGGGAACTTGCCTTCCAGCAGCTTGCTGATGAACTCGATGTCGCCAAAGCGCAGCCGTACCTGGGTGCCGATGATCTCCATCCGCATCGGCTCGTCGCTGTCGCCCAGCAGCCGCAGCAGCTCCAGCACCGACTTGCGCGGCAGGATCGCATCCGCCTGGCCGGCGGCATGGACCTCCACGTCCTCGCAGAAGGCCAGCCGGTGCCCTTCCGTGGCCACGGCGCGCATTCCGCCCGGACTCAGCACCAGCAGCAGGCCATTCAGATAGAAGCGGATGTCTTGCTGGGCCATGGCGAAGTGGACCATCTGCAGAAGGTGACGAAGCTTCTTCTGAGAAAGCGTCACATCGGCGCGAAGATCGGCCGTGCTTCCGTCTCCTGCCGAACCCGATCCTGCGCCAGCCTGATCGGTGGCTCCTGCCTTCATCACCGGAAAGTCCTCGGACGGCAGTGTCTGCAACGCAAAGCGTGAACGGGTCGTCTTCAGGTTCAGCTTGTTGCCGTTGAGCTCGATGGTGACGTCCGTATCCGGCAGGGCCCGCAGGATGTCGATCAGCTTCTTGGCCGACACGGTCGTGGCCGTGGTGCCGGATCCGGCACCGATGCTGGCCTGTGTCCGAACCTGGATCTCCATGTCGGTACCGGTGAACGTCACGGCTTCACCTTGCTGACGAATCAGCACGTTGGCCAGGATGGGCTGGGTGTGCCGTTTCTCGATGATGCCTGCCACGGTCTGCAAGGGTTTCAGGATGGCGTCCCGGGGGGCATGAATGATCTGCATGGCGTCTTTTCCTGATGTCTTTCCGTTTCTGAAGATCTATCTATATCTTTTAATGTTGTTGTTGTTTAGAGGCGTCGATGCCCTGTGGATAACCTTGGCGAGGCGCTTGTAGACTGGATCTTCACGATGAGAAACGATGTGGGGACGGCGGGATTGCCGAGTCGTCGGATTGTGGACATTTTCGGCCTCCTGCCCGAAACCCCGGTTTGTCCACATTTTGCCGGTCATGGGCTTACCTGCTTGCTGACCGGTTGTGCACAACCCGCGTCCGTTGCCCGTTATTCAGGCAGATTTGCCTAAATTCAAGGCATTCGATGACTCGAAATCCGGACATCCGGTGTCCAACATTGTGGATAACTCTACCACTGCCGCTGACGATGCGCTTGTCGGGTGGTCTGGGGATATCTTCCGGTTATCCACAAACGGCGACGAGTTGCGATGTTAACCCGTCATCAGGCGGGTTCAGGGTCCTTCATGAAAGGGGGTCTGCGGACTATCGTGCCCCTCGACGCCGAAGCGTCGCCTGGGACTGACAGAGGAAAGAAGATGGACGCCCATGGGAGGTGGGCGCCCATGAAGCCGTGTCCTGAACGCGCGGGCCAGGGATCTTATGAAGCGCACCTGCGTGCGGAACCTGCCTGGAATGTTTCTAGAGGTACTCCCGCAGGGTCTGGTCCAGCACGTGGATCTGCTTGTTCAGGTCCTCGTCATGGGCTCGTAATTCTGTAATTTTGCGTACAGCATACAGAACGGTGGTGTGATCCTTGCCGCCGAAGGCATCGCCGATCTCCGGCAGGCTCTTCTGGGTCAGCTCCTTGGCCAGGTACATGGCGATCTGGCGGGGCAGGGCGATCTTGGCCGGCTTGCGCTTCGAGTACATGTCGGCCTGCTTGATCTTGTAGTACTCGGCCACCGTCTTCTGGATGAAATCGATGGAGATCTGACCACGATTGAAGGAGATGAGGTCTTTCAGCGCTTCCTTCACCAGTTCCAGCGTCAGGGGCGATGATCTGAATGATGCATAATGAATGGCGCGCTGCAGGGCGCCTTCCAGTTCCCGCACGTTGCGGCGGATGTTCTTGGCGATGAAATAGGCCACATCGTCAGGCAGCCGGATGCGCGCCTGCTCGGCCTTGCGCTGCAGGATGGCTACCCGCATTTCCAGCTCCGGCGGCTCGATGGCCACGATCAGGCCCGAGTTCAGACGCGAGATCAGCCGGTCGTCGATGCCCTTGAGCTCCTTCGGGTAGGTGTCGCAGGTAATGACGATCTGCCGCTGGTTGATCGTCATTGTCTCGAACACATGGAAGAACTCTTCCTGGGAGCGCTGCTTGTCCGACAGGAACTGGATGTCGTCGATCAGCAGCACGTCCAGCGACTGGTAATAGTGCTTGAAGCGGTCGATGGCGTTGCGTCGGATGGCCTGGATCAGGTCCTGCACGAACTGGTTCGACGAGATGTAGCGGATGATCGCCCGCGATTCGCGCTGCTGGATGGCATTGCCCACCGCCTGCATCAGGTGGGTCTTGCCCAGGCCCACGCCGCCGTGAATGAAGAGCGGGTTGTAGGCACTGCCGGGCCGGTCGGCCACCTGCAGGGCCGCGGCCCGGGCCAGGTCGTTGGCCTTGCCGTTCACGAAGGCGGCAAAGGTCAGCCCCGGGTTCAGCCGCGAGCGCTCGTTGGGCATCTGCCCGCCCAGTCCGCCAAAACTGCGGGCTGGCGCGTTGGTGCTGCCATCGTCGCCCGGACCTTCGGGGTCGGACCCGTCATCCAGATAGTCGCCCGTGCCGTCATCCAGCATGTCCGGTGCTTCCGGGGCGTGCCGTGCCTCGAAGCCCTGGTGGCCCGCGTGTTCGGCACTGCCATCGCTCCAGCCCTGGGATCCGCCATAACCCGGTCGCTCGTGGGCCTGCTGCGGGACATGTGCCTGCGGCTGGAATGCGCCAGCGCCGTGCGGGCTGGCCACGCCCCCCTGAAAGCTGCCCACGCCTGCAGCAACGTTGCCCATGCCTGCAGGAATATTGCCTTGCCCGCCCCCGTGCGGAGCAGGGGGCTGAACACCATGCGACATGGAGTCCGAGTGAGTGGGGCCCGAGCTGGAAAATGAAGAGGGTCCCGCGTGCGTGGCTGCTCCTGCCCCAGCCCCCGCCACGGGCGCAGCCGAAGCCGCGCGCGGCGCGACCCCGATCTCCACCCGCATGGCCGGGTCGATCACGTCGCGCAGCACTTCCTGGATGAGGTTCTGGTACTGATTGCGCACGATGTCCGCCTTGATCTGGGTGGCAGCACCCAGCCGGATCAGACAGTCATCAGCGCTGAATTCCAGGAAGGCAAGCGGTTTTATCCACGTCTTGTAGGCCTGTTCGGGCATGCGCGCCGCGATGGCGGCACTGCACGCATCCCATTGTTCCTGCATGGCGGTCGAAGGCTCCGCGCCAGCCTAGGGAAGGCCAGCGGCTGTTTCTTGTAATTTGAGAAAATCGGATCAGTTTATGAATCTTGCATGAAATTCCATGCAAGATAGGCAATCTTGTCCACTTCGTGCCGACAGGGGAATCTGAGGTTCGACGTGATTGCGCCGCGCAGAAACTGCTGTCTGCCCCTGAGTGAGGCCGCTCGAAGAAGGGCGTTCATTCTAACTTATCCACAGGTTGTCCGCAGCTATCCACAAGCTTGTCCCCGGACACCGATCGTGCCCGTCCCGGCGAGACCCGGTAGCACGGCGTGCCTGCGTCTGGCGTCCTCCGAGGCGGCCCGCCAGCGTGAATCGGGGCGCCCCGGATCGCAGAAATAATTGACAAAACCCTCGTTTTACCTATCCAATAGCGGGTTTCTGGAAAATACGCCTGCGGCCTTCGCAAGCCCGCGATCCGCCGCGGCTCTTTTGGTAGCCATCATGAAGCGCACCTATCAACCCTCCGTCTGCCGTCGTAAAAGAACTCATGGCTTCCTGGTTCGCCAGAAAAGCCGGGGTGGTCGTGCCGTGCTACGCGCCCGCCGTGCCAAGGGCCGCAAGCGCCTGGCCGTCTGATTCCTCACGACGTTCATTGCCGATCAGTCCCGGCCCCGACCACGCCTGGCTCGGGGTAGAGGGCCTGTCATGACTCTTCCGCAAAGCCGGCCACCCGCAGGCCTGGCATCCGCAGAAAGCCCGTTCCGAGACACCGGGACTGCTTCTTCAGCGGCGCGCAAAGGCACCCGTGGTCGATCCGATCCGCCTCCCGTCCGCGTTTCCGGACACTTCTTCGAACTGACCGGCGTCCTGCCGCGTCTGCCAGGTGCCGCATCGGCCCTGCCGGCAAACCCGGCCGCTCGATCGTTCCAGGCCGCTGAGCCCGTCACCTCCGTGATCGCTTCGGCATCCGATGCTCTGGATCGCCTCCAGATCAGCGTTCCCAAGCGCCTGGTGCGCGCGGCCGTTCGCCGCAACACTGTCAAGCGCGTTGCCCGTGAAGCCTGGCGTTCGGCCCCTGGTGAATTGCTGGACAGCGGGCGCAGCTGGCGGCTGCGGCTGAAGGCCCATCCCATGGGATCGCTGGTTGCGAAGAGTCAGCATGCACGAGCCCAGATGCGCGCTCAGGCCCGGCGACAGCCGGGCGCAGCCGGATCGGGTGTTTCGGCGTCTCCTGGTTTTTCGGTCATCAAGCGGCAATTGCGCGCAGAACTCGACCGGTTGCTTGCCGATGCGGCAGGGCGTCTGAACCGTCGGCTATCCGGGCGCAGCACGCGGATCGATGCAGCCGACATGGCACGCCCGGCCGATTCGTCGGACATGGCCCGATGAGTGCCACGAAATCCGGCAATGCCGATGATCAGCCCTCCGTGGCTCAGCGTCCGCTCGTGCGGGCGCTCACGGCCATGGTGAAGGGCTACCAGCGCGGATTCAGCAGCGTCTTTCCGCCCAGCTGTCGCTACTGGCCCAGCTGTTCGGAATACGCCATCGAGGCTCTGCAGCTGCATGGTGTGGCACGGGGCAGCTGGCTCACGCTCAGGCGTCTGTGCCGGTGTCACCCCTGGGGTGGGCATGGGGTGGATCCCGTGCCCTTGCCCGCTCCGTCGTCCGGCGATGTGAAGGCCTCGCACCATCAAACTTCCTGACGATTCACGTTTTTTTGGTCCTGACCCGGTTTCGATCAAGATCAGGCCAGCATCCAGGCGCCAGCTCGGGTATTCTTGGCGCCACTTCATCCAACAGCAGAACCTGTCCTCCCACGATGCAGCAGAGCCACAAGACCGTTCTCTGGGTAGTTTTCATCCTCTCGCTATTGTTCCTCTGGAACAACTGGCAGCAGTACAACGGCCAGCCCGCCATGTTCGGCGGCAATCAGCAGCAGGCCCAGACGGCACAGCAGAACACCGCGTCCGCGCCGAAAGACGGTGCGGACACCAGCATTCCGGGTGCCCCCAGCCAGGCAGGCAATGATGCCCCGGCCAGCGTGCCCGCCGACCAGGCCGAGCAGGCCAAGGCCGGTCAGACCATCACGCTGAAGAACGACGTCATCGAGCTGGGCATCGACACCGTTGGTGGCCAGGTCGTGAGCAGCAAGCTGCTCAAGCACATCCACGACACCCGTAACCCCGACAGCGGCAACCTGGTCATCCAGTCCGACCGCAAGGGCAGCTTCTTCGTGGGCCAGACCGGCCTGGTGGGCGTCAAGGACGCACCCAACCACACCACGCCCATGACCGTGGTGCGCACCATCGAGACCGACGGACAGGTCACCGGTGTCGTGCTGGCAGCCGAAGGCGGTGGCCTGCGCATCGAGCGCACCTACCAGCTCAGCCCCGGCTCCTACGAGATCAAGGTCGACAACCGCGTCACCAACATCGGCGAGCAGCCGCTGTCGCCGTCGCTGTACCTGCAGCTGACCCGTGATACCCACGAGGCCCCGGGCCAGTCCGGCTACTACAAGACCTACGTCGGTCCGGCCATCTACACCGACGCCGACAAGTTCCAGAAAGTCTCCTTCGACGACATCGAGAAAGGCAAGGCCAAGCACTCCGGCCGCGCCAACGATGGCTGGGTGGGCATCATCCAGCACTACTTCGTCTCGGCCTGGGTGCCCAAGCAGGGTCAGCCGCGCGAGTACTACACGCGCCGCGTCGGTCCCAGCACGTATTCGGCAGGTGCCTACGAGCAGCTGGGCCAGATCTCGGCCGGCCAGACCGTCGATGCTTCCGAGACCCTGTTCATCGGTCCCCAGGACCAGGATGTGCTGGCCAAGGTCGCCCCGGGGCTGGACTTGGTGGTCGACTATGGCTGGCTCACCGCCATTGCCAAGCCGCTCTTCTGGCTGCTGACCTTCCTGCACGGCATCGTCGGTAACTGGGGCTGGGCCATCGTTGCGCTCACCATCCTGGTCAAGCTGGCCTTCTTCCCGCTGCAGGCCGCCAGCTACCGTTCCATGGCCAAGATGCGCAAGGTCCAGCCGCGCCTCAACGCCATTCGCGAACGCTATGGCGATGACCGCATGAAGCTCAACCAGGCCATGATGGAGCTGTACAAGACCGAGAAGATCAACCCGCTGGGCGGCTGCCTGCCCATCCTGGTGCAGATCCCCGTCTTCATCGCCCTGTACTGGGTGCTGCTTGCCTCGGTCGAGATCCGCAACGCCCCGTGGATCGGCTGGATCCATGACCTGTCCAGCCCCGATCCGCTCTACATCCTGCCCATCCTGATGGCGGGCACGATGTTCCTGCAGACGCACCTCAATCCCAAGCCGGCGGATCCCGTGCAGGCCAAGATGATGACCTTCATGCCGCTCATCTTCTCGGTCATGTTCTTCTTCTTCCCGTCGGGCCTGGTGCTGTACTGGGTGGTGAGCAACATCTTCTCCATCGCCCAGCAGTGGGTCATCACCCGCCAGATCGAAGGCAAGCCCATCTTCGGCCGGGCCGCCTGATCAACAGCTCCGTGTTTCACCCCTTGGCCTGGACCCCCGTTCAGGCCATTTTTTTTGGATAGACGCCGTGCAGGACAAACGCCCCATCTGCGCCATTGCCACCGCCCCTGGCCAGGGCGCCATCGGTGTCGTGCGCGTCTCGGCGCCCGAGCCTGACATCATCATCGCCCTGGCCGCCGACATCCTTGGCCCCGAGCGCCGCCTCGTCGCCCGCAAGGCCGCCTATGGCCCCTTCCTGGCGGCCGATGCCCAGCCCATCGACTACGGCCTGGCACTCTGGTTCCCTGCCCCCCATTCCTACACCGGCGAACACATCCTGGAGCTGCAGGGCCACGGTGGCCCTGTCGTCCAGCAGATCCTGCTGCGCCGCGTGCTGCAGGTAGGCGCTGCCTTCGGCATCCGCCTGGCTGAGCCCGGCGAATTCACCGAACGCGCCTTCCTGAACGACAAGCTCGACCTCGTGCAGGCCGAAGCCGTCGCCGATCTCATCGAAGCCAGTACCGAGCAGGCCGCCCGATCCGCCACCCGGTCGCTTCAGGGTGTCTTTTCGCGGCAGATCGACGACTTGGCCGAACAGCTGCTCACCCTGCGCATGCTGGTCGAGGCCACCCTTGACTTCCCTGAAGAAGAAATCGACTTCCTGCAGAAAGCCGACGCCGCTGGGCGTCTGGCCCGCATCGACGACACCCTGCGACGCCTCTTCGACACCGCCCAGAGCGGTGCCCGCCTGCGCCAGGGTCTGAACGTCGTGCTCACCGGCGCACCCAACGTCGGCAAGTCTAGCCTGCTCAACGCCCTGGCCGGTGCCGAAGTCGCCATCGTCACCCCCATTGCCGGCACCACCCGCGACCGCGTCATCGAGCAGATCAGCATCGAAGGCGTGCCCATCAACCTCATCGACACTGCCGGCCTGCGCGACACCGACGACCCCGTTGAGAAGATCGGCATCCAGCGCACCTGGGCCGAGATCGAGAAGGCCGATGTCGTCGTCCACCTGCGGGCGGCTGACGAGCTGGCGCGGGAAGCCCGGAGCCACGCTCAGCCGTCAGGGCAGGGGGGTGAAGGAGACCCATCATCCGAGCCGATGCTGCGGAGGGAACCGGAAGCCGTTGCCGCACCAGCCGACATGGCCACCCTGGAAGCTGCCATCGATGCCCGTGTTCCTGGAAGCGCCCGACGCCTGACCGTTATCAACAAGATCGACCTGGTGGATGGAGAAGGGCGACTCACGTCCGAGATGTCAGGCGGGGAGTCTCGCCCGCAATCGTCAGCGGATGAAGGCGGTGCCAGTCCATCCACTTCCCGAATGTCGCCGGGAAAGGACACTTCTGCTTCGGAAGCGGAAACGCCGTCATCCTCCGAGACATTGCGCCTGTCCGCCCGAACAGGGCAGGGCATCGAAGCTTTCCGCCGCAAGCTTCTGGACATCGCCGGCTTCCAGCCCGGCCAGGAGGGCGTCTTCATCGCCCGCGAGCGCCATCTTCAGGCGCTTTCCGAAGCGCTGACCCACCTTCAGAACGCCCGACAGCATGTGTCCCTGGGCGACCAGGCGCTGGACCTCTTTGCCGAAGAGCTGCGCCTGGCCCATCAGGCCCTGGGCCGCATCACGGGCGCCGTCACCGCCGACGACCTGCTGGGGGTCATCTTCAGTCGGTTCTGTATCGGGAAGTGATGCCCGGTCGGGATGCCGCCCCATCGGGGCGGCATGGAGCTCAAGTAAACTTGGCCCATGACCTTCCATGAAGCCCAGTCGTCATGCCCCTGAACACGATCCGTTTGCGTCGGACTGTCGATACCCTGGAACAGGCCATCATTCATCTGCAGGCTCTTCCTGTCACGAAAGCCGATGCCTCTGCTGTTTCCAGGGACGCAAAGTCTGGATCCAGCGTGACGACCCGCGAGGTGCTGTACGACCTTTACCGGAATGCCGCCATCAAGAGTTTCGAGCTGTCCCTGGAAACCGCCGGCAAGTTGCTGCGCAAGGCGTTGAAGCCCTATGCTGTTCAGCCGCGTGAAGTCGATCGTCTGGTGTTCAACGATGTGTTGCGTCAGGCAGGAAGGCATGGGCTGCTGGAGATTGAGGAGGTTCCCCGATGGCTGGAGTACCGTGCCAACCGCAACACCACGGCCCACGACTATGGCGAAGACTTCGCCAATGAGACCATGAAGCTTCTGCCCACCTATCTGCAGGATGCCCGGGCATTGGCCGACAGACTGGACGAGGCTGGCGATGCCACGCCTTGAAGATGATCGGTTGAACCTGCCGGCCTCCTGGCGAAAGATGCTTGAAGCGCTGCTGTGCACCCACGTGCCCCAGGCCGAAGTGTGGGCCTACGGAAGCCGAGTTACCGGTGGCGCCCATGAAGCCAGCGACCTGGACATCGTGCTGCGCAATCCAGTCGATCCTGCACAGCCTCTCAAGGCAGCAGCTGCACTTCGACAGGCACTGTCCGGCAGCATGCTGCCCATCATGGTGGATGTGCATGACTGGGCCAACCTTCCCGGATATTTTCGGGATGAGATCTCCCGAGGTTATGTCGTGCTGCAGGACCATGGATGAACCCGGCCTCATTCACAGCCGGAGATGATCCCGTGGATGGTTGAAATGGACTGTTTCCGTTCATTCAATCGGTCCAGGGCTATTCTGGTACGCTCATGACACATATTCCGGACATGGGACACAGGTCAGCAGATGAGCAATCCAGCAGAGAGGATCGTCAAGCAACTGGAAGAGCTGTCCGACGATAGGGCATTTGCCACGCGATTGACCATCAAGGGAAATCCAGGAATCAATGTCGTCGGGGTGGGTCCGATCGGAATTCCCGTGGACAGTCGTACCGCACACCGGTTGTGCGCCGTGGCAAGTCCTGCCCTTCACGGCTACAAGGATGAGACCAGACTGGATCCCCGTGTGCGCGACACCTGGGAAATCCCCGCCGATGCCATCGAATTCGATGACGGGAACTGGCAGAACGTCCTAGGCAAGGCATTGCGACGCATCGAAAGGAATCTTCAACTCCCGAAGGGAGTCCGTTTCCGGGCAGAACTGCACAACATGCTGGTGTATGGCCCTGGTCAGTTTTTTTCCGTCCATCAGGATTCCGAAAAGGCCGATGGCATGCTGGCGACCTTGGTGATGATCCTGCCATCCAGGTTTTCCGGTGGAGAGTTCGTGGTTTCCCATCAGGGCAAAAGCCTGGAGGCGAAAGGCGAAAAGCACCGCATATGCCTGATGGCCTTCTATGCCGATTGCCTGCATGAGGTCAAACCCGTCAAGCACGGCTACCGGGTTGTTCTCACCTATAACCTGATCGTCGATCAGAAGCTTCCTTCCGTCACTGCCATATCCGATGACCAGCTTGGTGCATTGACCTCGGCAGTGCGCGACTTCTTCGACACGCCAGTGCCGACCGCCTGGGCCAGGGACTCCGTCGGAGAGTGTCCGGACCGGCTTGTTTATCTGCTGGATCATCAATATACGAGTTCCGCCCTTTCCTGGAAACGCCTGAAAGGTGCCGACATCCGTCGTGCCAAGGCACTCCGGCAGGTGGCCGGCGCACTGGATGCCGAGATCTATCTGGCCCTGGCCGACATTCATGAACGATGGACGGCAGAAGATGATTATGGCTACGGAACTTCCGGTAGTTACCACGATGAACACACCTTCTTCGATGATGATCTTGCCGACGACTGGCTGGCAGACGCCCTGCTGGAAGCTGAAGAGGAGATGCCGGATGATGATTCATTCCATGATGATGACGGTCCCTTCGACGATGATGAGCCATGGGATGAAATCAGTCTTCTGGAATCACGTCTGGCCAGGAAAGAACAGCGTGGCAGAGAAGGCGGCCCTTCTAGGCAACAGATCATGGAACCGGATCTGGGAGAGCTGATCGAAGACGAGGTGGCGTTGCGCCATTGGGTGGGCGAAAAGGGCAGGGTTTCCGTCTTTGACTCCAGCGATGTCGAGGACAGGGAGCTTCTGTACATCCGTCCCACGGTGGACTTCAAGCCCTTCGAATCGGAATACGAAGGCTACATGGGAAATTATGGCAACACGGTGGATCGCTGGTATCACCGCGCTGCAGTGGTGATGTGGCCCAGAAGTCGAGAGTTCGTCATTCGTGCCAGACTGAATCCCGACGAGGCCATGATGATCATTCTCGATCTGTTCGAAGACGAAGAAACCGATCTGGCCATGGAACGCCTGCGACAGCTGCTGCCGATATGGTCCAGATGGCGGAGAGCCTATGATGCGGAACCACCGGGAGAACCGGGTTATGATGAAAGTCTGCGCCATGCCATGGCAACGGCTGAACGGATTGCAGACCAGGAAGACAGGAATGACATTGCTTTTGCGCTTCTGAAGCCATTTTCGCTTTGTCAGCTGCGTCCGGACCTGGTTCCCATGCTGAAGAGCATGCAGAAGATATATGGCTTGGCATGGCTGAAGGACATGATGCGGTCATGGCGGCAACCGGTTCACCGCTCCGGATTTGATTATTTGCCCATGTTCGGTGACCTGCCGGAAGTTGTGGCGGCATTGATGGATGACAGTGGTGACAAATGTCGTGAACTTGCTGTCTTCCTGACGGAGCTTTGTGTGCAAGCGTGGTTCGGGGCAATCACCCGGGTCGCAGGCATGGGCAGCATGTCGATCAAGGACATGAAGAAAGAACTCGTCAACATGGCTTCCTGTACCCAGCAGGTGCTGTGGATGTGCTGGGTGACCGATTTTTCCGATTCATCGGGAAAGATCATCGAGAAGATCCTGAGTGTCGATCAGTCCCTGTCCTTTGTGCTTTCCCTGTTGAGCGGACAGAACAGGGAAACGCTCATGGCGCCCTGGTTGAAACCGATCACCGATCATTGTCTGAAGACACTGGCTTCCCTTCTGGAAAAGCCACCACGTGCGCGGAACGACTGGTCCATTCCTGTTCCGCCCCCGGAAGATCTGCAGGATCTCTTTCAGCCGCTGTCTGAATTCCTGAGATCATCCGAGACCCGGGAACTGGCCTGGCCCCTGGCGGCGGAAAGACGCCACACCGTTCATCAGTATATTCAGAGATACGATCTGCCTGTCAAGCATAAGACCCTGCGCAAGGGCAGGCCCTATACGCTGATGCTGGAAAAGACCGGGGCGCTGTTCAAGCAATCGTCCGAGCAGCGAGCCGTCTGGCGGCGGGAGCTGGTACGGCTGAGGAAAAAGCTGGGGGTGTGAAGCAGCTACCTTCCAGTGTTAATAGCAATCTATCAAGATGAGAGAGATTCTACCGGCAGACTCTGCTTGAGGTCATTGAACCACTTGTAATCGATGATCCCCTCATGCTGCAATCGGCCAACCACAACCCCGGGGTGGATATTGAGTCGATCAGCAAAGTCGATGATCTCCTCCTTGCGATTCAGCCGACGCAGCGCTTGCGCATATTCCGGTGGAATCAGCCAGTCTCGCGCCCACTCGTTCGCTTCATGCTCCTTGGGATCATCAGCATACGTAGCGCCGAGATCATCCAGGAAAATGGAACTCTTCTCTTCTTTGTTGGAGGCATGCAACAGCAGGTGAGCAGCCTCATGGAAAAAAGAGAACCAGAACCGGTCATTGAGTTTTCCATAGAGCGATAGCTGGATCATCGGCCGCTTGTTCAGCCAACGGGCAATGCCGCTGACGTGTGCCTTGGGAATGGATGGCACCATGACCAGCAACACACCGGCCTCATGCAGCTGCTGTTGCATGGCGGGCCAGAATTCTCCAGGGTCTTTCCGGGTAAGTGTTCGGATATACCTCAGTGCTGATTCAAAAGCTGCCCTGTCATAGCCAGGCAGGCTCAGGGCTTCCGCCTTCAGTTCTCCCAGCCGTAACCAGGCCGAGATGGCACCCACGTCGCTCTGCTCTGTGCGGGTACGACGGAAAGCCACCTGCATGCTGGCGTAATGTTTCTCCCAGGCGGCAGATGATTGCACGCCAAAGAACCGCAGGCATGCTTCCACAATCTTGGGTTTGTTCTTTCCGTCGTTGCGCATGTGTGGGATGGCACCGCAATCCATCAGCTCCTTGACGGGCATTTTGTCAAGCCAGCCGACCTCTTTTGCACAGCGTTCTTCGGATTCAAGCCTGGCCTTGTGCTGCTGGTACTTGGCTTCTCGGGTTAGCCAGAACTCGGCCGTGCCGCCCAGTACACGTTCAAGACGCTGGGCAGCATCCACGGTCAGGGGAACCTTGCCATGAATGAGCAGGCTGAGGTGCTTCTCGGTGTAGCTCAGGCGACGAGCCAGCTCACCCTGGCTCCAGCCACGTTCCTCGGCAATGTCACTGATGGTCTCGCCCGGAGGAGATAACCAGTCGGGCAGGAAGGGAGTGTTGGTATCAGTCATGGTAATCAACGACTTCCTCGATGCGGATGATGGTGACCTTGGTCCAATCGGTTGCGCCACCTGGAAGGGCAGGCCGGGGATCATTGGCTGCGATGAAGACCAATCGCCAGCCCCCGGCAAGACGAATGGCGAACTCGCCTGATCTGTCCCCTTTCAGGGGGTGGGGGTTGCCGACAGGAGGGAGTTCACGCACCGTGCGGGCCGATTCAAGATCCTGAAGGCGGGCCCGGAGCTTCCTGGCGCAGGGATCTCCCAGCTTCTTGATGGCAACGGCCTTCTTCTGGCACAGCTCCTGGACCTTCTTGTCTTTGAACCGGATCTCCACAAGGCCTGCCTCTATGCACTATGTTAGATATTTTTACCTATCAGGTAAAGAAATTATTGCATAAAGTGCTCTGAGTTTTCTACTGGGGTCTACCCAAGCGACCCGCGGCAGGGCTGGTCTGACGGAAGGGCCGCCTCCCCCATCCATGTGTCGGCCCATGACCACCATCCATCGGGGCACAGATGGGCGCCTGTTGCGCTCCCAGGCCATCAGGATCCACCCCTGGGCTACGGTGGGTTTGGGCAAGACGCTGGAGGCCGGCATTCTGGCCTATCCTGGAAAAGGTGCTTGGCATGAACGGTTGATGGGCCTGGGGCTGATGACGTCGTGCGAGGATGCCGAGCCGGTCTGCACCATTGCCGGTCTGGTGCTATTTGGTCGGGTGCCCCGACGCTACCTGCGTCAGGCAGGCGTGCGCTGGATGTCCTTCCTGGGGGACGACATGTCCTACCAGGCGCAGGACGACACGGTCATCGACGGCCCACTGGTGGCGTTGCGTGAGGGCAGGGTAGGCAGCTCGCGCCCCATGGTGGAGCACGGGCTGATCGAGCGCCTGCTGGATCGCATGCGTCCCTTCATCTATGCCTGCTTCGAGCTGACGGGTAATTTCCTTCGGGTCACGCTGCCGGTGAAATTCTGGAGACCCGAGTGGAAGGCATCGAGCGGATGCTGGAAGTACTGCGACAGATGAAAAGGGCGCAGGAACGGTGGACCGAGATCCTTGCGCCAGACAAGCCGGCCATGACCGATGTCATCGACTGGGCACACCAGATGCTGGGGCGCTACGCTAACGCCTACCGCACTTGACCCCCATCCACGTCGGGCAATCGTCTAGGTGGCAGGAAAGGGTGTGGTGAAATAGCCGCATCAGGATCTTCCCGGCTTCCTTGTCATGCCTTCTTCATCGCCCAGGCTCGTTTCCATAAATTCGACTTCCGGACAGGCGCTTTCCCGCGCACAGAAGCGCTTCAACAGTCTGCTGAAGAAGATCGGGCGGCAGCGCGCCGAGCTTCAGGCGTGGGAAGAAAAGGAGCCTGTGTTTGCCGAGCAATGGGCGCGCGATGTGGCACCACTCAAGCCGCTGCATTTCGGCAAGGTGGTCGAGATCATCGACCTGCTGGACGAGGCTGCTGGCCGCTTGAAGCTGTCCAGAACGGACCGTGACACGCTGGAGCCGGAGCTGTGCGGCATGATGGAGTCGGTCCTGTCGGAAGACGTGCTGGACGAGGTGGAGTACCGACGTCTGCAAGCGTTGTTCGACAAGTACAGTCCCTTGTCCCTGGAAGAGATCCGTGCTGAGGAGCAGGAAGATTTCAAGGCGCAGGTGTTGGATGAATTCGGGCTGGATCTGGGCGATCTGGACATCGACATGCGTGACCCGGGTGCTGCGCTGGAGCAGGTGCTGAGAAAGCTGGAGGAGCAGGGTTGGGCAGCCGATGGGCAGGAAGCGGGCAGCGGATTCGGTACGCCCGAGGCACGTCGGGCCGGGCAGGGATCCCGGGGCGCTGCCGGCAGGGCCGCTCCGCGCGCCGACAGTCGCCGGACCACCGCCGCCGAGAAAAAGCGTCTGGCCGAGGAGGCTGCACAGAAGCAGGCTAGCCGGTCGGTTCAGTCGATCTTTCGTCGGCTGGCCAGCCAGCTGCATCCCGACCGGGAAACGGATCCGGCCGAGCGTGCACGCAAGACCGAGCTGATGCAGCGGGCCACGACGGCCTACCAGGCCAATCGGTTGCTGGATCTTCTGGAGTTGCAGCTGGAAATCGAACAGGTGGATGTGCACAACATTGCTGGTCTGGCCGAAAGCCAGCTGGAAGCCTACAACCGGGTTCTGAAGCAGCAGAGCGAGGATCTGGAGCACGAGCTTGTGCAGTGCGAAATGCGGCTGCGGACACGCTACCCGATCAATCGGGTGCAGAAGCGCATCAAGCCTAAGGATCTGCTCCGTATCCTCAAGGATTTCCGGGCCGAGATTCTGGCCGGTCTGCGCGATCTGGATGAACTGAAGGACAGGATTTCCACGGCCCGGGGACTGCGAATATGGCTGAAGTCGCTGCGACGGCAGGATGAGGAAGAGGAAATGGCCGCAATGATGGCCGAGCTCATGAGCAGAGGCCATTCGGATTGGCCATGATCCTTTCCGGATCCGTCATCGGACCCCTTGCCATGTCCTCTTCACTCCACAGGCTCATTTCCGTCAATCTGACCTCTGGCCAGGTTCTTTCCCGGGTACATAAGCGCTTCAACAGCCTGTTGAAGAAGATCGACCGGCAGCGTGCCGAGCTGCAGGCGTGGGAGACGAAGGAGGCGGCCTTTGCGCGGGGTTGGGCCCGGCATGTTGCGCCCTTCCGGGAACAGCAGGCTGCCAGCGTGGTGGAGGTCATCGATCGGCTGGACGAGCTGGCTGGGCGACAGGTTCTGCCCGAGCTGGACCTGGCCACGCTTGAATCCGAGCTGTGCGACATGGTGGAGACGGTATTGGCCGAAGGGGTACTGGATGAGGACGAGTGTCAACGGCTGGAAGCCCTGTTCGACCACTACAGCGGGGTGTCGTTGCAGGCCATCCACGCCGAGGAAGAGGCCGATTTCAAGGCACAGGTGCTGGATGAGGTGGGGCTGGATCTGGGGGACGAGGATATCGACCTGAATGATCCGGGTGCGTTGCTGGAACAGGTGCTGCGCAAGCTGGAAGAGCAGGACTGGGAAGCCGGCGATCAGGATGTCACCCATCCGTCCGAGCCGCATGGCTGGCCGGATGGGACCGTCTGGCCATCCTTTGATGTCGAGTCTTCCGGTGATGGCTCGTTGCAGCCGGTATCGGCTGGCGTCGAGTCGGATCTCACGCCGACACCCAGGCAGGGAGCTGCCGGCTTCGTGTCCACAACATCCCACGTTCCTGATGTAAGGAATCCGTCAGACCCGGCCGAAAAGGCTGCACAGAGGAACGCACGCCGCCGCGCGGCTGCTGCCGAGAAGCGACGTCAGGCTGAGGAGATGGCGCAGCAGCAGGCCAGCCATGCGGTGCAGGTGGTCTTCCGGCATCTGGCCAGTGTGCTGCATCCGGACCGGGAGACGGATCCGGCCGAGCGGGCACGCAAGACGGCGCTGATGCAGCGGGTCACGCTGGCCTACCACGCCAATCGGCTGGTGGACCTGCTGGAGCTGCAACTGGAAGTGGCAAAGGCGGACATGGGCGACATGGCAAGCCTGAGTGAAGAACAGCTGCAGAGCTACATCCGTGTGCTGAAGCAGCAGAGTGAAGACCTGGCGCATGAGCTGCAGCAGCGCGAGATGTGGCTGCGGGTGCGTTATCCGCTCAATCGCTTCCAGAGGGCAATCCGTCCCCGCGATCTTGCCCGGATCCTGCGGGAGGTGCGTGCCGGGGTGAAGCAGCAGCTTCAGCATCTGGATGCACTGAAGGCCCGGCTGGCGACCGAGCAGGGCGTGCGGGCCTGGCTGAAATCGCTGCGGCAACAGGCGGTGGCACAGATTCGGGTTCAGGAGAGCATGGCTTCGCTGGTGGGCGGCCTCATTCAGCATCCGCCGGAAGAAGGCTTCTGACGGAGCCGTATGGCAGGGAAATGATGGGTAAAGCCTGGCGGCCGCAGTGATGGTCTGCTGCCAATAGGTATAACGCCGGTATATATCAGTGATGGACTGTCCATATCGAATTCGCTATAGTCGGCGCGATTTCTCCAGGCGCAGAGACCATGAACGACAGTCATCAAGAAGTCCCTCATCTTCGAAACAATCCCTACAAGGTTGCCATTGCCTCGATGGTGGGAACCGCCATCGAGTTCTACGACTACTACATCTACGCTGCAGCCGCAGTGCTGGTCTTCAATACCCAATTCTTCGACAAGAGTGATGAACATGTGGCGGTGCTGCTGTCGCTGTCCACGCTGGCGCTGGCCTTTCTGGCGCGTCCCATCGGTTCGGCGCTGTTCGGGCACTTTGGCGACCGTATCGGTCGCAAGAAGACGCTGGTGGCTTCGCTGCTGCTGATGGGGCTTTCCACCGTTGCCATCGGCCTGCTGCCCAATTATCAGAGCATCGGCATTTGGGCACCGCTGCTGCTGTGCATCTTCCGCATCGGACAGGGTCTGGGACTGGGCGGTGAATGGGGAGGTGCCGCGCTGGTGGCCACCGAGAATGCCCCGGACGGAAAGCGTGCCTGGTTCGGCACCTTCCCGCAATTGGGTGCGCCACTGGGGCTGTTGCTGGCCAACGGTGCCTTCTTTGCCGTCAGTTCCTCGTTCGGTTCCGACGCATTGGTGGAATGGGCCTGGCGCATTCCTTTCGTTGCCTCCATCGTGATGGTGGCGGTGGGCCTTTACATGCGGCTTACCTTGCATGAAAGCCATGTCTTCCGTGAGGCCGAGCAGCGCAACCAGAAGGTGAGCGCCCCGGTGAAGGAAGTGGTGCTGCATTACTGGAAGCCCATCGTGCAGGGCACTTTCATCATGACGGCCACCTATGTGCTGTTCTATGTGATGACGGCCTTCGTGCAGGTCTTCTCCAAGAGCCCGGCGGTGATGTCGGCCGCTGGCCACCCCATGGGCCTGGGCATTCCAGCCAATACCTTCACGGGCTTCCTGATGATCGGTGCCGTGGTCTTCGGCATCTTTTCCAGCTTCTCGGGCATTGTGGCCGACCGCATCGGGCGCCGCCGCTGGCTCATTTGGGTCACGGTGGCCATCATTGCCTTCGGGCTGCTCATGCCGCAGTTCCTGCTGAACGGTACACCCACCTCGGTGCTGGCCTTCGTTCTGGTGGGCATGGTGCTGATGGGCTGCACCTTCGGCCCCATGGCGGCGCTGCTGCCCGAACTGTTTCCCACCAAGGTGCGCTACTCGGGTTCTTCGCTGGCCTACAACCTGGCAGCCATCGTCGGCGCCTCGCTGGCCACCATCGTCGCCATCGAGCTGAATGCCCACTACGGGCTGATCGGGGTTGGTGCCTACCTGGCGTTCAACGGCGTGCTGTCGCTGCTGGCCCTCATCAGCATCCACGAGACCAAGGACGAGAGCCTGCTGGAAGACCCGGTGGCCTGATCCGGGTGATCCATGTCGATCTCTTCCTTGAACGGGCAGACCGCGCACGCCTGGCTGCTGGCGCACGAGGGCTACTGGGTGCTGGGAACCCTGGCGCTGTTCGTGGTGGGCCTCGTTCTGCTGGGGCGGCCGAAGCCCGAGAAGCCCTGGCGGGTGCGGTCGCGGCCGCTGCTGACCGAGAACGAGCTGGAATTCTGTCATCGGCTGGAAGACGCGCTGCCCGAGTTCCGGGTGCTAGTGCAGGTGTCGATGGGCGCCATTCTGGAGCCGGACATGGACGAGGAAGACGACGCCGAACCGGGGCGTTTCCTGTCGATCCGTGGCCGCTTTGCTCAGAAGGTGGTGGATTTCGTGATTGTCGATGACGAGTATCGGATCGTCGCGCTGGTGGAGCTGGATGACAGCACGCACGATGCCGACCGGGATGCCGAGCGTGACCGCATGACCGGCATGGCCGGCTACCTGACCATCCGCTACGACAGTCGCGACAAGCCCGAGCCCGAAGAGATCCGCGAGGACTTCTGGCGTGAGGGTCTGCTGGACTGAGCCTTGGCAAGAGGTTGGCCTTGCGGGTGCTGGCGATGTTGAAAAATGGTGTGTGCGGGCAGAATAAGGCCATGGACAGGAACCAGGAGAGAATCCAGGAACTGGATGCGGAGCTGCGGGATCAATTGCTGCGCCTGATGGCGAGCGAGTCGCTGGCGGACTGCATCATGGTCAAGGCACGTGTGGAGCATGGGGTCCGTTCGGCGGACATCCTGCAGCCCACGCTGGCTGTCCTACTGGAGGGGGAGAAGGGCGTCCGCTGCCCCGATGGGGAATGGGTGCTGCGGCCGGGACTTCTGAACGTGATGTGTGCAGGCGCCCGGATGGATGTGGTGAACCGGCCAGACCCGGTCACGGGCCGCTATCTGACGCTGCTGGTGCCGCTGTGCGAGGAGGTGCTGGCAGCGGCACGCCTGCTGTGGGGAACGCCGGTTGGCGGTTCTTCGACCGGACCGATGCTTCGCTGTGTGGCAGTGAAGGATTTTTCCGGGGAGATGGTGGCCTGGTCGGAGGCGCTGCTGCGGGCCGACCATGCCGCTGCGCGGGTGGCGCTGGTGTCCCTGGTCATCGGGCTGGCGCGGCAGGGCATGATGCGTCTGCTGTTTCCGCCTGCTGAAACCCTGGCGCAGCGGATACGTCGGCACGTCATGGCCACACCGGATCGGGACTGGCAATCGCGCGATGTGGAGGCGCTGCTGGGGATGTCGGGTGCCACGCTGCGTCGTCATCTGGCTGCTGAGGAAACCTCGCTGCGCGAGCTACTGGTCGATGTGCGCATGGGTATTGCATTGAACATGCTGTACGGCACGCGGCTGCCGCTGAAGACGGTGGCGGCCCGCGTGGGTTATCGATCCCCGGATGGCTTCGCTCGCGCATTCCGGGCACGCTATGGACTGGAGCCCTCGCAGTTGGGCCGCGACGACACCTGAGCGTTTCGGACGGAATCCTGAGCGAATCAGTTCCGGGAACGGGGATATCTTCATCCGCCTTGAAAACAGGAGGTGTGATGATGAAATCCCTATATCGGAATATTGCCGTGGCGGTTGCGGCCGCATGGTTCGGCATGGCCCTGACATCGGTGCAGGCCCGGGAGGCGGTGCAGCTGCCTGATCGCGCTGCCGGTGTCCCGTCCACGCAGACGGTGGTGAATCCGGCCGGACAGCATGAAGGCACAGCTGCACGGGGTGCGACGGGTGCTTCGGCTGCCCACCAGGCCGATGGCGCTTTCATTCAGGTGCCAGGGGTCTATCGGCAGCGAATCGGCAATCTGCGTGTGACGGCGTTGCTGGACGGATTCCTGCCGCTGCCTTTCGGCACCGCCAAGGGCATCGATGCCAGGTCCCTGGAAGCCGCGCTGCGACAGGCACATGTCCCCCGGATGGGAGACGGCATCCAGACGGTGGTCAATGTGTTCCTGGTGGAGCGGGGTGACCGGCGCATGCTGGTGGATACCGGGGCGGGAACCTGTTTGGGCCAGACCACCGGAAAGCTGACGGATGCGCTGAAGAGTGCGGGCATTGATCCTTCCACGGTGACGGATGTGCTGCTGACCCACGCGCACCCGGATCACGTCTGTGGTCTGGTGCGGCCAGATGGTACCGAGGCCTACCCGAAGGCGACGGTATGGATTCCGGAGGCCGAGGCCGCCTATTGGCTGGACGCAAAGAATGCGGAAACGGCGCCTGAAGCGTTGAAGGCTGCCTTCTCCGAGGCCGCCACGGCGCTGGCACCCTACCTGAAGGATGGGCGCGTGCAGCGGGTGAAGGGCAGCCATGCCGGTGGCAAGCCGATGGAAGTCCTGCCGGGTGTGCGGATGGTGGCTGCGAACGGCCATACGCCGGGCCATGTTGGCTGGTTGATGGATGATCGTCTGCTGCTGTGGGGCGACATCGTTCACTTCCACGCGGTGCAGTTTGCCAGGCCGCAGGTCTACCTCGTCTTTGACAGCAATGCGCCGGCTGCCATTGCATCGCGCAAGCGCCTGTTTGCCGAGGCGGCGCGCCATGACTGGTGGGTGGGCGGTGCACACCTGCCGTTCCCGGGTCTGGGTCATGTCGTGCCTTACGGGAAGAAAAGCTACCACTGGGTGCGCGCCGAGTTCAGCCCGCTGCCCTGAGCGCGTGCATCCCGAAAAGTTCTGCCCGGTCAGGTGGGTTTCCGTATCCGCCGAACATGCAGGGATGCCGTTCGGGAGCTGAACCGGGTCTTTCATGTCCCCGGAAGGGCCGGCCGTTGCCCTCCCCGGGACCCCGGATCCCCTCTGTCGGAAGAGATGACAATTTTCCTTCCTATCGCGACGCTCCCGACGCGATAATCCGTCCACTCGACTCTTCGTTTCAGGAGCATTGCGATGGGCAAGGCGGTATCGGTGACAGGGGGTGTGGTGGTGCTGGCGCTGGCCTATGTGGGCAGCAGCTGGTGGCTGGGCCAGCAGGCCGAGAAGCACTACCAGACGGATTTCGACAAGATTGTGAAGCGCATGGGCTTTCAGGAGGTGAAGCGGGTCGGTTACACGCGCGGGATCTTTGAGTCCCAGGCCACCGACATCCTCACGCTGGTGTTGCCCAGCCCGCCGCAGGGGATGGGTGACGACGATCAGGACGATTCGGGAGAGGACATCACGCTGCGTCTGCATCTGGTGCAGACCATCAAGCACGGTCCCTTCGTGGGCGGTCGGCTGGCCGCGGCCAGGATCGAGACACGGCTGGACAAGGTGGAAGGTGTTCCCGAGGGCCTGAAGCAGGCGCTGGCCAAGGCCAGTGCACCGACGGCCAGTACCCTGGTGGGCTTCGATGGCGCGCTGGACGGTCAGGCCGTGCTGCCTGCTGGCGAGATGGTGCCACCCGGCAGCGAGCCCGACAACCGGATGAGCTGGAAGCAGCTGACCTACGACTACATGGTGAGCGGCAACCGCCTGCAGGTGCTGGCCCAGCTGCGATGGCCGGAGCTGACGTGGTCGGTCACGCCGGGCGCCTTTGGCCCCGGTAAACCGGGCATGTACCTGACGCTGTCGGGCCTGTCGGCCAATATCCAGCAGACGGGTACGAACCCCGACCACTGGTTGATGGTACCCGGCAATTACGCGCTGCGCCTGAACGATTTCCAGCTGAAAACGGTCTCGAAAGACGGAAAGCAGCCGTCCACACTGTTCTCGGTGAACGGCTGGGAAAGCCAGGGCAGGATCACGTCGTCCGGCAAGTTGCTGGCCAGCGAGGAAAGTGGCGTCGGCAAGGCCGTGGTGATGGATGTGCCGCTGGAGAAGCTGGGTTACACGGCGTCGATCTCGAACATCGATGAGGCCGTGCTGGTTCCGTTGCAGGACATCGTGCAGGAGATGGGCAAGGCGACGGACCCCGCTGATGCCATGCCCGACGAGGCCAGGCTGCGTCCGGTGGTGACCACGCTGGCGGCCAGTTCGCCGGCGTTGGCCATGCGGCTGGATGGCACGCTGCAGGGAAAGACGGCCTATGTAGATTCCAGGGTGGTGTTGAACCCGCTGCAAGGCAGCGCATCCGTTCCGCTGGGTCCGCAGATGTTGCAGACGCTGAAGGCCGATGTGAACGTGTTTCTGCCCAAGGTCATCACGGCCGAGGTGAACCGCCGGCTTGAGCAGTCCTTCGGCAAGGACGCGAACGGCTGCAACCTGGATTGCCAGCTGCGCCGGCAGGGTGTGGCGCGTGAACAGGTCGATGCCTGGGAGACCAAGGTGCAGTTTGTCGGTGGCCATCTGATGCTGAACGGCGAGCGGCTGTTCTGATCTGCCTCTGCGCCCGGGGCCGAGGTACTTGGGCCGACCCACGGTCAGTGCATGGGACGAGGAGGAGGCTGATTTTCGTCCGTTGCACGCCGGGCTGGCTGCTGGCATGATGCCCGTTTGCTGCAAAGCGTTCCGGTGCTGTCCGGCTTGTGGTTGCAGGGTGGCGTGTGTACTTCCGGGCGGTACGGGACTGTTCGGAGCAGTGATTGCAGGGCAGGCATCTTTTGCTTGCTCGTGACAGGGGACGAGCATGGACAGACTGTTCAACATCATCCGCAACCAGTTCATCGATGTCATCGAATGGACTGACGACTCGCGTGACACGCTGTCATTCCGCTGGCCGGATGAGGACAAGGAGATCAAGAACGGTGCGCAGCTGATCGTCCGTGAATCGCAGCTGGTGCAGTTCGTGGCGGCCGGGCAGTTTGCTGACCTGTTCGGCCCCGGCAAATACACGCTCACCACTGAGAACATCCCGATCCTGTCCACCATCCTGGGCTGGAAATACGGGTTCCAGTCGCCGTTCAAGTGTGATGTCTACTACCTGAACACGCGACTCTTCACGGGCAACAAGTGGGGCACGGCCAATCCGGTGATGATGCGGGACCCGGATTTCGGTGTGGTTCGGCTGCGGGCGTTCGGCACCTATGATTTCCGCATCGTCGATGCGCCGCTGTTCCTGAAGGAAGTGGCGGGTACCGACCAGCATTTCCGGCTGGACGAATTCCAGGACACGATGCGTTCGCGTATCGTGAGCGTGTTCACCGACGCGCTGGCGCGTGCCCATGTGCCGGTGCTGGATGTGGCCGGCCGCTATGCTGAGATGGGTGAGGCACTCCTGCCCATCATCAACCCGAGCGTGCGCGAGAAGTACGGACTGGAGATTTCCAGTTTCATCCTGGAAAACGTGTCGGTGCCGGCCGAGGTCGAACAGGCCATCGACAAGCAGAGCAGCATGCGCGCCATCGGCAATCTCAACGACTATGTGAAGTACCAGATGGGTCTGTCGATGGGGCAGGGTGGCGAAGGTGGCTCGGCAGCTGCCATGCCCGCGCAGATGGCGATGGGCTTTGCCATGGCGCAGGACATGATGCGGGGGATGGGCACTGGTGCGTCGGCGTCGGGCAGTCAGGGGACGGCCGGCGGCATGGCGTCGGTTCCGGGCGCCGTGTCCGGACAGGGTATGGTGCCTGCGCAGGGCACACCGGGCGGCTTTACGGGTGCAGCCGGCAATCCATCACCAGTGGCAGCGCTGGAAGTGCTCACGCCCGAGCAGGCGGCGCAGCTGCTGAGTGTGCCGGTGGAGGATCTGCTGGCCAGCATCCAGTCAGGTGAGCTGAAGGCACGGCGCATCGGCGCAGCCTATCGCATTGCACGTTCGGCCCTGGACGAGTTCCTGCGTGGCTGAGGTATTGCAATCCGCATCCTCGACGGGTACGGCCGGTGTTCGGCCTTGCCCGGAATGTGGTGGACACCTGGAATGGAGTGCTGCCCGCCAGGCCCTCGTGTGTCCCTACTGCGGCACCGTGATGGCGACGTTCTCCGGACGGGGCCGGGTGGATGGTAAGAAGGATGACAGGGCAGACGATGCCAGTGGTGACAGGGTGGGAGGAAGTTCCACTCATGTTGGTGATGGCGTGAGTGCTGCGGGTGCGACGGAAGCTGCGGGGAATGTGGGCGCGGCGGGTATGTCGACCGAGAAAAGAACGCCGGATCGCCGGGAGGGTGTCGCGGTCACTATGCCCGGACCCGGATCTGGGGTTGAGGTGGTCTCCGCCGTTGGCGCTTTTGGGCATTCGGCCGAGGACATGTCGCTGGCGCAGGAAGCCGAGGCATTGTTCGGTCGCGGGGTCCCGGATCATCACGCGCTGTACGAGCAGGATCTGGAAGCGGCCCTGCGCAACCCCGCTAACCTGCGCAACTGGGGTGCTGAACGGCACGAAGTGAAATGCCAGAATTGTCATGCCATCTCGGTCTTCGTGAATGGCAAGGTGGCCGATCGCTGCGACTTCTGCGGGTCGCCTGCCATCGTGACACACGAGGAGATGCGCGATGCGATCACGCCGCAGAGCCTGCTGCCGTTTCGCATCAGTGAAAGTCAGGTTCGAGATGTGCTGCGCACCTGGTATCGATCCCGCTGGTTTGCACCGAACCGGTTGAAGCGGGCTGCTGCAACCGACACGCTGAAGGGCGTCTATCTGCCGTACTGGACCTTCGATGCCAGGGCGCATTCACGCTGGCAGGCGGAATCAGGGCGCTATTACTACACCACCGAAACGGTGCGTGGCACCGATGGCCGGCTGGAGACGCGTCGCGTGCAGCATGTGCAATGGACGCCATCCTTCGGTGAACTGGAACATTGGTTCGATGATGAACTGGTTCCAGGCACGGTGGGCATCCATGGAAAACTTCTGAAGCGCATCGAGCCCTTTCCGACGACGACCGATCTGAAGCCCTATTTATCGGACTATGTACGTGGCTGGACGGTGGAGCGCTATCAGGTGGATCTACGCGAGGCTACCACGCAGGGGCGCCAGCAGATGCAGCTGAGCATGGAGGCGCTTTGCGGCCATCAGGTGCCGGGTGACACCTATCGCAATCTGCGGGTGGAGACCCGCTTCGACGACTGCACCTTCAAGCATGTGCTGGTTCCGGTCTGGCTGGTGCGCTACGACTATGGCGCGCGCAATTTCCAGGTGGTTGTGAACGGCTACACCGGCAAGGTGGCCGGCGAACAGCCCTGGAGCTGGGTGAAGATTGCACTGGCGGTGCTGCTGGTGCTGGCCGTTCTTGCAGGGCTGTCGATGCTGAATCGCTGAACCTGCCTTGCTCGGGCTGATAGCCGTGTGGGTGGGGTAGGCTCAAATCTGTGGGGCAGGGGGAATGCTCATGGCTCGACCCAATCCTGCCAATTCAGGTCTTCGATTCGGGCAAACTCCCGGCTGTGATGGGTGACCAGTGTTGCGCCGGCGCTCAGGGCATGACAGGCAATCCAGAGATCGTTGTTGCCAATGGGTCTCCCTTGTCTTTTCAGTGTGTCGGCCCAATGGCCATAGTGGATGCAGGTATTCTCATCTGGATACAGGATCTGGATTCGCTGGGTGATCCTGCTTATGTTGTCGTGGGATTTCTTCCTGTCACGACTGCCTTCTGCACCTTGGAGCAGCTCTCCATAGGTGACGAAACTCATCACGATCCTGTCGTGAGGAGGAAGAGAGGAGATTTTCCTGGCTACGCTCTCTGACCGGTTCTTCATCAGATAGATGATGATGTTGGTATCCAGCATGTAGATCATAGTGGATCCCGGTCCTGAGGCGGCGTCATGTCCCTGTCTTCGAGCGCCTGGATGAAAGACTCATCGAAGCCGGAGAACAGGTCCAGGAAAGCTTCTCCCTTGTCGATGACAGGGCGCAGGATGAGGTCGCCGTTCTCTGCCCTCATGATTTCCACCGTGTCTCCGTCAAGGCGGAAATCAACTGGAATCCGGACAGCCTGGCTGTTCCCGCTTTGGAATACCTTGGTCAGCATGGTGTGTATATACATCAATTTGATGATGTATAAACTAGCAGATCAGTGAACCGCATGTCAATGCACTTCGACCAAACGATCTGGCTGGTGCGCTACGACTATGGCGCGCGCAATTTCCAGGCGGTTGTGAACGGCTACACCGGCAAGGTGGTGGGGGAACAGCCCTGGAGCTGGGTGAAGATTGCACTGACCGTCTTGCTGGTGCTGGCCGTGCTCGCAGGGCTGTCGATGCTGGATCGCTGAAGGATCAGGCGGCCTTGTCCAGCGTGGCCATGTCGATGACGAAGCGGTACTTCACGTCGCTCTTGAGCATGCGCTCGTAGGCGTCGTTGATGCTGGCCATGTCGATGATCTCCACGTCGGCGGTGATGTTGTGCTCACCGCAGAAATCCAGCAGTTCCTGGGTTTCCTTGATGCCGCCGATGATGGAGCCGGCCACAGAGCGCCGTCCCATGATCAGCGGAACGGTGTTGATCATGGATTCCAGGTTGCCCAGAAGGCCGACGAAGACCAGCGTGCCATCCAGCTTGAGCGTGGGGATGTAGGGCTGGATGTCGTGGGTGTACGGCACCGTGTCGATGATCAGGTCGAACTGGTAGGCCGCCCCTTTCATCTGTTCTTCATCGGTGGAGATGATGACGTGGTGCGCACCCAGGCGGCGGGCATCGTCGATCTTGCCAGGCGAGCGCGAGAACAGGGTGACTTCGGCACCCAGAGCCTTGGCCAGCTTGATGGCCATGTGACCCAGGCCGCCCAGACCTACCACGGCGACCTTGCTGCCTTTGCCCACGTTCCAGTGACGCAGTGGCGACCACGTGGTGATGCCGGCGCACAGGATGGGCGGCACGCCCTGGGTGTCGAGGTTTTCGGGCACGCGCAGCACGAAGGCGTCGCTCACGGTGATGCTGTTGGAGTAGCCGCCGTAGGTGGGCATGCCGTCGTGGCGGTCCTTGCTGTCGTAGGTGAAGGTGGGGCGGTTTTCGCAGTACTGCTCCAGGTCATGGTGGCAGGGTTCGCACTCGCGGCACGAATCCACCATGCAGCCCACACCGACCAGATCGCCCGGCTTGAAGCGGGTGACATCCTTGCCGACGCTGCGCACGCGGCCGACGATCTCGTGGCCCGGCACGACGGGGTAGGTGGTGCCGCCCCAGTCGTTGCGGGCGGTGTGCAGGTCACTGTGGCAGACGCCGGAGTAGAGGATGTCGATAACGACATCGTCCGGCCGGGGATCACGGCGCTCGAAGCGGAAGGGGACCAGGGGCTTGTCGGCTGCGTGGGCGGCATAGCCGTGGACGTGCTGGGTCATGGGCATTCTCTCCTGGGGGTTGGCTACAGTCGTTCCCACGTCTGTGGTCCCGACACCCAGAACATGGTACCGCCTTCGCTCGGATCGACCGGGGAGTAGTATCTGCGTTCGTCCTGGATCTCGACGCGGTCGAAATTCAGGGCCTTGCCGAAGGCCCAGGTGACGGGGACATGCCAGACCTGGCAGATTGTGCGGTCGACGTAAGCGACCTTGTTTTCCCAGCAGAGCTTGACCTGTCGGGGCTCTGCGCCTTTCCTGACGCTGAGCTCGTAGCGACCGTCACTGCTGTGATAGGTCTGTATGGCGGCATCGAATGGCACGGTATCCGTGCGGGCGATGGGCCGGGCGGATGCGGCTTCGAGTTCGTATTCCCTGGGGCCCCCGAGGGAGGTGTCCTGCTCGACATGCATCATGTTGCCGAGGACGATGCCAGTATCGTTCACCTGGATGGGCACGGAGGCATAGCTGCCCATGAAGCCGGCTGGGATGCGGCCCTCGGGCAGGTTGGGGTTGAAGCCCCGCAGGTCGGATTGGAGGCTGTACTGGAAGTCGCTGCGTGCCAGCAGGAAATGGCCATCCGGTGTCCGGTCGGTGTTTTGGCCATTGGCCGTCCAGTGGTCCTGAAAGGCGGAGATAACCGGCCAGGCGGGGTCCGGATTTTCCTGACGTTTCCAGGTGGTCATGTAGGCGGGGTATGCGTCAGAGACTTCCGGCAGGGGGACGTTGCCGTTGGCATTCGGCATGGAGAGCCCCAGCAGGGTGTGCATCAGTTCGCCGCTGATGCCCTGATCGGACAGGGGTTGTCCGGTCGTTGTGGTGTTGCCCGGTGGTTCTGTTGCCGTTTGGCCATCCGTCGTGGAGATGATGCTCTGGGCAAGGACGCTGCTGGCCGCCAACCCGATGGCCACGGCAAGGACATGACGGAAGGAACGAAGGAAAATGCCCGGCAATGCCGGCCGTGATGCGGATGCACTCTGGTTCATGGTGTCTTTCCTGGTGGGGCACTGTTGCCCGTGTTGAGGAAAGCTTGCGCAAGTCTTCGCGGTCATCGCATTGCCGGAACGGATGCATGACGGGAAATGTCGCCTTTTCCTGAACCCCGTTCCGTGGTGCGTTGCTTGGGGGACTTGTTCGGACTTTCCCCGGGAATGCTAAGGAAAGACATCGGGGGGTCATGTGTCGGGCATGTTCGGCATGGGCCGGAACATGTCATCGTGTGAACGGTCATGTCCCGACCCACCAGAACGGGCAGTGAAGCGAGGTGCTTCTGTAACGCGAGGGTTGAAGATTGTGACTCAGGGCGAGAGCCGTTCGCGGGTCCAGTTGCCGTTTTCCAGCCGGTACTGGATGCGGTCGTGCAGGCGGCTGGGACGGCCCTGCCAGAATTCCACCAGGCGGGGCGTGACGACGTAGCCACCCCAGTGCGGGGGACGGGGAACGTGCAGCGGGTGCCGGGCGCCGACCAGGGCGGCTCGGGCCATCAGGTCGGCCTTGCTGGAGAGGACTTCGCTCTGGTGGCTGGCCCAGGCGCCGATGCGGCTGGTGTAGGGGCGGGAATCGAAGTAGGCGTCGGATTCGGCTTCGGGCAGCTTGTCGATGCTGCCTTCCACACGCACCTGGCGCTCCAGTTCGGGCCAGAAGAAGGTGAGCGCGACGTAGGGGTGCAGGGCGATGGCACGGCCCTTGCGGCTCTGATAGTTGGTGAAGAAGACGAAGCCCTGGTCGTTGACTTCCTTCAGCAGCACGATGCGGGCGTTGGGGTGGCCGTGTTCGTCGACGGTGGCGACGTTCATGGCGGTGGGTTCATGGACCTGGGCATGCATGGCGGCATCCAGCCAGGTGCGGAACTGTTCCAGCGGCTGGCTGGCGCAGTCGGTCTCGGACAGTTCCTGCCGGCAGTAGTCCTGGCGGATGTCGTGCAGATCCAGTTTGCTCATGGAAGTCTCCTTGATGGCAGGCCAATATTCTGCCCTGAACGGGCGTCTGCGTCCGCCTGTCCGGATGCGCGGTGCATGAAGAAGGCCGGCCGTGAGGGTGTCTCCTCACGGCCGGCTGTTCCCGAGGGCACCGCCCGAAGGGCGGTTGCATCGGTTTCCTGCAGGGATGCGCTTCTGCGTGGACTCAGCGCTCCAGGTGCAGGAACTGCATGTGGCGCTCATACTGGTTCAGGATGTCGCCGATGATCTGTTCGCGGGTGTAGCCGACCAAATCGTATTCCTGGCTGCCTTCGCGTAGGAAGACCTCGGCACGCCAGTAGCGCTCGTGGTGCTTGTCGGATTCCAGGTTGCTGGCCTGGCTCATGGCAAACACCGGCATCAGGGCTGAGACGGGTTTCACCTGATAGAGGAAATCCACTTCCTCGCCATGCAGCACCTCGAAGGTGAGGCTCTGGTCTTCCTCGTTGCGGATGACGGTGGTCTGCACGCCCTGCTTGTTCAGTTCGGCGCAGACATCCTGCATGGCGGGCTCCAGCGTGCCGGCCATGAAGCGCAGCACCGCTTTGCGCGTGGGGAAGTTCAGGATGCGGTTCAGGCGGTCACGCCAGCTGTGCTGCGGGTTCAGTGCGGGCGGTGCCATGTCGAAGGTGCTGGCCTTGCGGCGGTTGCCCTCCTGGCGCAGGCTGTAGGCCATGGCCACCATGTAGATGAAGAGCACCAGCGAGAACGGCAGGCCGGCTGCGACCGAGACCGACTGCAGGGCCGAGAAGCCGCCCGAGAACAGCAGCCCCAGTGTGATGAGGCCGGTGGCGGCCGCCCAGAAGAGTCGCAGCCAGATGGGGGCGTCGTCGCCCGATGAGAGTCCCTTGCTGGACAGGTTGGCCAGCACAAGCGCCCCTGAATCGGCCGAGGTGACGAAGAAGATCAGGCCGATGATGACCGAGACGCTGGACCAGATGGCCGGATGGGCATAGTGCTCGAAGAGGGCAAAGAGGCCCATGGCCGGGCTCTCGATGGCGGTCTTGGCCAGGGCCGGATCGGTGGCGGCATGGAAGATGCCGCTGTTGCCGAAGATGGAGAACCAGGCAAAGATGAAGCCCAGCGGGATGAACATCACGCCGAAGACGAATTCGCGCAGGGTGCGGCCGCGCGAGATGCGGGCGATGAACAGCCCCACGAACGGTGCCCAGGCCACCCACCAGGCCCAGAAGAAGATGGTCCAGGTGGATTTCCAGGTGGCGCCCTGTGCGCCTTCGTAGGCGTAGGTCTCGAAGGTCTTGACCGGCAGCGTCTCGAAGTAGTCCCCGATGTTCTGCACCATGGCGTTGAGCAGGAACTGGGTGGGACCGGCGAAGAGCAGCGCGATGACCAGCAGGGTGGCGGTCAGCATGTTGAACTCGGACAGCCGGCGCACGCCCTTGTCGACGCCGGACATGGCCGAGGCGGCGGCCGTGACGGTGACGATGATGATGATGGTGGCCTGGGTGAATTTCGTGGTCTCGATGCCGAAGACGTGGGCCAGGCCGGCGTTGGCCTGCAGCACGCCGATGCCCAGGCTGGTGGCCAGCCCCAGCAGCGTGCAGACCACGCCGAAGATGTCGACGCTGTGGCCGAGCCAGCCGTTGGCCCGCTTCTGGCCGAACACGGGCACCAGTGCCGAGCGCAGCGCCAGCGGCAGGTTGTGGCGGTAGGCGAAGTAGGCCAGCGCCATGCCGATGAGTGCGTAGATGCCCCAGCCGTGAAGGCCCCAGTGCAGGAAGGTCTGCGCCAGGGCAGCCCGGGCGGCCACGGGCGTGCTGCCCTGGCCGGTGACGGGTGTGATGTAGTGGCTCAGCGGTTCGGACACGCCGAAGAAGAGCAGGTCGATGCCGATGCCCGCGGAGAACAGCATGGCGGCCCACGCCAGGTACGGGAAGTCGGGCTTCTCGTGGTCCTGACCCAGCTTGATGTCGCCGTACTTGGACATGCCCACATACAGCGAGAAGATGCCGTAGGCGGCGACGATCAGCATGTAGTACCAGCCGAAGCGGTCGGACACCCAGGCCAGGGCGTGGCCGAGCACCTGTTCGCTGATGCCGGGAAAGGCCAGGGTGAAGCCGATCAGTGCGAGGGTGAGCAGCGCCGAGACCGTGAAGACGATGCGGTGGATGGTGGCGGGCGTGTCGGCCGTGCCGTTGATGACGGTCGTCGTGGCCGTGCTGCTGGTGTCCTGACCGGGCGGATGCTGCGCAGATGAGGAGTGCTGTTGCATGCCTTGTCCTCCCTCAGGCCCGGACGGGCTTGCCGCGCACGGGGGCGCCGTTGGCCTGGTAGTAGGGGGCATCGGACGGCGGCAGGGGGTCGCGGCCACGGATCCGGTCGGCGATCTTCTCGGCGATCATGATGGTGGTGGCGTTGAGGTTGCCGGTGATGATGTCCGGCATGATCGAGGCATCCACCACGCGCAGCCCTTCCAGTCCGTGGACCCGTCCCTGGCCATCCACCACGGCGTCGTTGCCTTCGCCCATGGCACAGGTGCAGGAGGGGTGGTAGGCGGTCTCGGCATGCTGCCGGACGTAGGCGTCCAGCTCGGCGTCGCTCTGCAGGTCATCGGTCGGGGTGATGGCCTTGCCCCGGAAGCCGTCCAGCGCTGGCTGGCGGAAGATGTCGCGGGTGATGCGGATGGCGGCGCGGAACTCTTCCCAGTCCTGCGGGTGGGACATGTAGTTGAAGAGGATGCTGGGGTGTTCCTGCGGGTTGGTGCTGGTGATGCGCACGCGGCCGCGGCTGGGTGAACGCATGGAGCCGACGTGGGCCTGGAAGCTGTGGGCCTTGGAGGCGTTGCGGCCGTCGTAGCGCACGGCGATGGGCAGGAAGTGGTACTGGATGTTGGGCCAGGTGAACTTTTCATCGCTGCGGATGAAGCCACCGGCCTCGAAGTGGTTGGTGGCGCCCAATCCGGTGCCCTTGAACATCCATTCGACACCGATGGGGGGCTTGTTGTACCAGAGGTTGGCCGGTGCGATGGACACGGGTTGCAGGCACTCGTACTGCATGTAGAGTTCGAGGTGGTCCTGCAGATTGTTGCCCACGCCCGGCAGGTCCAGGATCTCCTTTACGCCGGCTTCCTTCAGCCATTCGCCGGGACCCACGCCCGAGCGCTGCAGGATCTGCGGAGAGGCAATGGCGCCCCCGCACAGGAGGATCTCGCGGCTGGCGTTGGCCGTCTGGAACGCGCCGCCATCGATCTGGTAGCGCACGCCCACGGCACGGGTGCCCTCCAAGACGATGGTGTCGACCAAGGCACGGGACTGGATGACGAGGCCGCTGCGCCCACGGGCCATGTCCAGATAGCCGCGGGCCGTGGAGGCACGCCGGCCCTGGCGGGTGACGAAACGGTCCATCGGGCCGAAGCCTTCCTGCTGGTAGCCGTTGAGGTCGTCGGTGCGCGGGTAGCCGGCCTGCACGCCGGCCTCGATCATGGCCTCGAAGAGCGGGTTGGTGGCGGGCTTGGCCGTAGTCACTTCGATGGGGCCGTGGCCGCCGTGGTAGGCGTTGGGGCCGACGTCACGGCATTCGGCCTTGCGGAAGTAGGGCAGTACGTCGTGGTAGCGCCAGTCGGCCAGGCCGTCCTTCTTCGCCCAGTGGTCGAAGTCCAGGGCGTTGCCACGGATGTAGCACATGCCGTTGATCAGTGACGAGCCACCCAGGCCCTTGCCCCGACCGCAGTCCATGCGGCGGTTGTCCATATGGGGCTCGGGATCGGTCTTGTAGCCCCAGTTGTAGGTGGTGCCCTGCAGCGGCATGGCTAGCGCAGCCGGCATCTGGGTCCGGAAGTCCAGGCGGTAGTCGGGCAGGCCCGCTTCCAGCAGCAGGACGCGGACATTCGGGTCCTCGGTCAGGCGGGCTGCCAGGACATTGCCGGCCGAGCCGGCGCCGATGATGATGTAGTCGTAAGTGGATTGAGCCATGAAAAGAGCGTGCTAAGTCGGAAGGAATAGGCCGCATGCAGGCACAGGGAAAGCCTTGCCATCGATGGCATGCGGGCGAAAGAACAAGTGCGTGCTTACTCCAGTGTTTTCTAGGGCAAGCAGGACCTGGCCTGCGGCAGGCGTCTGCGTCGCAGGCTGGCCTGAGGATCCGCAGCGCGGACCTAGTTGAAGACCGACACGAAGTCGCCCAGTTCGACCTGGACCGACTTGGTCTGCGTGTAGTGCATCAGCGTCTGGAGGCCGTTCTCGCGGCCGATGCCAGACTGCTTGTAACCGCCCACCGGCATCTGGGCGGGGGATTCTCCCCAGGTGTTGAGCCAGCAGATGCCGGCTTCCAGCTGGCCGATGACGCGGTGGGCGCGTTTGAGGTCCGGCGTGACCAGGCCGGCAGCCAGGCCGTAGGGCGTGCGGTTGGCGCGCTCGATGACTTCGGCCTCGGTCTCGAAGGACAGGATGCTCATGACCGGCCCGAAGATCTCTTCCTGCACAATCTTCATGTCGTCACGGCAGTCGGTGAAGACGGTGGGGGCCACGAAGGCTCCCTGGGCCAGGGCGCCGGTCTCGATCCGATGGCCACCGCAGAGCAGGCGGGCGCCCTGTTCCTTGCCGGATTCGATGTAAGCGAGCACTTTCTTCATGTGCGGGAAACTGACCAGCGGACCGAAGTTCGTGCTGTCTTCCAGCGGGTGGCCGATCCGGATGCGGGCGACGCGGGCCAGCACGGCCTCTTCGAAGCGCGTTTTGAGCGTGGCGTGGACGAAGACGCGGGTGCCGTTGGTACAGACCTGGCCACTGCTGTAGAAGTTGGCCATCATGGCGATGTCGGCCGCCAGATCGATGTCGGCGTCCTCGAAGACGATGAGCGGGGACTTGCCGCCCAGCTCCATGGTGACGTCCTTGAGCGACGAGGCGGCGGCGCTGGCCATCACCTTCTTGCCGGTGGCCACGCCGCCGGTGAAGGAGATCTTGGCGATGTCGGGATGCTGGCTGAGCGCCTGGCCGACCCGCCAGTCACCCTGCACCACGTTGAAGACGCCGGCCGGCAGGCCCGCTTCCAGGAAGATTTCGGCCAGATGGGGGGCCGACAGCGGCGTGACCTCGCTGGGCTTGAAGATCATGGCGTTGCCGGCGGCCAGCGCCGGGGCCGACTTCCACATGGCAATCTGGATGGGGTAGTTCCAGGCGCCGATGCCAGCCACCACGCCCAGCGGTTCCTGGCGCGTGTAGACGAAGCTGGTGGGGCGCAGCGGGATCTGACGGCCCCCGATGGCCACGGCCAGCCCCGCGTAGTACTCGATCACGTCGGCGCCGGTGACGATGTCCACAGCCCGAGTCTCGGACAGGGGCTTGCCGGTGTCGCGGCTTTCCAGCTCGGCCAGCTCGTGGTTGGCGGCGCGCAGCAGTTCGACGGCGCGATTGAGGATGCGGGCCCGCTCGACCGGAGTGAGGGCGGCCCAGGCCTGCTGGCCCTGCCGGGCGCTGGCCACGGCGTTGTCGACGTCGGTGTCGGTGGCCGCCTGGATCTCGGCCAGCACCTCGCCCGTAGCGGGGTCGATGGTCTCGAAGCGTTCAGCATCGGCGCGTTCGGGAATGTAACGGCCATCGATGAAGGAAGTAAGCAGAGGCATGGCAATGTCTTGAAGAAATTGTTCGGATAGCGGCAATTTGCCGGCAAACCATAATAATTGCAGGCAATATGCTCTTATTGTCTTTGATTTGTCTTCATCGTGCAGAATTGCCCCTTTATTGGGTACGGTTGACCGGGGGCGATCTCCCTGAAAGGAGCCCCTCCCTTTGCGGAGAGGGAGGTGAAGGGCGACGCGTCGTACAATCGCAAATTTGCAGCGCCGCGGCACCGTGAGGGTGGCCGGGGGTAGCCCGGATTGCCTGCCGTCGTGGCGGGTGCTCCAATCCGGGGTTTTCAGGTTTCAAGACGGGTCTCATCATGAATCTTTTGCGTTCGGTCCTGGCAGGTGTGTGTGTGGCGCTGGCGGCGTCGGGGGTCCAGGCACGGTCCTGGGCGGACATCGAGAAGAGCGGCACGCTGATCGCGGCCACCGGCGGTGATCTCAAGCCCTTCAACTACTTCGAGGGCAAGCAGCTTACCGGCTTCGAGGTGGAGCTGACCGACGCCATTGCGAAGAAGCTGGGCCTGAAGGTGGAGTGGAAGGTGCTGAGCTTCGACTCGCTGCTGGCCGGCCTGCAGCGTGACCGCTGGGATCTGGCCATCTCGTCGCACGGCATCACTGAGGAGCGCGCCAAGGTGGTGGACTTCACCAACCCGCATTACTGCGGCGGTGCCACCATCGTCTCGAAGGACGGCAAAGTGGCCAAGGCGACCGATCTGGCCGGCAAGACCGTGGCCGTGCAGACTGGCACCTCCTATCTGGAGCGGCTGCGCAAGATGGACGGCATCGGCTCGGTGCGCAACTTTCCGCTGGACCGTGACGCGCGTGCAGCCACCGTCAGTGGCCGGGCCGATGCTTGGGTGACGGACAAGTTCGTGGCCATGGAGGCCATCAAGCTGGTGCCGGATTCGGGCCTGCAGCAGGGCGAGATCCTCTTCCCCGAGAAGATGGCCGGGGCCATGAGCAAGGGCAACACCGAGCTGGTCAAGGCCTTCAACAAGGGTCTGGCCGAGGTGATGGCTGACGGCACGTACGAGAAACTGTCGAAGAAATACTTCGAACAGGACATCCGCTGCAAGGACTGAGCCTGCCTCCGGTCCAGGTCTCTGACAACACTCCCCTTCACCTTCCGCCGGTGTTCCCCCCATCATGATGTTCTTTCTTTCCCGGTGGCCAGCAGGCTGGTCCCGACAGAGCCGCTGTACCCTGGCCATCGCGCTGGGCGTGGCGCTGTTGCTGCTGCTGATGTGCTTCATCGACATCCCGCTCTCGAAGATGCCGGAGCCGATCGCCGAGAATGCGGAACTGTTTGCCGAAGGCAGCCGGATCACGGTCTATCTGACGCTGGTCTCCGGGGTGGCAGGGCTGGTGCTGGGGGTGCTGGGGGCGCTGGGGCGTCTTTCGAGCATTCCGCCCATTCGCTGGGTCGCTTCCTTCTACATCTGGGTCATCCGCGGCACGCCGCTGCTGGTGCAGGTGCTGTTCGTCTTTCTGGCCCTGCCCGAGCTGCTGCCCTGGCTCAAGCTTGATGACTTCACCTCGGCCTGCGTGGCACTGGCCTTCAACGCCGGGGCCTACAACGCCGAATCCATCCGCGCGGGCCTGCTGGCCGTGCCGCGCGGCCAGACCGAGGCGGCCCGCTCGCTGGGGCTGTCGAACTGGCACACCTTCTGGGACGTGATCTTCCCGCAGGCCTTCAAGATTGCGCTGCCGCCGCTGGTGAACAACTTCATCGCGCTGCTGAAGGATTCGTCGCTCGCCTATGCCATCGGCGTGGTGGAGCTGACCAACGTGGCCAACCGCATCCAGTCCTCCACCTTCCAGCCCATTCCGCCGCTGGTCACGGCAGCGGTCATCTACCTGCTGCTGACCACCGTGCTCACGCAGATTTCCACTGCCGTGGAACACCGGATGGACGTGGAGGGGCGCCAGAAATGAGCCAGGCAGACATGAACCAGGACAAGCGCGCCGGCAGCCCCCTGATCGAGGTGAGCCACGTCAGCAAGTGCTTCGGCGAGCATCAGGTGCTGACCGACGTGACGGCGGATTTCAACGCCGGCGAGGTGGCCGTGATCGTTGGTGCCTCCGGCTCGGGCAAGAGCACTTTCCTGCGGATGCTGAACCGGCTGGAGCGTCATGATGCCGGCCGCATCGTCATCGACGGCATTGAGGTTGATGATGACCGCCAGCGGCTGGAAGCCCTGCGCAAGGAAGTGGGCATGGTGTTCCAGCAGTTCAACCTGTTCTCGCACCTGTCGGTGCTGGACAACCTTACGCTGGCGCCGCGCCGCGTGCGCAAGCTCTCGCGCGAGGAGGCCCGAGATCGGGCCATGGCGCTGCTGACCCGCGTGGGCCTGGAAGACCATGCCCACAAGTACCCGCACGCGCTCTCGGGCGGTCAGCAGCAGCGTGTGGCCATCGCCCGCGCGCTGGCCATGCAGCCGCGCGTGATGCTCTTTGATGAGCCCACCTCGGCGCTGGATCCGGAAATGGTGAAGGAAGTGCTGGACGTGATGCGCCAGCTGGCCGATTCCGGCATGACCATGCTGGTGGTGACGCACGAGATGGGCTTTGCCCGTGAGGTGGCCGACCGCGTGCTGTTCTTCGATGATGGCCGCATCGCCTTCGAGGCGCCGCCCGCCGACTTCTTCGGCGGCCGGCACGACAACGCCCGCGTCAAGGCTTTCCTGAGTCGCGTGGCGCACTGACAGCCGCGGGGCTGTTCAGAAGAGAGGTGGCTTTGGCGTGCAGCTTTTGATAGGATGTTTCATGTAACGGTTACATGAAACACAGGAGGCCTGTCATGCACGTCAATGAGCGAGTCAGGAAGCACCGTGATGCCTTGAGACAGAGCGGACTGCGCCCCTTGCAGATCTGGGTGCCCGATACACGTCGGGCGGGCTTCGAGGATGAGTACCGTCGAGAGGCGGCGCGACTGGCGCAGGCCGATCGTGATGATGCCAGCCTTGGGTCGATGATGGACGAAGCTCTGGCGGACGTGGACGGTTGGGAATGAAGCGCGGAGACTTTGTCACCATCGTTGTGCAGGGAGACTTCGGAAAGCCACGCCCCGCTCTGGTGATCCAGACCGATAGAGTGGGTGATGATTTTCCCAGCGTGACAGTGCTGCCCGTGACCAGTACGGTCGTGCCGGGACAGCTCATCCGCGTGACCGTGGCGCCATCGGCAGAGAATGGCCTTCAGAAGCTCTCGCAGGTCATGGTGGACAAGGCCATGACGGTCAAGCGCGAAAAAATCGGCGCAACGCTTGGGGCGATCGATGCCGATGGCATGAAAGAGGTCGAACGCAATCTGGCGGTCTTCCTGGGCATTGCCTAGGCACCTGAGTTTGCCAGCTCCGTCAACACCTGCTCGAAGGTGAGGGGCTCCCGGCCGATGAGCCGGGGCAGGTCCTGTGTGACCTGGGCCAGTTCGCCCTTGGCAATGGCGGTATAGGTGGAGACCCAGGCCTCGATCTCCCAGTCCGGGGTATCGGGGTAGGCCGCCCTGCGGCTGGCAAAGGCCTCGGCAATGGTCTCGTTGTGAAACCGGTGGGGCTTGCCGGTGCATGTGGTGAGGATGCGGGCAATGTCCTCCATGCTCAGCGACTGGCTGCCGGTGAGTGTGTAGGTGCGCCCCTGGTGCTGCGTGCCGCCAGCGGCGATATCGGCCATGATGTTGGCGACCGCCTGGGCAGCATCGCGCTGGGCGACACAGGCCACACGGCCCTGTTCTGCGGGGCCGCATATCACGCCCTCGGCATCGGCCAGCCGGACCATCAGCTCGCTGTAGAAGTTGTCGCGCACGAAGGTGTGCTTCATGGTCGAGCGGCGGATGGCTTCTTCAGTGACCGCGTGGGTACGCGCCAGCGTGAAGGTGCTGTCCGGGCGGGCCTCGGCAAAGGACAGGTACACCAGATGCTGGATGCCCGCGGCCTGGGCGGCACGCACCAGGGTGAGATGTTCCTGTTCGCGCGTGGGGCTTTCGGCGGCCGAGACCATGAAGAGCGCATCGACGCCCTGCAGGGCCTCGCGGGCCAGCTCGAAATCACCGTAACTGAAGGGGCGCGGCTCGCAGCCGGGCAGTCTGGGGGCGCGGGACGGATTGCGCAGCGGCAGGATCAGGGGCAGGCCCTGGTCGCTCAGCAGGCGGGCGACCTGTCCGCCGATGTGGCCGGTGGCGCCGGTGATGGCCAGTTGCATGTCGTTTCTCCTGGATGAGCCCTGGAAGAACCATCATGCCAGAAGAAACGGGAGCACCGCAGCGAAGGCCCCCGGGCGGCCGTCAGATAGTGTCGCGCTCGATGGGTGAGTGTCTCGGCCTCGGGGGCACCCTTGCCCGGGCAGCCCTCAGGCAGCGTCGCACTCGACCAGGTGCTGCCCCGCGCTCCAGTCCAGGATCTGCAGCACGCGCGAGGCGTCGTCGCGGATCTGGATGGCGATGTTGGTGGAGGCATCCAGCCGGCGCAGCAGCCAGGGGGTGATCTCGGTCTCGAAGGGATCGGGCAGGATCACCTGATCGCTGAGGGTGCTGGCGGCGGTGCTGTCGTTGAGCGGGGCGATGGGCAGGGATCCCAGCTTGCGCTCGATGCGTTCGATGGCGTTTTCTAGGGCAGCGGTGGCCTCGGGCAGGTTCAGGCGGTCGCGACGCAGCACCAGAAGCGCCTTCACGGCACTGAGCTGGGCCAGCAGCTGGTAGCAGTGCACCTGCATGTATTGCAGGGCCTCGATGGGCGGGCGCACGGCGCGCGGTTCGGACAGGGAGCGCTGGGTGGCCTGCACCAGGGCCGACAGGCTGTCGAAGGCCTCGCGGCGCGCCAGGCGCCATTCCAGCTCGGGGGTGTCCTCGACGCTCTTGAGCTGTTCGGGGTCCAGCGCCAGCTTGGCATGGCGGATCTGGGCATCGATGGTGCGTTGCACGACGGCCGGAATCTGGCCGCGTTCCCACGAGGGCAGAATGTACGCAAAGGCCCAGGCGATGACGGCGCCCAGCAGGGTGTCGGCCATGCGCTCGAAGAGGGTGAAGGTGGCGTGGCTGCTGTCGCCGTGGGCCAGCATGTAGGCTTGGATGAGGCCCAGCGTGGTGCCGGCCACGGAAGTGACGAGGTAGCGGCGCTGGGCAAAGCCGTGGGCGCTGCCCTGGGCCACCGTCATGACGACGAGCAGCACGATGCTGGCCGGATGCAGTCCTAGCAGGCCCATGGTGAGCAGGCATCCCACCAGGGTACCGGCCACGCGCTGGTTGCGGCGCTCCAGCGTCTGGGACAGGCTGCCTCGCAGCACGACGGCGATGGTGAGCAGGATCCAGTAGTCGTGCAGGCCGCCCCAGGGCAGGTTGATGGAGACGGCATAGCCCATGCCCATGGCCAGTGCGGCGCGGATGGCGTGGCGCATCTGCGGGGTCTTCCAGCCCCAGACCGAGAAGAAGGGCGCCCATGACCAGGCGGTGGGACTGACGAACATCTGCCAGTTGGCGCGCACGATGGCCAGGTTGGGCATCTGCTCGCCGCGGGCGGTGCGTGACAGGCGCAGGATCTCGTCGTTGATGTGACCGATGCGGTGGGCGATGCCGCGCACCAGCATGGCCGGGGTGGGCCCCAGGCTGAAGCTGTCCTGTTCGTAGTCGTGGGTGGAACGGATGGTGGCGATGCGGGTGCGGCGATCGATGGCAGGGCGAGGCCGGTAGCCCAGGAACAGGGCGTCGGCCAGGGCGTCCACCTCGTCGGCCAGCTCGTCGAGCACCGAGCGCACCTGGGCCAGGGCGTGGCGGTGGCGCGGGTGGGTGCGCAGGCCCTCCAGGTCCAGTTCGCTGGCCAGCAGCTGGTCGCGGATGTCGATGACGATGACCAGCATGCCGGCGATGCGCTGGCGGAACGGGGTGCGGGGTGATTCCAGCACGATGTCGCGGGTGGCCTGCATCTGGTCGGCGAGTGCTGCCTGGGCCTTCAGAAGCTGGCCCAGCAGTTCCTCGCTGTCATCCTTGTCGCCGGCGCGCTGATGGCGAAAGAGGCGCGCTTCGGTGCGGATCAGATCGGCCAGCGAGATCAGCACGTCAGCCATGGCCAGCACGCGGTAGCGGGCGTTGAGCGCCAGGTTGGCTAGCGTGGCCCAGATGACGTAGAGGCCGGCACCCAGCGCAAAGTAGAGCGTGGTCTGCAGGGCCGCGTTCTCGGCGCCCGGATGGTGGCTGGCAATGGAAAAGATGGCGGTGAACATCATGCCCATGGCTACCGGAATGCCCCGCTTGCCCCAGGCCATGGCCAGGAAGGCCAGGAACGAGAAGAACGTGAGGAAGATGCCCAGTTCCAGGTGCCGGCCGTTGAGCAGCTGGACGATGTAGAACACGGGCACACCGGCGATGAAGGGAAGCATCATCGTGCGCAGCTTGCCCCGGCGTGGTGCGGCCACGTCCGGCGGCGTGACGGCGATGACGCCGACGGTGGCGAGCGAGGCCGCATAGGCACCCAGCCAGTTCTCGACGATGAGCGATATCACCAGCAGTCCCAGACAGGCGGTGATGCCATTGGTGATGTAGTGGCTGAGCAGGACGCGCAGGAAGGCGCGGGTGCGGGGGGAGAACTTCAGGGGACGCATGGTGAACTTCAGGGCCGGCCGCTGGGGCAGTCGGAGCATGCGGGTGGCAGCGTTGCCGTTGCACGCAGGGAGGGCACCCTATTCTGCATGGTGTGTGGCCCTGCGCCAACTGGCGGGAGATGGTCGGCATGCGGGCGTGGTGTGCCACGATGGCTTGCATGCGCCTTGGGGCCCGGATGCTGCGATCTGCTGCCGCCCGGTCAGGATGTGAGGGGGCAATGGTCGGATCGCCCCCCTGTTCAGGGGAGGGTGAAGACCGTCAGGTTCCTGTAACTTGCCCGAAGTGCCACGGGGTCCCGGAATTTCATGGCTCTCCGTGGCATGAGGCTGATCCTTTCGATCCGTTCCCCTATATGTTCAAGGAGATATTCCATGACTGATGCCTTGTCCCTGTCACAGCGCTTTCCCTTCGGCACGCGCACTTCCCCTCGCCCTGTCCGCCATCTGCTTGCCATCGCCATCGGCATGATGGTCGGGACTGCCTTTGCCCAGCAGGGTGCGTCGGTTGCTGCGGATGCCGGTGCTGCAGCAGCTGATGGTGGCACTGCGGCTGTCCAGCAACCCATTACCGAGCAGGGCATCAGTGGCGAGCTGATGCACACGCTGTTGGGTCTGTATATGGTGGAAGCCGATCTGAATGGCGTGGTGAGAGAGGTCGCTATCGCCTATCCGGCAACCGGTGACTGGAAACGGGATCCGGACCCGAATCCTGCCTGGCCTACGGTGCGTGTATTCCAGATGTATCAGACGGCCCAAGGTCAGTTTCCTCCGGAATCGGACCGCACGCCGGATGGCCATTTCGTGCTGGCACGCAGCAGCTTCCTCTACACCGTCAATACATCAACCGGAGGCTATGATGGTGATCTGCCGCAAGGTACACCGCCCGAGTGGTTCCTGGACAGCGCTGGAGAGATGCCCGTCGAGGTGAACGACACGGGTATCGTTCTGGGGAGCAGCATGCGGGTCGTTCAGGATACGACCATGGGAGAGCGCGAATATGAACTAAAGGCAGAATCTGCCAGGACCATCGCAAGAACGGATATCGTACCGTTCAAGCAGTTCATTCAGTCTTATAGAGGTGACGGCGCGGGTTATCACTTGAAGGTCGAGAAGGGGCGCGAGCCGAGGCAGGTCAAGCTTTGCTGGAGTGTGTCCGGTCCCTCTCTCGATCGGGATGCCTGCCATGTATGGAGCGTTCCCAACAACTGGACCTTCGGTAAGGCACTGAACTATGACCGGGCAGAAGTCGCCGATGGACGCTGGTACTTCCCATCCGAACTGAGTGGTGGTGGGTATCAGCGTTGGATCACCGAGTCGCAGCCTTGGCCACGGCTGTAGGTCGCCCATTCATGCAGGGTTGCCGTGCCTGGCACGGCGATCTGTAGTCGGAGGCCATGAAAGTGCTTCTATCGATATCTTGAGCTTTGGCAGATGCGACGCCATCTGTGCCGGATGCGCTGCCGTTGTGGCAGCATGCAGGTTCGGGATCTTCTGAACATGTCCCGCCAGCAGGCGCACCCCGGAACGGGATGTGAGGGCCGGGAGGACTCATGCAGCGGATCCCTTGTCCATTTGCCCAGGGAAGACATCATGGCCATTGCCCATATCCTCAAGCCGGCGCCGGAAGGCGGCGCTGCCCAGCTGTTCCTGCTGCTCTGCGACGCCGGCCAGTCCTGGCAGGAGATGACGCCTCTGGGTGAGGCGCTGGGCAAGGCCTTTGGTTCAGCGGCCATCGTGGCGCTGCAGGGGCCGCACGCCGTGGGTGAAGATCATGGCTGGCTGGACCCGGCTGGTGAGACGCAGGCCGGGGTGACGGACACGCCCATGGAAGGCCGTGCGCTGCTGACGGCCTGGGAAGACGAGGCGCTGGCAGGGGCTATCGAGACGGCACTGCCGGGCTGCATCGGCAGCATCCGCAACTGGCAGGCGCAGATGAAGGTGCTGCCCGAGGCCACGGCGCTGATCGGTGTGGGCGAAGGGGCCACGATGGCGCTGGCCGCTGCGATGGCGTCGGCCGGTGACGGACATCCGGTCTGTGGTCGCGTGAGCACCGTGGGAGGCCGTTTCGGGCCCGTGCCCGATGCCGTGTCACCCACGCTGGTGCTGCACCTGGTGCACGGCAAGGCCGATGAGTCCGTGCATTTCCGCCATTCGGTGCGGGCAGCCGAGGACCTGGTGAAGCGCGATGCCGATGTGGTGGCCGACATCGTGCCGCATGAAGGCCATGCGCTGAGCGACGAACTGGTGAGCTGGCTGGTGGACCGCCTGCAGTCGCGGGTGCCGCGTCATCTGTGGCAGGCTGCCATGCGCGTGCAGGGCGCCGAGCCGGGCGGGTATAGCTGCGGCTGAGATGTTGGCGAAAGGGCCAGTCATCCGTGCAGTGGATGATCTGGCCCTTTGTTTGAAGAGAAGGCTTCGCTTAGCCGTGCTCGCGCACGTCGGCTTCGACTTCGTCGAAGGTCTGGCGGATGCTGGCCGAGGGGGGCGGCGAGATCAGGCTGAAGACGACGACGGCGAGGGTCGAGAGCAGGAAGCCCGGGATGATCTCGTACACGTTGTCGAGCACGGGCATGCCCAGGGCGGCCCAGCTGGTCTTCTTCCAGATGATGACGGTGAGGGCACCGACGACCATGCCGGCCAACGCGCCGTTGCGGGTCATGCGCGGCCACATCAGCGACAGCAGCACGACGGGGCCGAAGGCAGCACCGAAGCCGGCCCAGGCGTAACTGACCAGGCCCAGCACTTCGCTGTCGGGGTCGGAGGCCAGCCAGATGGCGACGACCGAGACCAGCAGCACCATGGCGCGGCCGACCCAGACCAGTTCATGGTCGGAGGCACCGCGGCGCAGGAAGGTCTTGTAGAGATCCTGGGTGAGGGCGCTGGAGCAGACGAGCAGCTGGCAGGACAGGGTGCTCATGACGGCGGCCAGGATGGCGGCCAGCAGCAGGCCGGCGATCCAGGGGTTGAACAGCAGCCGGGAGATCTCGACGAAGACGGTCTCGTTGTTGGCGGCGACGGTGTTGGGGATCTCGGGGTGGCTGCCGAAGTAGGCGATGCCGAAGAAGCCGACGCCGACCGAGCCGAACAGGCACAGGAACATCCAGATCATGCCGATGCGGCGGGCGTTGGGGATGGTGTGCAGCGATTCGGCCGCCATGAAGCGCACGAGGATGTGCGGCTGGCCGAAGTAGCCCAGACCCCAGGCGGCCAGCGAGAGGATGGCCAGGGTGTCGAGGTCGCCCATCAGGCTGTTGGCGCCCGGCTTGAGCTGTTCGACGAGCTGGATGCTCTCGGTGACGCCGCCCTCGTTGTAGATGACCATCAGCGGGGCCACGATCAGCGCGGTGATCATCAGCGAGGCCTGGATGGTGTCCGTCCAGCTGACGGCCAGGAAGCCGCCGATGAAGACGTAGGCGATGGTGCACAGGGCGCCGACCCAGAGGGCGACGCTGTAGGGCATGCCGAACATGCTCTCGAAGAGGCGGGCACCCGCCACGACGCCGGAGGCGCAGTACAGCGTGAAGAAGATCAGGATGACGATGGCCGTGAAGATGCGCAGCAGGTTGCTGTGGTCCTCGAAGCGGTTGGTGAAGTAGTCGGGCATGGTGAGGGCGTTGCCGACCTTTTCGGTGTAGACGCGCAGGCGCCCGGCCACCAGGTACCAGTTGAGCCAGGCACCGATGCACAGGCCGATGGCGATCCAGGACTCGGACAGGCCGCTGGCGTAGACGGCGCCGGGCAGGCCCATCAGCAGCCAGCCGCTCATGTCGGAGGCGCCGGCCGACAGGGCGGTGACGAAGCTGCCCAGGCTGCGTCCGCCCAGGATGTAGTCGGACAGGTTGCTGGTGGCCCGGTAGCCCAGCCAGCCGATGAGCAGCATGGCAACCAGGTAGATGGCAAACATGATGGTGGTTGCCGTATCTGCGGGGGTCATGGTCATGGACCGTCTCCTTGTATCGAATGGATAGATGCCGGCGGAAAGGCCGGGCAGATCCGGAGGGTCGGCCGCGGGATGGGGCCGTAGGGATCTGCCGGATTGTCGTCAGGCTGGACAGGGGAGGCCATCCCACACGAAAACGCCGGCAAGGTGGCGAATTCTACGCGCAAGGGGCCAGGTGGCTACCCGATGAATGGTTATTGATTGCAGGGGCATTGACCTTCCCACGATGGGAAGGTTTATGCTTGGTGGCTCCAGCAAGGCCGTGAAACGGCAAGGAAATGGATCATGAATGCACCGAATCCGGCTGTGTCCGGCACCGGGCTGCAGAAGGCGGCCCAGACTCTCGTGCTGCCCATCGAGGGCATGAGCTGCGCGTCGTGCGTGCGGCGGGTGGAGATGGCGCTGGGCAAGGTGCCCGGGGTGGCGTCGGTGAACGTGAACCTGGCTACCGAGCGGGCCACGGTGACGCTGGCCGAGCCGCTGGAGGCGCAGCAGCTGGTGCAGGCGGTGCAGAAGATGGGCTATGACGTGCCCGAGAGCACCGTGGTGCTGCAGGTGGACGAGATGAGTTGCGCCTCGTGCGTGGGCCGGGTGGAGCGGGCGCTGAAGGCGGTGCCGGGCGTGCGTTCGGCCAGCGTGAACCTGGCCACGGAACGGGCGACGGTGAGTGGACTGGCGCCGGTGGCGGCGCTGCTGGCGGCGGCCGAGAAGGCCGGGTATCCGGCACGCGTGGTGGACGGTGGCGAGGATGCCGGTACAGCCCCGGGCGCTGCAGGCGAGGCCGCTGATGCCCATGGTGCAGGTCTTTCAAAGGAAGCGGGCGCTCACTCTGTTGTGGATCGCAAGGCGGCCGAGCAGCGGGCGCTGTGGCGTGACCTGTGGCTGGCGGCAGTGCTGGCGCTGCCGGTGTTCCTGCTGGAGATGGGCGGGCACATGGTGCCGGCCTTCCATCACTGGGTGGCGCATACCATCGGCACGCAGAACAGCTGGTACCTGCAGTTCGTGCTGACGACGCTGGTGCTGTTCGTGCCGGGGCTGCGCTTCTACCGCAAAGGCATTCCGGCGCTGCTGCGCGGGGCGCCCGACATGAATTCGCTGGTGGCAGTGGGCACGCTGGCCGCGTGGGGCTTCTCCACGGTGGCCACCTTCCTGCCGTCGGTGCTGCCGGCAGGCTCGGTGAACGTGTACTTCGAGTCGGCGGCGGTGATCGTGGTGCTGATCCTGGTGGGGCGCTTTCTGGAGGCGCGGGCCAAGGGGCGCACGTCGGAGGCGATCCAGCGGCTGGCGGGCCTGCAGGCCCGCACGGCCCATGTGCGACGGGAAGGCCAGTTGGTGGATGTGCCGCTGGCTCAGGTGCGGGCGCAGGACGTGGTGGAGGTGCGCCCCGGCGAGCGGGTGCCGGTGGATGGTGAGGTGATCGAGGGCGACAGCTATGTGGACGAGTCGATGATCACCGGTGAGCCGGTACCGGTGGCCAAGACGGCAGGCAGCCCGGTGGTGGGGGGCACGGTGAACCAGACCGGCGCCTTCACGCTGCGGGCCACGGCTGTGGGCGGCCAGACGGTGCTGGCGCAGATCATCCGGATGGTGGAGCAGGCGCAGGGTTCCAAGCTGCCCATCCAGACGCTGGTGGACCGGGTGACGATGTGGTTCGTGCCGGCCGTGATGACGGCCGCGCTCATTACCTTCGGCATCTGGATGGTGTTCGGGCCGACGCCGGCGCTGGGCTTTGCGCTGGTCAACGCGGTGGCGGTGCTGATCATCGCCTGCCCGTGCGCGATGGGGCTGGCCACGCCGACCTCGATCATGGTGGGCATCGGCCGTGGGGCCGAGCTGGGCGTGCTGTTCCGCAAGGGCGAGGCGCTGCAGCTTCTGAAGGACGCGAAGGTGGTGGCGGTGGACAAGACCGGCACGCTGACCGAGGGCCGGCCGGCGCTGACCGATCTGGAGGTGCGGCCGGGATTTGAGCGCGCCACGGTGCTGGCCCAGGTGGCGGCGCTGGAGT
>ERZ772946.43-NODE-43-length-74762-cov-13.3801_pt1 | contig 74762 bp, 64 predicted proteins | sample MGYA00511680_ERZ772946 | MGnify/ENA primary metagenome ERZ772946 (study PRJEB29015, sample SAMEA2737918) | human oral metagenome | biome: human oral; feature: human-associated habitat; material: dental | place: China | collected 2016 ... | reverse complement strand
GAGACCATATTTACAAGTCCGTTTATGTCCATTTACGCCTCCTTGATCTTGGCTTTCGGGGCCTGTTTTACGATAAGCTCTATTACTTTTAGGGCGTCCGCCTTAGCCTCAAAATCCTTGCTAACGGCGATGATCTGTCCGTTACTGGCCGTTAGACGGAAGCGAACCTTGTCTGCTTTATCGGTGTAAAGCTCAAATTTCGGATTGTTTAGCTTTTCTCCGCCCGCGATTTGATCTTCGATCTTATTTAGCGCGGCGTTTTTTGCGACGCTTTCGATGCCGTTTTTGCAAGCGGCCTTGCTCGTGTAAACCTCGGAGGTACATAGCACGTGTCCGTCATAGAGTAGATCGAATTTGCAGCCGTTCTTGGCGTCTTTGATTAAAAACTCAGCCATTTTTCATCCTTTCGTAGAAGATATCGTTATTTTAGCTAAAATTTTAATAAATATTTTTAATAGGCGCGGAATTTTCTGCTAAAATTGCGCACAAATTTCATTTACAAAGGATCATAATGATAAAGGCTCTACGTTTTAGCTTGATTTTCGCCGCTACTTTAGGATTTGGCGCGGATGAGAGCGATGCATTATTTAAGGATATAAGGATGCGTCTGGGCTGCAATCTAGCCGCACAGGACTGCGAGACTAACGCCGGCGGGCAGAAGGCGCTCTTTAGCGTAGCGCGCCATCCGATCGAAGCGGGAGTAAACGAGCTAAAAATAAGCGGAATTTCGCGTGAGCTGAAAAATCCGAGCGTTAAAATTTCGGGCGTGAGTATGAATATGGGCAATGCGGAATTCCCGCTAAAGCGCAGCGCAGACGGCTATGAAGCGACGCTTGATGTTGCAGTGTGCACGCACGCCGTAATGCGCTACAAACTTGAAATTTACGAGGATGGCGAGCCTAGCGGGCTTTTTGTGTATTTTGATCTGCGAAAGCGCGCTACAGATCGAGACCGCGGCGAAGACGCGCACTCGCATCACCACGAGCATTAGACGCACCCCGTTTGTTCGCGGGGTAAAATTTGCGCTTTTTCAGACACGACGCTTTAAAGGAACTTGCACGTTGATTGTAGAAAATTTTACAAATTTTATAAAACGCCGCTTGCGATAAATTTTTTGTATCTTTTGGGCGACGCACGTCGCGAGTGGATACGGGCGCCTGTGCGGCTCGCCGTAACAACCTGGGCGCGCTTCATTAGGGTGTTTACAAAAACGCCTTTATAAGCGCGCGGCTATTTGCCGTGCATTCGCCGCATATGTTTCGTAACCACTACCGAGGCGCGTCAAATTTAGCCCTTCGCCGCCTTTAAATTTTAAAATTTTTAAAATTCGCTTGCGTTTCATACGCCTAAGCTACGCGGAATTTTGAAATTCCTTGTATAATCTGAAGCAAATTTAAAATCTAAGGAAAGCCATGCAAATATTAAGACAAAAGCACTTTAGCGGCGAGCGCGCGCTGTTCGGCGCAAAGGATCTGCGGATCGAAAATTCCGTCTTCGGCGAGGGCGAGTCGCCGCTAAAACACAGTGCAAATATCGTCGCGCAAAACTGTAAATTTGAGTGGAAATATCCGTTTTGGTACGCCGAAAATATCCGCGCGCAGGACTGCTTATTCGACGAGATCGCGCGCGCAGGGATCTGGTATAGCCGCGGCGTGGTGCTAAAAGACTGCCTCTACGGCGCGCCTAAAGGGCTTCGCCGCGTAAAAGACGCCGCGCTGCAAAACGTGGAATTTCATGATGCGCAAGAGACCTTGTGGCACTGCAGCGATGTCACGCTAAAAAATGTCACCGCAAAGGGCGCTTATTTTGGGCTTGATTGCGAAAACTTAAGCATCGAAAATCTATCGCTCTTCGGGGATTACTGCTTCGACGGCTGCAGAAACGTAACGATCAAAAACTCCAAACTTCTATCCAAGGACGCGTTTTGGAACTGCGAAAATATCGTGGTTGAAGACTGCTTCATCGCGGGCGAGTACTTTGGATGGAATTCCAAAAATGTAACGCTGCGAAACTGCAAGATCGAGAGCCTGCAGGGCTTTTGCTATATGCAAAACCTGCGCTTGCAAGACTGCGAGCTGATAAATACGACGCTAGCGTTTGAATACAGCGACGTGCATGCCGAGGTAAAAGGTGCGATCGATAGCGTCAAAAATCCGAGCAGCGGGCTAATCCGCGCGGCAAGCATCGGCGAGCTGATCCTAGATGGCGCAACGGACGCGTCTAAAACTGAAATTATTACTGAATTAAGGGCGTAAGATGGGACTTTTTGATTTTATAAGCGGCAAGGAGAAATACGATTTCGATACCCTGCCGAACCGCCGCGGCACGAAGTCGCTTAAATGGGACGTAGGCGAGAATGAGCTTCCGATGTGGGTCGCGGATATGGACTTTGCCGTAGCGCCCGAGATCATCGAGGCTCTGCAAAAGCGGCTAAATGAGCGGGTTTTGGGCTATTCTCTTGTCGATGATGAGTGGCGCAGCGCGTATCAAGGCTGGTGGCTTGCACGCCACGATTATGAAATCCAAAAGGAGTGGCTGATCTATGCAAATGGCACGCTGCCTGCGATTGATTCGATCATTCGCAAGCTCACCTCGCCCGCTGAAAACGTGCTGCTGATGAGTCCTGTTTATAACTGCTTTTATTACTGCATCAAAAACGCCGCCCGCGTGCCTGCGGAAAACGAGCTTGCCTATGCTAGCGGCGATTATAGCATCGATTGGGAGGATTTGGAGGCTAAACTTGCCGATCCGCAGATGACGCTTTTTATCCTTTGTAACCCTCACAATCCGGTCGGCCGCACCTTTAGCAGGGACGATCTCGCCCGTATCGGCGAGCTGTGCGAGAAGCACGGCGTGACGGTGCTTAGCGATGAGGTGCATTGCGATCTGACCGAGCCCGGCGTGCGTTACACGCCATTTGCTGCCGCGAGCGAGACGTGCGAGAAAATTTCAGCCTCCATAATCGCGCCAACCAAGGCGTTTAACATCGCAGGGTTGCAAAGCGCGGCGGTCTTTGCCGCAGATAAGCGCTTGCGTCATAAAATTTCAAAAGCGCTAAATTCCGACGACATCGCCGAGCCGAATTTTTTCGGCGTCCAAGGAGCGATCGCCGCATTTACGAAGGGTGCGGCGTGGCTGGATGCTCTGCGCGAATACCTCAGCGAAAATCGCAAATTTGCGGCGGAATTTATCGCGCGTGAGCTTCCGCAGGTGCGCGTCGTGCCGCAAGACGCGACCTATCTGATGTGGCTTGATGCGGGCGCTTACACGCAGGATAGCGCGGAGCTTGCGCGTTTCATCCGCGAAAAAACGGGGCTGTATCTCTCCTGCGGCGCGCAATACGGCAAGGGCGGCGAGAAATTTTTGCGCCTAAATATCGCGACATCTAGGGCGCTGTTAAAAGACGGGCTAGGGCGGTTGAAAGAGGCGCTAAAGATCTGCCCGCATTGAGCAAGCTGCGGCGCGGCAAAGACGAAATTTAAAATTTTATAACGGCCAAATTTAAAGCGTCGGAGCAAATTTTAAAATTTTACAGCAGGGCGCGAGCTTTGCGCTAAATTTGGCGGCGATCAAACTTGCGGCGCGCGAACGTTTAAATTTACGCGCGGCAAAAACCGGCGCTTAAATGCGCTACAAAAGGCGGATTATGGATAGAAACGGCGATCTGGAAGAGCTTTACCTGCTTGAAAAACGGCGCGAAAAGCTCGCGCGCATTAGCAAGCTCGTCTCATTTTTGATAACCCTACTGCTGCTCGGGCTTTATGCGTTTTTGAATACCAGAGCAGAGCCCGTCTCATTTGATACGAATTGGCTTATAGTCGTGCTTTTCATCATCTTTCCAGTTTTAAACGGACTGCTCTACCGCTTATTTTACAGCTTAAGCTTTGGCAAAAACGGCGGCACGCAGCGCGCAAATTTCGATAAATTTAGCGGCTTTGATACGGCGCAAGATACGGACGCATTAGGGCAGGGCGCGGCGCAAGATGGGCAAATTTTAAGAGCCGATGCGAAAGAGGGGCAGGTATTAAAAGCCGAAGCAGACGAGGGTAGCGGCTCCAAAGAGAGCGACAGCCGCATGAACGCTACTTGCGGGAGGTTTGAGCCTAAAGCCGCCGAAGGCGAGGGCGGGAGCGAAAAAGACGGAGTAGTCGGGTCAAAATTTAACTTCTTCACCGATCTGCAGAGCCTGGAAGATGAGCGCGCGGCGCTGCAAAAAGCGGTGAAAAAGGCCGGTCTCGTCGCTGCTGCCGTAGGGACCGGCGTGGGCGCACTGGTGGCGCGCTTTTGGGACGAAGTGGCGCCCGGCGTATTTTTCGGCATCTCCGTTTACGGCATCGTGAGCGCTCTTTTGACGGCGAGCAAAAGACGGAATTTTAGATCAAATTTTAAAAATAGGGTCGTCGCGAGCATCGCAAAAAGCTTCGGGCTTAGCTACGATGAAAGCGGCGGGCTGGGGACGGATGAGTTTTTTGAAATTTACGACTGCTACATAAACGAGCAATCGAGCGAGGATATGATGAGCGGGGAGGTGCAGGGCGTGCGCGTTAGATTTAGCGACTTTTACGCCGCCGAAAAGGTGCGCACCAAAAACGGCACTCGCACCTACGTAAAATTTCACGGAGTGCTTTTCGTCGCGGACTTTCACAAAAGGCTTAGCTGCGAGGTGCGGGTGTGTCACAAAAACTCGCAAAATCTGCGCAAATACGGGCAGCGAGCGAATATGGACGATGTGAAATTTGAGGAATTTTTTGATGTCTATACGACCGATCAGGTAGGCGCGAGATACGCTCTGACGCCGCTTTTGATGCAGCGACTGACGGAGGTCTATCTAAGGCTAGGCTCGCAGATAAACGCGGTGCTAAGGGAGGATAAAATTTACGTGGCGATCGAGACCTGGCGCGATAATTCGAGCCTAGAATCGACTGCTCGCTAAAGCAGGATGCCACGATGGCGCTCTACGTAGATGAGATCGGTGCGCTTGTGGATATCGTGAGCGAGCTAAATTTGAACCGCAAAATTTGGAGCGAATGAGGCAAGCGGCGGCGCTGTGGAGTATGACGGAGGCTGCTGCATACGGCTCTGGCGACACACAGATATGCAGACAAAGCGCTCTGAATCGTAGGCTTAGAGCGGTACAGATGCGCTGTATAGCTGAGCGTGGAAATAAACGTGTCGTGCGGATTGTGCGTTTAGGTGGATATGTGATCGCTCCTTCGCGCGAACCAATCGAAAGATAGAACGCACGCGGGAGGCGTTCGTATAAGACTTTGCAAGCCGCTTTGAGCCGATAAAATTTTATAAATTCCCGCTCCGTTAACGAGCGAGCGCTTGCGATCTATCATCGCTCGCACGGCATAAATTTTACCGCACGAGCAGTTTGCGTTAGAATTTTACTATTGCTTGAAATTTTACGTCGCCGCGCGCGACTTAAATTTTACCGCGACGATCCGCGCTAGGCTGCATTTTGGCTCGGCTAAATTTGTCGTGCGAGAGCAAAACTTTGCCGCTAGATCGATAAATTTAGCTAGCTTATAAAAGCGCTCGCTGCCTATGGGCGTTTATGGACGCCGTTTTGGTAAAGCTACGGCGCCAGCGTCGCTGCGAGCTTGCGGGGCTTAGTAAGATTGCCCCGCTAAACTAGACGGCGAATCTAAATTTATAGCTTCCCGCCCTCGATTACGACGTCGTCAGCCTTGATGTCGTTGCCATATACCGGCGCCAGCGTCGCGTCGTAGTCAGCGTGGAAAAATTTCTCGTCCGCGAGCTTCACGATTAGATCGTCAAGCCATTTGCGAAGCTCGTCGTTTCCCTTTTTGACCGCAGGCGCGATGACGTCCTGATCGCCTAGCGAGCGGATACCTACCTTAAAGCCCGGGTTTGACTTAGTCCACGCGAACAAAAGCGTATTATCATGCGCGATCGCATCGCCCCTGCCATCCAGCATCGCACCGAAAGTCTCGGTATTTTGGTCAAATTTTAAAAGCTTGATCTCGGGATGGTTTTTTGTAAAATACAGATCCGCAGTCGTGCCTTTGTTGATTAAAAGCGTTTTGTCCTTAAGCTGCGAAACGTCGGTGATATCGCCATTCGGGCTCGCGACGCCTAGAGCTACCTTCATATACGGCAGCGCGAAATCTACGACCTCTTTGCGCTCCGGTGTGACGGTAAAATTTGCAAGTGTGATATCGACCTTATCCGACGCCAAAAATTCCGCGCGATTGGCGGCCTCTACGAGCACGAACTGAACCTTGCTCTCATCGCCTAAAAGCTCCTTTGCGATACGTTTTGCAAAATACACGTCATATCCCGCGTTTTTACCCGTCTCGTCGATATAACCAAACGGCGGCTTGTCGCCGAAAACCGCGATCCTTACTACGCCGCGCTTTTTAACTCCGTCGATATAACTTTGCGACGCGACGGAGCCTTGCGCGGAATTTGAGGAGCCTTTGCCCTCGTCGTTGCAGCCTGCGAAAAATAACGCACCTAAGATAAAAAGCGTGCTTAGCGTTTTTTTCATCTTTTCTCCTTTATTAAAATTTATTTTTTAAATTCGAACATATTTAGAAATTTCTTCGCGCGCTCGCTTTTCGGAGCGGTAAAGAACGCCTCCGGTTCGTTAATCTCGACGATGCTTCCCTCATCCATAAAAACTATGCGATCGGCTACGGCGCGCGCAAAGCCCATCTCGTGCGTTACGATTAGCATCGTCTGCCCCTCTTTGGCGAGATTTAGCATTACGTCTAGCACCTCGCGCACGATCTCGGGATCAAGTGCCGCGGTAACCTCGTCAAAAAGCATGATCTTGGGCTTCATCACAAGGCTTCGCACGATTGCGATACGCTGCTTCTGCCCGCCGCTAAGCTCTTTAGGGTAGGCTCGCTCTTTATTTTCTAGTCCTACGATTTTGAGCCAATGCCTGGCTAGCTCTACAGCTTGCTCGCGCGGTACGTCTTGGACTTTCACGGGACCTAGGATTATATTATGTAGCACATTTAAGTGGTCGAAGAGCTCGTAGCTTTGAAAGACCATGCCGATCTTTTGCCTGATCCTGCGCCACTCTTTGAAATTTTGATCGATCCGCTCGTCCTCGATTATAAAATTTCCGCTTTGTACCGGCTCTAACCCGTTGATCGTGCGAAGTAGGGTGCTTTTGCCGCAGCCGCTAGGACCTAGGATCACCACGACCTCGCCCTGCGCGACGCTAAGACTGACGTCCTTTAACGCGTGTAGCTCGCCGTAAAATTTATTGACTTTATCGATTTTTAAAATTTCCATCAACTCCACCTGTTTTCTAGTTTTTTCGAAAGCGCCGAGATCGGATAGCAGATCAAAAAATATACGAAAAATATCGCTCCGTAGATGATTAACGGCGCGTAATTGTCGCGGAAGACATTCACTTCGATGATCTGCTGTCCGACCTTGACGAGCTCGATGACGCCGATGAGTACGGCGATCGAGGTTGTTTTTATCATCCTGCTGAATAAATTTATCGTTGCGGGCACTAGGCGCCTCATAGCAAGCGGCAGGATGACGTAGAGATAAATTTGAGATCTGCTAAATGCGAGCGCTTCGGCGCTTTCGAACTGATGCTTGGGTATGCTAAGCACGGCGCCGCGCACTAGATCCATCATCTCAAAAACGCCCCAGATGCTAAAGACGATGATCGAAGCCGCGATGTTTGAGATGTGGATGCCAAATACCTTGCTCGCGCCGAAATATACGATGAATAGCCAAACGATTGGCGGCATGATGCGCACGATCTCCAGGCAAATTTTAAGCGGGATGTATAAGGCTCTGCGCCCAGAGGCCATTAAAATTCCAAGCACCAAGCCTAGAGCGAGCGAAACCGCGATCGAGATGAGCGCGATTTGCAGCGTGACCCCGAGTCCGCCAAGAAGTCTGATTAAATTTTCGCCGCTGAATAGTTCCATCGCTAGCCTCTCATATACGCAAGGCGCTTTTCAAGCAGCGTAAGCGCCAGCGAAAGCGGCAGGATTATGATCAGATACGAAACGCTTAACATAAATAGCGCCTCGTTCGTCTTGTAATACAGCCCGATAATGTCCTTTGCGGCATAAACGAGATCGGCGAGCGCTACGATGCTAACGATCGAAGTTTCTTTAAGCAGAAAGATTATGTTTGCGCTGATAGAGGGCAGGGCAATCGCAAAGGCGCGCGGCAGCACGACGTAAAACACTATCTGTGCTTCGCTTAGCCCCAGGCTCATCGCACTTTCGATCTGGGATTTTTTTATTGCCTCAAAACCGAGCCTAAAGCTCTCGCTCATATAGCTTCCGCCCAAAAACGCAAGACCTACAATCGCGCAGGTAAAGCCCGAAATTTGAACGCCCAGCTTCGGCAGGCCGTAGTATAGAAAAAATAGCTGAATTAAAAGCGGAGTGTTGCGCGATAGCTCGATATATGCGCTCACAAGCGGGCTTAATAGCGGCAATCTTTTATATTTTATCAGCGTGCAGATAAAACCGATGATGATGGATAGTAAAATCCCGTAAAATGCGAGCTTCAGCGTTAAAATTCCCGCCTTTACGAACATCGGGCTAAATTTAGCTATAAAATCAAAATCCATAAATTCTTCTTTCCGTAAAATATGCGTATTATACAGATAACTGATTAAAATAGTATTAAATCAGAATTTTTTTATAAAAATTCCGAAAATTTAGGAGTTTAAAAATATATCTTATAAATATATTTAGTCCGAGTAGATACCCGGACTATAGAATTTTGACGGAATTTTACGAGTAAAAAATATACGCGTATCCCGAAACCAAAAACGCGGAGAATATCGCTAAAATTCCACCACTTCGTACCATTTCTGCCTGGCGAATGCGTCCCGTGCCGAAAACCAAAGCATTCGGCGGCGTCGCTACCGGCATTATGAAAGCGCAGCTTGCGCCCACACCGATTACTATAGTAAGAGTTTCTTTCGGTAGCCCCATCTGAGCCGCTACTCCCGCAAATACTGGTACTAAAAGTGCAGCAGAGGCGGTATTGCTCGTAAATTCCGTAAGGCAGATGATGAAAACTGCCGTTACCAAAAGTACGATGTAAGTAGGCGCTCCACCGAAGGTGTGCGCGACTAGATCGCCAAGCACCTTAGAAGCTCCGGAATCGCCTAAAACTGCACTTAGCGTAAGTCCGCCGCCGAAAAGCAACAGCACGCCCCACTCGGTGTTTTCGGCGATGTCGTGCCACTTGGCAAGTCCTAGTATGACGATTACGACTGCCGAGCAGATGGCGACGTAAGCATCGTCCACCTTAAAGCCCACAAGGGCTGAAATTTGTTTCGAAAATATCCAGCCAAGCGCTGTTAGAGCAAATACGACGATAGTAATAATGCGCTCGCGCGTCCAAGGGATATGCTCCAGATCCATCTCTATTTTATGGCTTAAATTCGGCTTGAAAATTATATAAAGCACCACAAGCATTATCGGTAGCATCACGCACATTAGCGGCAAACCTACCTTCATCCAGTCTGCGAAGCTGTAGTGCAAGGCTTGAGCCACGATTAAATTTGGCGGAGATCCTACGAGCGTGCCCAGACCTCCGATGCTTGCAGAATACGCGATGCCTAAAAGCAAAAACACAAGCGTGCCGCGATCTTTGCTCTCGTCCATGTTGGCGCAAATTCCAAGCGCGATCGGAAGCATCATCGCAGCAGTTGCGGTGTTTGAAACCCACATCGAAAGGATCGCCGTAGCAAGGCAGATTAAAATCGCAGCTACACCCAAGCGACCGCCTGCGCGGGCGATTAGCCACATCGCGATTTTTTTATCGAGCTTTTGCATATGCAGAGCCGTTGCCAGAGCAAAGCCGCCGAAAAAGGTAAAGATCGTAGGGTTTGCAAAATTTGCAAGCGTGCTTTTGATGGTGGCAGCCGTGAAAGTGCCATCTTTAGCGAATTTGCCAAGTCCGATAGCTACCGCAAGCACCGGCACCATAAGCGCGGTTACCGTGATATGCACGGCCTCTGTAAGCCACATAATCGCGATAAAAGCAAGTAACGCAAGGCCTTTTTTGACATTAGGCTCAAATGGTAGCGTGGCATATAGCGCAAAGCCCACAGCAGCGGCAATCGCCATAATGATGACACCACGCTTAGGAAACGGCACGGTGTCGGTGAGCCTGTCTAAACCCAGCTCGTCTACGTCTGAGTCCAGTGGTCCTTGTAAGCGGGAGTTGCGTAACTCCACTTTGTGTTCTTCCATAGATACTCCTTTTTTGGATTTGGCTTATGATACAAAAATGAGGCGGGAATTTTATAAATTCCAAATCAAATCGTCTTAAATTTTTAAAAGTGCAGTTACTATCGGTAACACGGCACTTATCTCGTGTGTAAATTTTAAATTATACATAAAAACGAACAACTAAATAAGCGCTTTAAATTTCATCACAGATTATTTTTTAATGGCTCTGGCATTTAAATTTGCTAGCTGCCAAGGGGGCGGCGTAGAATTTCGTCGAATTTCATCCAGGCAATCGAGATAGAATTCTGTCCTTAGCAAACGAGATAAAATTTTATCCAAGGCGAGTGAGATAAAATTCTGCGTCTTATCTTAAAAATTTATCAAAATTTAAGTGGGGGGGGGGCTATTATAATCAACAAATTTTAAACGGATTTGTAAGCGGATCCGGTGGAGGAGGCTCAAAGATCGTAAGTTATAAAACGGCAAGAGCGGCGGTGGCGAGAAGCCTTGAAATCATAAATTGTAAGGAGAAAATATGAAAAACAAAATTTTAATCGCGGCATTTGCCGCTGCGGCTTGCGTTAGCGTAAGCTCTAGCGAGGGTTTACTTTTAGGCATCGAGGGGGATTACTCGTTTAAATCTAGTCTTACAGCCAAATGGTCGGAGGATGGAGACTCTGGCACCGTTAAAGATCATAAGGGGCAAGCTGCGATAGGTTTTAAGGCTGGCTATGATTTTGGTATAGCTAGAGCATACGGCGAGTATATGTATGACTTTAAGGTTACAAAAAATGGTAGTGATGAGGATGGAGATTTTAAACACTCTTGGAATAAGCATAGCTTGCTAGTAGGCGGAGATTTTACGCCTGAGATTACGAATAGCTTTAGGCTAGTAACGGGCGCATATACGGGGGTTTCGTTTTTGAAATACAAAGATTCGTATAATGACTTCAGCGGCGATAGTGACTCTATATCAAAGACAGTACCAGGCTGGGTCATCGGCGCAAGGCTGGGTGGTTTATATAGCTTTGATGAGCATAATGAGATCGAGTTTGGCTACAAAGCGGACTACACGAGATACAAGGCTAGTAAGCTCGGAGAGGATATAGATAAAGCCTACGAGACCAATCATGGACTATATTTAGGATACAACTTTAAATTCTAAAAATTATAACGTGCTAGCGCAGGATGGAGCGAACGAACTCCCGCTCCATCCGCTTTCAAATTCCAAATAATTATTAGATGTCAAATTGCAGGCAGGATTGTTTAATCCGAAATTTGCGAGCAATTCAGATGCAATTATATGATAATCAAAGGGTTGCTGTTGGTACTAGATGTCAAATTTTACCTGCTCGTGCATACAAAATTCAAATATATTCACACATGCTTGGCTCGTATTTTGGTGCTATCTGGTAAGCATTTAAATTGATAAAATTTATGAAATTTTACTCAATCCGCTTTTTTTTAAGAATCGTTATAATTTCAAGTTGAAAAAGCGGAATTTTATCAATGTCTCCATTTGCCACTTTAAATTTGTTTCATAATTGCTTCGGATATCTCACGACTCCTAGCTTGAGCCAACGCAGAAATGTCATAAAATCCTTAAAACTTTATTGTTTACTAGACGTGAAATTTTAAGTGAGCACGTAAAAGGATTGCGTCTTAATATTAGCTGATTTAGAGGCGGATCTTCTTGTTTACTTGATGGGAATCTTGTATTTGCGGTTTTGTGATTTAGCGCTAAATTTTGCGGTAAAATTCTAAAACTACTGCGTCTAAGAATTTTAACGTTTTAAAGCATTAAATTTTTACGATTTTAATGTTAGTCGCAAGCGTAGAATTTTTACCTTTATAAATTCGCGGTAAAAGCGGTAGATGCCTGTCGTGCGGATTTAGATGCTAGATTAATCCGCAAGCGCTATGCTTTTACTAAAATTTTGTCTTTGTAAAAATTTTAAAATTTCAATCGCTGTTTTTAAAATACTTCGGTGCAAACATAAATTTCTAGCTGCTTTGCTATATTTTGTAAGCTAGCTCGGAGTTTTAAAATAGCAAGTCGTCGTGCCTGCTATTTGCCAAAAACCCTAGCGAAAATCGCGTCTACGTTTTTAGTGTAATATCCGTAGTCGAAGCACTCTTTAATCTCGCTTTCGCTTAGTTTTTCTCGCAGCTTTGTATCTGCGAGCAGATTTTGCAAAAACAGGCTATGCCCTTGCTCATCTATAGCTTTTTTGCCCTCTTGCAGATCCGCCCAGACCTTCATCGCATTACGCTGTACGATCTTATAGGCATCCTCTCTGCTAACTCCTCGTTTAGGCAGCTCTAGCAGTACGCGCTGCGAAAACACGAGCCCACCGGTTAAATTTAGATTTCTCATCATATTTTCGGGATATACGAGCAGTTTTTCGATCAAGCTTGTCAAGCGATTTAGCATAAAATCGGCGGTTATAAAGCCATCAGGGAGGATAAATCGCTCGACTGAGCTATGGCTGATGTCGCGTTCGTGCCATAGCGCTACGTCCTCCATCGCGGGTATTGCGAAGCTACGGATCATACGACATAGTCCAGTTACGTTTTCGCTAAGGACAGGATTTCGTTTGTGTGGCATCGCAGAGCTGCCCTTTTGACCTGGGCTAAAAAATTCCTCTGCCTCATAAACCTCGGTGCGTTGATAGTGGCGGATTGCGATAGCGATCTTTTCGCAGCTGGAAGCCAGGATCGCAAGTGCGCTCATTACCTGTGCGTAGCGATCGCGCTGGATGACTTGATTGGACGCGGGAGCGGGCTTTAACCCCAGATATTCGCACACTAGCTCTTCCAGCTCTAGTGGAGCGTGGGCGAAATTCCCCATCGCACCGCTTATTTTGCCGTAGCTGATAACGCTTTTTGCGTGTTGCAAAAGCTCTAGCGCGCGATTTATCTCATCATACCAGACCGCAAGCACGAGTCCGAAAGTGATCGGCTCGCCGTGGATACCGTGGCTGCGCCCGACCATCAGTGTCATTTTATGCTTCATGGCTTGAGATTTTATCGCAGCTTTTAAATTTTGCACATCCTCAATGATAAGCTCCATGCTTTCTTTGATTTGTAGTGCAACGGCGGTATCGATGCAATCGCTGCTAGTCATGCCGTAATGCACGAAGCGGCTCTCCTGCCCAAGGCTCTCACTCACGCTCGTTAGAAATGCAATCACGTCGTGCTTGGTGGTCTTTTCGATCTCATCTATCCGCTCGATCCTAAAGCTTGCGTTTTGTAGAATTTTATCTTTATCACAGTCGCTTATTAGACCTAGTTTATTCCACGCCTTAACCGCCGCGAGCTCGACTTTTAGCCACGCGTCGTATTTGGCTTGCAAGCTCCATTTTTCAGACATCTCTTTTCTTGCGTATCTTTCGACCATTTTAGTAGCCTTTCGGTTAGAATTTCTTGTATAATGATGGCAAAAATTATATAAAAATAGGGCTGAAAGTTTAATATGGGTTATGAGAAAAGAAGCTTGGGAAGCTTTGAGGGGCGCAAAATTTACGAAATTCTGCTTAGCCTCGGATACGATATGAAATCCGCGCAGCGCATCTGTGACAAGCGCCGCGTAACCGATGCAGAGGATCAAAATTTACATAAAAACTCCGTTGCTTGCGGAGAAATTTTTTTGATCGATTACAAATGCGAGCCGCGCGGACTGAAGCCGATCTTTGAGTGCGATGCGTTTGCGGCATTTGACAAGCCGAGTGGAATTTTAAGCCATCCGAGCGGGCGCAACTCGCCTTATAATATGTATGACGAGATCTGGTCGCTATACGGGCAGGACGCGTGCGTGGCGCACAGGCTTGATTTAGAAACCAGCGGAATTCTTATTGTCGCCAAGGATAAAGACGCGGCGCGCGAGCTTAAAGAGTGCTTCGAACAGCGTAGAGTGATGAAAAGCTATCTAGCGCTCGTGCAAGGGGATTTGAGAGAGGGCTTGCGAGGGGATTTGCAAAGTGCCGCTTGCAATGGTGAGATAGAGAGTTGCTATGCTCTAGGCTTTGATGAAATTTGCGGATCAAAATTCGCGGGCGATGCTGTGAGTTTACCAAGTAGCGTATCGGATTTGCGCGATACACTAGCTCTAAAAGGAACAGGCAATAAATTTGGATTTAATATCTTGTCTAATGGTGCGAGTAGGGGATTGTGGTGCGATGCTCTATCTTACGACGCGCAGGTTAAATTTAATTCCGGCGCTCCTACTGGCGATGTTGACAGCAGATCTGAATTTGATGACTTATCCTGCGGCGTGAGTGATAAGCTCAAACCCGCTATCACGATGAGTAGCGCGGATAACGGACATAAACCTTGCGCCTTATCTGCGGCTAAATCTTTGCCAGCTACTTCTAAGGGCTGTGTAAATTTGAAAAAATTTGAGCCTGCAAAATACGCAAAATTTAGCGAAAAACTGAAATTTTTAAAGGATTTCGAGGGGTTTGTAATTGATGCTCCTATTGCTCCTAGCGGCGAGTTTGCCGATCTTAAAATTCGTATGAAAATATCGCGCGATGGCAAGGAGGCGATCACGCTCATACGCCCGCTGCGATATTTCTCGGACATGGACGCTAGCCTGATTGAGTGCTATCCGCTGACGGGTAGGCAGCATCAGATCAGGCTGCATCTATTTGCTGCGGGTATGCCGATATTGGGAGAGCCGCTGTATGGGCTTTCGCGGGAGCAAGCGGAGCGGATATTGGATAAAAAGATGGATGAGACGGAGCGGATCAGAACGACAGGGGCGCCGAGATTACTACTGCACGCGAATACAATTTGCTTCGAACTAGGCGGAGAGCGATATGAGATAAAAAGCAAATTCGATGCCGCAAGAGAGTTTTATAATCTTGCGAAAATCGGTAAAATTTAGGTAACTTAATAAAATCTGGATGCTTTGGTGGATCAGATAAATTTTTAAGATAAGAATTTATTTTGTGCGCGTATTTAAAAGCTTGGCGGGTACAAAATTTCTTGGAATTTTCGCGTAGCTTTTAATGAGATTTGTTAAAAGGTTGAATATGGCGTGCGTCATAAATCAAATAAGTCAAATCTAGTTATATTCGCTAAAGCGCAAGGCGGGATGATAAATTCTACTACAATGATAAGGCGCCTAGACGTACATTTATTGTAAGCACGTTTTGTTTTTGAATTTTATTAGTTTTTTACGCCTTACGATATGCCATAAAATTTTAAAATTTTAGCAATTACTCGCTTTGCCACAATCTATAGCGCTAGGACAAATTTCTTTTATGCGGCGCGTTAACCTATCATTCTGATAAGTCTTTTATTTTGGTTTAAATTCTTGATTTTATTGAGTGGCCTTTTAGAACTTTGAAAAATTCTGCTTTAAAATCTCTTCTAATAAAATTAGAATTTAGGAAAATAATTTTTGGCTGCTATCGCACGCGGCTAAATTTATATAAACGCGGATCCGATTGCCATAAAGCATGTAGCTAAATGCATATTTATGCTCTATAATCGTCATAATTTGAAGTTTCAAATAAACAATTTTAAACTAAATTCAAATAGCCATAAACGCTACTTCCGCTTCGCCGATATTAATGACCTTGCCTTTGCGCGTCATCACGCCTAGGCCGTGCTCCATATCCCACGAGCAGCTAAGCTGAAAGCCGATTTTCGCTCCGCCTAGGATATAGATATTTTGCAGCTCCAATAGTTCGCTAAGTTCCTGCGGCGCGCAGACATCGGGCATGAAATCGCTTTTCGTCTCGCTCGGATAGTCGTAAATTTTCTGCCATTTTGGGTAGTTTTTTAAAATTTCAGCCAATATGCCCGTTAAAATTTCCTCCTGGTTTTGTTTTAAAAACTCCAGTGCGTCCGATTGTGCGCGGCTCGGCTCGTCCGTCTCCTCGCCGTCTTCATCTAAAAAGGTACAGTGAAACTCGCCCTCTTGCTATAAAGCTTTACCGAAATACTCCAGCCGCAGCGGGAAACTAAAGTCCTTGTATTCCTCATCTTCAAATTTAGGCAAAATTTTAGGCTCCGCAAGATGTGCATTAAAAAACTCCGCGACCTTTGGGCTGCGGATGAAAAGATACTCCTCAATCGCTTCGTAACTTTTGCACAAAAATTTAAGCGCCTCCTGCTCTGCTTCGCACTCGAGGCAGCATTCGCCTTTATAATAATCGCTCACGTAGGGCGGATTTTCATTACTTCTGGCGTACTTGTCCATCTCGTCTAGCCAGCGCAGCATATTTGGGGCATCGCGCCCATTTGTACTCATTTACCATGCGCGCCGCGTAGATGTATGAGGCATAGACGCGGTTTTTCTCATCGTCCGCCTCCGCCCATTTTGCCTCGATAAAGCAGATAATTTCCACCTTTGTAATCTTGGATTTTTTAAGCAGCGATCTGTCTAAGAAGACGCCGATCTCATCCATTATTTTTTACGCGTCCATTGCTACTCCTTTATAAATTTTTTGCCGATCTGCCTTACGGTCTGAAAATAATCGCCGAATTTTTCCTCTACTTGTTCGAAATTTTATCGGCACTGATACCACTTTGAGCCGGAATTTTACTTTGCTCGTTTCTTTGCTTGAGCTGTCCGCACGCTGCACTGATATCTAGCCCCTTGCTCTGGCGGATCGTGCAAGTAATGCCGTGCGCGCAGAGATAGTCTTGGAATTTCACCATGTTTTCGGGGCTTGGCCTGCCAAAGCTCGAGCCTTCGTGCGGATTAAAATAGATCAGATTTACTTTTGCGCGGATGCCATGTAGAAGCTTCACTAGCGTTTTGGCATCGCTTGAGTGGTCATTTACCCCATCGATCATTAGATATTCAAACATCACGCGTTTTCGCAGATCGATTGGGAACTCGCGCACCGCCTGCATGATCGATGCGATATTGTAGGCGCGATTTATCGGCATTAGTTTTTCACGCAGTTCGTCATCCACTGCATGCAGCGAGATCGCGAGTAGCACGCCAAGATCCATTTCGCCAAGCTTTTTTATCTGCGTAGAAAGTCCGCTTGTACTTATCGTTTGGCGACGCGGCGCTATTGCGAGTCCGTCGTTTTCTTTTAAAATTCGCACGGCTTTGGCAACGTTGTCTAGGTTATTAAGCGGTTCGCCCATCCCCATATATACGACATTGACGCGGCGCTCGTACGGGATCGCGTTCATTTTTTTGATGAGCCAAATTTGAGCCACGATTTCGCCTGGAGTTAAATTCCGTACGAAGCCACCTTTTGCTGTCAGGCAAAAGGTGCAGCCAATTTTGCAACCCACTTGCGAACTTACGCAGATTGAGTAGCGCGCGTGTCTTATAATTTTTTCGTTTTCATCTCGCAGTTCATCCTTCATCGGTAGCAGGACACTTTCTATCGTCTTGCCATCTTTGAGAGCGAAAAGGTATTTGATACTGCCATCACTACTTGTTTCGGATCTGACGCATTCAAGTGGATCTAAATAAAAATTTTGAGCTAAACTTTGACGGATCTCTTTTGGTAGATTTAGCATTTGTGTGAAGTCATCCACATTCTTTTTGTAAATCCATTCGTAAATTTGCTTGGCTCTAAATTTCGGTTCGATGAAATTTTCAAGCTCTTTCATCGTAAAATCAAAGATATTTTTCAAATTAATGCCTTAGTTTTTAGATATTTAGTTAAATTTTTTTTTGCAGCGGCGTGATTTTTTAAAAAATTTGCGTGAGCATTTGAATCGCAGAAATTCGTCGCACAAAAAATTCCGTAAGCGGGAATTTGAAATTTTTGTGCTACCTTGAGAACCGAAAAAAATTCCATATTTTCTAAAAAATAACCTCGCTCAAAGAATTTTAGCGCGGATTTTTTATCGGTCGTGATAAAATTTGAGCTATTAATTATTGTTTCATATGAAACATTGGTAGAATTCCTAGCTATAATTTCATAGCTAATCGGGGAGTATGAAAGCTCATAAAGCGCCGATATCTCACAGTTTGCAGCCGATCTGCTTTCATAAATTTTTAGAATTTTACCTTCTTTATATAGCCCCGCAGAACCCACGAAAATGATTTCACTCGGCAAGCTTTGCCTATTTTCGCATAAAAATTTAGTCAAATTTATACTCATATCTACTAGCCCTACACCCATAGGCAGGGCAAAATCAAAAATTTCATTTCGTCCGGCAGAGATTATCATTTACGCATTCACGCTTTCATTATTTTTCACTAATCATAGCAAAATGACGATAAATTTAAAGCTAAATTTTGAAATTTTTTCGTCGTAAAGTATCGGATGAAATTAAAATAAATCGAGTAAACATCTATGAGAGCTGTACCTTTATCTTCCATAATGGTAGTAGTGCAGGTGGCGGGTAGAAGATGGAAAAGTATCATAAAAAAAGCTTATAATTTAGCTAAAACGAAGAAATTTTATCTAAGCAAAAACGATGCTTGCAAAAAACTTGCAAGATAATAAAGGCTGAAATAAAATTAATTATTTGGTCGCTTTGGCGGCTAAGTTTCAACCTTGTGGTATAAACCTGGCTAAATTTACATTCTCACTTCGATGCCTTGCTCCTGCAGATACGTTTTTAGTGCCTTAATTTCGATCTCTCTGAAGTGAAAAATCGATGCCGCCAGGCATGCGTCCGCGCCCGCTAAAAATGCATCTTTAAAGTGCTCCATTTTACCCGCGCCGCCGCTTGCGATGACGGGGATGTCGAGCTCGCTAAAAATCCGCGTCAAATTTAACTCAAAGCCCTCTTTAACGCCGTCGCAGTCCATCGATGTGAGTAAAATTTCTCCCGCGCCGCGCTCCTGCGTTTCTTTCGCCCAAGCAAGCGCATCTTTGCCCGTGTCTAGCCTACCGCCGTTTATAAACACGCTATAGCCGCAAGGTTCGCCGTTCCCAGTTAAAATTTCATCCTGCGAGCTGCGTAAAATTTCACCGAAATTCCGCGCCTCATTGCGTAAATTCGCGTCCGAATTCCGTGCGCCGTCGTGTAAATCTCCGTTTGAATTCCTCGCTGCGCTATATAAATCGCCGCGCGAAATTTCACTAGAATTTCGTTTCGCGTCAATCGCAACTACGACGCATTGCGAGCCGAATTTATTCGCCGCTTCGTCTATCAAATTCGGATTTTTTATCGCGGCGGAATTGAGGCTTATTTTGTCGCAGCCGACGTTTAGTAGGCGCGATATATCGTCAATCGTGCGGATGCCGCCGCCAACAGTCAGCGGGATAAAAAGCTCGCGCGCGACCCGCTCTACGACATCCACGATCGTATCGCGCTCAAGGTGCGACGCCGTGATGTCGAGGAAGCACAGCTCGTCCGCGCCCTCCTCGTTGTAGCGTTTGGCTATCTCGACCGGATCGCCTGCATCAACGAGACCTACGAAATTTACGCCCTTTACCACGCGTCCGTCTTTGACGTCTAGGCACGGGATTATGCGTTTTGCAAATCTATTCAAAGCAGCCCTTTAGAATAAAATTTTTTATGATTTTAGCCAAATTTTACTTAACATAATGACTTTATAAGTAAAATTTGGCTAGACTCTCGCGATGATTAGGGCGAAAAAAGAGTTCGGGCAAAACTTTTTAAAAGACGAAGCCGTTTTAAACAAGATCATCCAAGCGATTCCCGAGAATGTACAGAATGTCGTTGAGATCGGGGCTGGCTTAGGTGATTTGACTCGCAAGCTTTTGGAATTTTACAGATTAAAAAGTTTCGAGATAGATGAAGATTTATATCAAATTTTAAGCGCTAAATTTGTGCAGCAGATCGCTAGCGGCGAGCTTGAGCTCGTTTTGGGCGATGCTTTGCGGATTTGGCAGGAGCGGGGTCTTGAGCGCGGCGAATGTTTTTTGGTCGCAAATTTGCCCTACTACGTCGCTACGAAGATGATTTTGCAGGCGATCGACGATGAGCTATGCGGCGGATTTTTGGTGATGATCCAAAAGGAGGTCGCTTTAAAATTCTGCGCTAGAGCAGGGCAGAGTGATTTTAGCGCCCTTTCGATTCTGGCCGATTTTGCGGGCGGCTGCGAGCTTTTGTTTGATGTTGAGCCCAGCTGCTTCGAGCCCGCGCCGAAGGTGACCTCATCGGTAATCAGGCTCGTAAAAGGCAAAAATTTTAAGCCAGGCACCGAGATAAACGCAGATAGCCTCGGCGTAATAAGTTGCGCCCGCTTCCAAAATCTCGATGAATACGAGAAATTTAAAAGCTTTTTACGCGTATCTTTCAGCGCGCCGCGAAAGACGCTTATTAAAAATTTAAGCGCAAAATTTGATAGAGGCTTAGCCGAAGAGATCTTTTTAAATTTGAAAATTCCGCCCACAGTTCGGGCGCACGAGTTAAATTCCACCCTTTTTTTAGAAATTTTTAAAAATTTAAAGGTAAAAGATGGAAGAAAACAGAAATGAAAACGGTGTCGAACGACTCAAAAAAAGCAATCGCTACAAAAAACGCAAGGAAAATCTAAAAAAATCTATCGCGAGTGAGGGCTCTGCGGGCGGCGCGGAATTCGGCGGCGAGCATGAAAACGGCTCCCGCAAAAATAAAGGCGCGAAAAACGCGCAAAATTCCGCTCGTTCAAAGGGTTCAAAAAATGGCTCTCGCAACGGATCAAATTTTTCGGGCGGTTCGTCAAGCGGCAATTCAAACGGCGCGAATGGTGCGCATTTCGCAGGCGCATACCCAAAAAACAACGAAAACGGCGCGGGCGGTTCAAATTTAAACCGCGACGGCCGTGCAAAGCCAAGCGCCAATAACGCAAAAGGCCCGAATTCTAGCGTCGCAGACGATACGAACTCTTCGGATTCACAGAAAAAGAAAAAGCACAAAAAGCGCTCAAATATGCCAAAAAGTCTTACTGGCAACGAGCCGTGGCAGAAGGCGATGGACGATGCGATCGCGCAAAATAAGCTGATCCACGAGGAGCGCCTGCACCCGCTTAAAGACGCTAATCGCAGTGATGAGACGGTGCGTATTACACCGCTTGGCGGACTGGGCGAGATCGGCGCGAATATGACCGTTTTTGAGACCAATACGAGCGCGATCATCGTCGATGTGGGCATGAGCTTTCCCGAGGAGAGTATGCTTGGCGTGGACATTTTAATCCCCGACTTCGATTATGTTCGCAAGATAAAAAACAAGATCAAAGGCATCATTATCACGCACGCGCATGAGGATCATATCGGCGCGATGCCATATTTTTTCAAAGAATTTCAATTCCCGATCTACGCTACGCCGCTTCCTTTGGGGATGATAAGCAATAAATTTGAAGAGCACGGCCTAAAAGCCGAGCGTAGCTACTTCCGCCCCGTCCAGAAGCGCCAGCTTTATCAGATCGGTGATTTTGAGGTCGAGTTTATCCACATAACGCACTCGATTATCGATGCAAGCGCGCTTGCAATCACAACGAAAGCGGGCACGATCATCCATACGGGCGATTTTAAGATCGATCACACGCCGATCGACGGCTATCCGACCGATCTGAACCGCCTAGCTTATTACGGCGATCGCGGAGTTATGCTTTTGATGAGCGATAGCACAAACTCGCACAAAGAGGGGATCACAAAGTCTGAAAGCTCGGTAGGTAAGACCTTTGATATGATATTCTCAAGCTGTAAGGGGCGAGTGATAATGAGCACCTTCAGCTCAAACATCCACCGCGTCTATCAGGCTATTGAGCGCGGCGTAAAATACGGCCGCAAGGTCTGCGTCATCGGACGAAGCATGGAGCGAAATTTATTTACCGCGATGGAGCTTGGCTACGTAAATTTAGACAAAAAGATCTTCGTCGATGCCGATCAAGTCTCAAAATATCCCGATAATGAGGTTTTGATCGTAACTACCGGCTCGCAGGGCGAGACGATGAGCGCGCTGTACCGCATGGCGACGGACGAGCACAAATACATTAAGATCAAATCCACCGATCAGGTAATTATCAGCGCCAAAGCGATCCCCGGCAACGAAAGCAGCGTATCGACCGTGCTTAACTACCTTCTAAAAAGCGGCGCAAAGGTCGCGTATCAGGACTTCAGCGAGATACACGTAAGCGGGCACGCTTCGATCGAAGAGCAAAAGCTCATGCTGCGCTTGATAAAGCCGAAATTTTTCCTACCCGTGCACGGCGAATATAATCATATCGTAAAACACAAAGAGACTGCGATGGAGTGCGGCATCGAGGAGAAAAATATCTATCTAATGAACGACGGTGATCAGATGGAGGTTTGCGAAAAATATCTAAAGCGCGTCAAGACCGTCAAGACGGGTAAGGTTTTTATTGATAATCAGATCAACAAGCAGATCTCCGACGAGATCGTCAAGCACCGTCAAAATTTAGCCGATGCGGGCGTCGCGGTCATCATCGCGCAGATCGACAAAAACGAAAAGAGGCTCATTCAGACGCGCGTCATCACTTACGGACTCGTCGCAGAGAACCAAACGGCGCACTTTACCAAAGAGATGCAGGGCATCATCGAGCAGTTTTTGGCAAATTTAAAAGATGAAATTCTGCTCGATCACTGGGCGCTGGAGGGCAAGATCCGCCAGGCCGTGCGCAAACACATCTTTAGAAAGATCAAAAAATATCCGACCATCGTGCCGGTGATCTATTTGATGTAAGCGTGGCTAAATTTAGCGCGCAAAGAGGCTTTGATCTGCGGCAGGCAAGTGAAATTTTATGGCGCGGATGAGCTATTGGGTGTAAAATTTTGCAATGTGTGCTGGTTTTACGGCGTGAAATTCCGCGTAGCGTAAATTTAGGCGTGGCGCGAAGAGGCGTAAAATGAAAGCAAATTTTAAAAAGAAGGTTTAATGAGTGAAATTTTAGATACGGCACGAGAGGTGCTGAGGCTCGAAGGAGCGGAGCTTTTGCGGCATGCGGATCTTATCGGCGACGAAATTGAGCGAGCCGTAAACTTGATCTTGGCTTGCAAAGGCAAAGTAATCGTCACCGGCGTGGGTAAGAGCGGTCACATAGGCGTTAAGATCGCTGCGACGCTTGCCAGCACCGGCACGCCGTCGTTTTTCGTCCATCCTACCGAGGCGCTGCACGGCGATTTGGGCATGATCGGCAAGGACGATATGGTGCTTGCGATCAGCTTTAGCGGCGAGAGCGAGGAGCTGGTTAGAATTCTACCTCACCTCAAACGTTTCGGCGTAAAGATCATCGCGATGGCACGCGATAAAAACAGCTCACTCGGTAAGGTTGGCGATGAGTTCATAAGCCTAAATATCGTCAAAGAGGCCTGCCCGCTAGGTGCTGCGCCGACGGTTTCTACGACGCTAACGCTTGCGTTAGGCGACGCGTTAGCGATCTGTTTGATGAGGCAGCGTAGATTCGGCAAGGAGGATTTTGCAAATTTTCATCCCGGCGGAAGCCTCGGTAAGCGACTTTTCGTAAAAGTAAAAGACGTGATGCAAAGTAAAAATTTGCCACTCGCAAACCGTAACACCAGCCTAAAACAAGCTATCGACGTTATGACGCACGGAAAGCTCGGCACCGTTTTGTTAGTGAACGAAAAGGGCGCGCTCGAGGCGATCTTAAGTGATGGCGATTTGCGGCGTGCGCTGATGCGAGAGGATTTTGACATCAATGACGGCGCGCTAAAATATGCCACCAAAAATCCTAAAATGCTGGACGATAAAAATATGCTCGCGATAGACGCACTAAATTTAATCGAGCAATTTAAAATTCAAGTCCTGCCCGTGGCCGAAAATGGCGTGCCTGCGGGGATCTTGCATATCCATGATCTAACGAGTCTGGGGCTAAAATAATGCAAAAGATGCGTCTGAATAAATTTATCTCTCATAACACCGCCTACTCACGCCGTGAGGCGGACGAGCTGATCAAGCAGGGCAAGGTTAGCATTAACGGCCGCGTCGTTAGCGATTTCATCGAAGTTAGCGGCGAGGAGAAGATCCGCATCGGCTCGCGCCTCATCAAGCCTAAGACGGAATTTACGATGATTGTTTATAACAAACGCAAAGGCGAGTTAGTTACTAAAAAGGACGATCGTGGCAGGCGGACGATTTACGATAGTTTGCCGGAGGGATTTAGTAGATTTGTTAGCGTAGGGCGTTTGGATTTTGCAAGCGAGGGGCTTTTGCTGCTAACCGATGCGCCCGCGATCGCTACGGCGCTGATGAACAGCGACATCGAGCGAGAGTACTATCTAAAGGTAAAAGGCGAGGTAGGGGATGAGGTGGTAACGGCGATCCGCGAGGGTTTTTTCGCCGCAGATGCGAGCAAGGGCGCACACGCCAAAAGCAAGATCAAATCGATGGAATTTAAGCCCTTTTTGGGCTACCGCATTATGCCTAGCACCGGCGGCTATACGAAGATAAAAGCGATCATTAACGAGGGGCAAAACCGTGAGCTGCGTAGATTTTTCGGCTATTTCGATCTGGATGTCGTGGAGCTTAAGCGCACGGCATTTGGTAGAATGACGCTTGGGACGCTAAAGCCTGGCAAATGGCGCTATTTCGATCAGAGCGAATACGAAGATCTGCGCGATTTTTTGAAAGAAAACAAAATCCGCTATTAAATTTAAGGAGGCGAAATGAGCTCAAAGACGAACGCCGCGCGCGTACTGGACGGTCTGAAAATCCCTTACGAGATCAAAGAATACGCGGTGGATCCTTTAAATTTAGACGCGGTGCATGTAGCAAACAGCGTGAACGAGCCGATCGAGCGGGTCTATAAAACGATAGTTTGCACGGCGGATCACGAATATGTCGTAGCCTGCCTGCAAGGCGATCTAAATCTGGATCTCAAGGCGCTCGCGCACATCTGCGGCGCGAAGCGTTGCGAGCTGATGGATTTGAAGGATTTACAAAAGGTCACGGGCTACATCAGGGGCGGCTGCTCGCCGCTTGGGATGAAAAAACACTTCCGCACCTTCATCGATGAAAAAGCGCTAACGCAGGAGAAAATTTACGTTAGCGCAGGCGTGCGCGGAAAACAAATCGCTCTTACGCCGAAGGACCTCGTAACTGCCACCGAGGCGCAAATTTGCAAAATTACTCACGACTAACGCGGCGTTACTTTTGCTGCCGTTTACGTAAGTAACGCCGGTAGCGAGCTAGCTAAAATTTACACTGCGAAATTTTGACTTTTAAAATTTGGCGTTGCGCCGCTTGTTAAAACAATCTCCTGTACGGCAAGAAAATACAAATCAAATTAATTTCGTAAAATTTTATTGTTAAAATTCTAAGTACCGCGCGCCGAAAAATATCTCAAACGAGATGACGAGCACGCGGGGGGGGGGGCAAAGCAAGTCTATTTTAAAAGTGCATGCTTTATGTGCGATCTATTTTATTCACTATAAATTTAGACTCACGGCGTTTAGAGTCATTTACGATGAAATTTTAAAATTTCATCGTAAATTTTCTACGTCTCGTGCCTATTTTTTGAAAAGCTCAGAGACATTCGGGGCTTGCTTTTCTTGCTCGCTAGCGGCGAAAAATTCCGCTTTAGCGAAGTTGAAAACGCTGGCGATGATGTTAGTGGGAAACATCTCGCAGGCGTTATTATAAACCGTAACGGCGCCGTTATAAGCGCGGCGCGCGGCGCTAATCTGCTCTTCGCACTCGCCTAACGCGTTTTGTAGCTTGGCAAACGATTCGTTAGCTTTGAGGTTTGGATACGCCTCCACCGCAATGCGGATCTGTCCTAAAAGAGCCGAAATTTCACTATTTAGCTTAAATTTATCCGCGTTAGAGCTTGCGCTGATTGCTTGCGAGCGAAGTTCGCTAACGCGCGTTAGCACGGCATTTTCGTGGCTCATATATTCTCGCGTGGCGCTAACTAAATTTGGGATGAGGTCGTAGCGTTTTTTAAGCTGTGTATCGACTGTGGAAGCGATATTTCGCACCTGGTTGCGCTTGGCGATGAACGAGTTATAAACGCCTACTAACGCCAAAACTAACAAAACTATGACGACTAATAAAATCAAAGCCGCATTCATTTTCTCTCCTTTTAAAGTGTTTCAATTAAAAATAAGAATATTTAGCTATACTTGCCATTTCTTTTCGCGTGTCAAGGTAGCTCAGCTGGTTAGAGCGCTGGTCTCATAAGCCGGAGGTCGAGAGTTCAAGTCTCTCTCTTGACACCATCTTCAAATTACCTTTAAGAGTGCAACGGCGCCTCAAAAAAGTTCGAGATTATATCTTACTTATACTTGAAAAATAATGAAAATTGGCAAAAGTATAAAATTTACCTTCGGGCAAATGTGAGTTTTTTTGAATTTGTTGCTCCGTCTCTAAAAGATAAATTTACGCAAAGTATCTTTATCTACGAGCCTTTAAGATATTTTGGCAAAAGTTTTTTATTCGAGTCTCTTTCGCGTTTTCACATCGGTAATCCGTATCAGCATAACCTATCACATTCCGCACAAATTCACACTATTTAGCTAAATTTTTTGATATAATCTCCCGCTTTAAAAGCTAAAATTCAAAGGAAACATATGAAATTTATTTCTCACAAAATTTTAAAAAGCGCGGTTTTGCTGGCAGCATTGGGATCTTTTGCGACTTGCGGCGCCGAGACGCAGCAACCTAACGGCTACGCCATAAGCGGCGCAGCACTATCGGCGATAGAGGAGGACAATAGGGCGAAAGAAAATTATCTAGTCATCGACGTCAGAAGCGCGGATGAGTACGCTGCAGGCCACATAAAGCACGCGATTAATATCCCGCTTGGAGAGCTTGAAAGCAGGCTGGATGAGATAAACGCCTACAAGGATAAAAACGTCGTGCTTTATTGCAATACGGGCAATCGCAGCGGCAAAGCGCTTGATCTGCTTAAACAAAAGGGGTTCAATGTGCTTATGAATGCGCCCGGCGTGAAGCAATACGACTATGAGCTGTATAAAGTCGGCAGCATAAACGCGGAGGGGTTTTTGAAAATAGCAAATGATCCAAACGTGCTGATCATCGACGCTAGGCAGAAGCAGGACTACGACGCGGGGCATATGAAAGGCGCGATAAATATCCCATACGGCGAGCCTTTAGAAAATTACAAGGACGTGCTTGAGGCCAACAAAGACAAAAAGATGATCACACATTGTTACAGCGGCAACCGCAGCGCCAAGCTCGCCAAAGCCCTAAACGAGCGAGGCTACAACGTCACAAATCTACTCGACGGCACGAAAGAGTATAATTACGAGCTAGTGAAATAAATCAAGATTGGCTCTTGGGGTAAAATTTTACGACCATTCTTTGTATTCGCCGCGTCTTTGTGATATGCAGCTTCGCGGCACCTGATAAGACAGATACCGCTAAATTTGAAATTATTTGCTCCGCCTGCTCATTAGCGCCTACTTTGCATAAGATTTGCCTTTGATACAAAGTGAAATTTTGGCTCCTCCATACCGAGGCGGCAATAGCGCTTGGAGGTTTAACTCCTTTTAGAGGATTTTTGAAATTTAAATCATAAAGTTGTAGCGACGGAGCAGGTATTTGGAGCTGAAAAATAGAAATTTACAAGCTAGCGCGGGTTTTGTGAAACGCAAAATTGAAACAGACTCTATAAAAGTTGCGTAAATTTTAAATGCAGCCGAATCGCTTAAAAATTTTACTTCCGAAAATGGAATTTCGCGCTAGTGGTGCGCGCGTTTTAAATAGCCTCACCAATTTCGATAAATTTGTGCTTTAGGAGAGGTAAGCAAAATCAAGACAGAATTCTAAAAGCAAATTAAGCCCGCAACGTATTTTTTAACTCCGTCATTACAATGAATCGAATTTTACGCGGGAATCAAACGCACGAATTAAATTCTGCACGAAATTTTATTCAACCAAGAATTCCTTCTTATCGATCGTGCCATGATAAAAAATCCCGAGCGTATCATCAAAGGTCTTATCCAAAAATCCATCTTTTTTTAGTCCTGCTAAAGATGTATTGATTAGCTCTAGCAGCGCATTATTGCCCTTCTGCACGGCGATTGCGTTGTAAGTTTGCTTACCTAGACCATCCAAAGCAACCTGCGTTTTATTATCGATGATTGCGTATGCGTGCAGGATTAGGTTATCATCGACATGCACGGCATTTTTCGCCCTTTTGAAAGCGCGGTAGCATTTAGCCGAGCTGGCGCAGAAATTCAAATTCTTTCTAAAGCCAGCTTTGCGTAAGAAATTGTGAATAGGAGAGTGTTTGATGACGAAAATCCTCTTTTTGTGGAGTTGATCGAAGCTCGTGATATTTTCGTCTTTTTTGGCTAGCACACCTACCTGCACCTTAAAATAAGGCTCCGAAAAATCTACTTTTTTCGCTCGCGTGGGCGTAGGAGTAAAGGTCGCAATCACCATATCCGCTTCATTGCGCTGTAAAGCGCTAATGCGTCTTGAAGCCGTGATCGGGATAAATTTTACCTTGCCAGGATTATCGCCGAAAATCTCCTTACCGAGCTTCTCGCCAAGAGCAATCTCAAATCCCCTGTATTTGCCGTCTACGAGCGCACTAAACGGCGGCTGATCGTTATATACACCGATGCGAACGAGCCTATCTTTTTTGATCTGATCCAAAGAATTTGCAGATAGAAAACCAAGTAGTAGAGCCGCCAAAACAAATACTTTCATTTGCTCCCCTTTTAGTTGAAATAAGGCGCAATTATAATAAAAAGAAATTATAGCCAGCTAAAATTCTGCGATTTATGGCGCATTTTCATCTAAATTTATGAAAAGATGAAATTCGCGGAGAAATTCTATGTTTAATTTACAAATGAAATCTCATAAAAAAACTTACACGAGCGAAAAAGCTTTTAATTAAATTTATAAACAAAATTTTACGGATGGATTTCACGTTAGAAAACCTTAGCGAAATTTACGATATTCTTAAAAGCAAACGGCGAAATTCTACGCAGATTTAGCGTCTAATTGCGAATTTAGCTAAGGGGCGAAATTTAGCTCCGCTGTTGCGCAGAAGCTTAAGCTCTTAAAATTTCGTAAGACTAAGCTAAGATGCAAACGTAGCAGTAATAGCCCTAGATCGGCATTACGCGGATGTTTGGGCTAAGGTTTTCTTGCAAAACATTTTCGATCGCGTATAATGTGCCGCTCGCACCGCTGGCGCAGCCGCTGCAAGCGCCTAGGTAGCGGATATAGATATCCGTTTTGCCGTCGTCTGCAGGCCTAATGTCGATGACGTCGAGATTGCCGCCGTCCATCTGAAGCATCGGGCGGATATCCTCGTCAAGCACCCCTTCGACCGCTTTAAATTTACCGATCAAATTTAACTGCTCAAAGCTCATCTCCGCTCCCGCTTTCACGTTATTAGCGGCACTCGCCTCGGCTTGAGCTTGAAGTCTCTCTCGCTCCATCTCCTCTCTGGTTTGCTTTAAAATATCGACCAGATAGTAATCCTTCTCCTCGTGTCCGCCCGGGCGCACGCAGGATTTACAAAACGCGCCCGCTTTGGTGTATTGCGTGATCTCTTCAACCGTATGAAGATCGTTTAGGCGGATCACCTCTTTGATCGTGCCGAGGCTTACGCGCGCGCAGTCGCACACGATGATCTCATCCTCGAAATGCGCGGGATCGACGCCCTTATAATTCGCTGCAGCCTGCTTGATGACATCGTATGCCATGACCGAGCAGTGCATCTTTTGCGGCGGTACGGCAGGTTCATCGGGATTATCGCGCATCGCGTGCTCTACGTCTAAATTTGTAATCTTTACCGCTTGATCGACGGTCTTTCCGATACAAAGCTCAGCCATCGTGTCCGAACTCGCAATCGCCGTGCCGCAGCCGAAGCTTTTAAATTTAGCGTCTAAAATTCTATCGGTTTTAGGATCTATTAGCCAATATAACCGCACCGCATCGCCGCAGCTCTCGGCGCCGAAGTCCGCGACCACGAGCTTGCCGCCCCTAGCCTTTGCTTCCTCCTCGGTGATCTCACCCATATAGCGAGGATTATTCATACGCTCCTGCACTTTTTGCGAGTATTGCTCCCAGATCGAGCCGTTTATCAAACTATTTTTTGCCATTTTTTATCCTTTATTTCTTCTCATAACCTTGCGGCGCATAAGCAAACGTGCTTGAAATGCCGCGCAGACGGGCGACGGCTTTGCCTATATGCTCGATCGCGTAATCGATCTCCGCCTCCGTCGTAAAGCGCGACAGCGAAAGCCTTAGCGCCGTATGCGCTAGCTCCTTATCCGCGCCGATCGCTTCCATGATTGGGTTATTTTCGAGCGCCTCGCTCGCACATGCAGAACCGGTAGAAGCGGCAATGCCCGCTTTATTTAAATCCCACAGCATCGCCTCTCCCTCGACGCCTTGGATCGAGGCGAGGATGGTGTTTGGCACGCGGATGCTGCGATCACCCACGACGCTAACGTTTGGAATTTGCAAAAGCGCATCCTCCAGCTTATCGCGCAGCCTGCTTACCTGAGTGCGCTCAAAATCCATAAATTTATTCGCTAGCTCCAAAGCTTTACCTAGCCCCACTATTCCCGCGACATTTAGCGTGCCGCTGCGGCGTCCGCCCATGTGCTCGCCGCCGTGAAGCAGGCTCGTAAGCGGCTTGCTATCTTTGATATAAAGCGCGCCAACCCCCTTTGGAGCGTGAAATTTATGCCCGGAAAGGCTTAAAAAATCCACATCCGCATCGCGCACATTTACCTTTATCTTACCTACGGCCTGCACCGCGTCGGCATGATATAGCGCGCCATGCTCGTGTGCGATTTGTGCGATTTTTTTTACGGGGAAGATCGTGCCGGTTTCGTTATTTGCCCACATCACGCTAACAAGCGCAGTTTTGTCGTTGATCTTTTCGCTAAGCTCGTCAAGATCGATTAGTCCGTCTTTATCGACGCCCAGGCGAGTAATCTTTACGCCGCAAATTTTTTCTAAAAAAGCACAGGTCGCGCTGATTGCAGGGTGCTCGACGGAGCTTATGATGATATTATCCTTCTCGCCGGTTAGAATTTTATCGTAGTAAATTCCTTTTAAAACCCAGTTATTGCTCTCGGTCGCACAGCTCGTGATGACGATATCGTCCGCATCCGCAGCGCCAAGCCCCGCATAGAGCCTATCCATCGCGGCTCTTAGCGCGGGGTGGGTCTCGCTGCCGAAGCTGTGAAGGGAGTTTGGATTGCCGTATTTATCGCAAAAAAACGGCTTCATCTCCTCAAAAACTTCGGGATCGACCATCGTAGTGGCGTTATTATCCAAATAAACGCGCTGCATAAAATTCCTTTCTAAAATTTGTCTGAAATTTAATCAGACAATTTCGCTCTTTTATCAATTTCGCACGATAATATAACATAATTGCTAAATTTTTCTTTAACGCTTGCCGTTTTAAAAACCAAAAGTTTTCGGGGAGTTGATCAGATCGAAAAATTCCTTACGCGTGTCGTTTCGGCTGATAAAAAGCCCCCTAAGTGCCGACGTAGTCGTGGTCGAGTTGATCTTTTGCACGCCGCGCATTTCTATGCACATGTGCCGCGCTTGCAGCACCACGCCCACGCCGAGCGGATGGATCACCTCTTGGATAGCGCTTGCGATCTGCTCGGTAAGCTGCTCTTGGATCTGCAGCCTGCGCGCGAAAATATTTACCATACGCGGAATTTTACTAAGCCCCACGACCTTTTTATTCGGGATATACGCGACGTGCGCACGCCCTATAATCGGCAGCAGATGGTGCTCGCAGAGACTATAAAATTCTATATCTTTTATCAAAACCATCTCATTGTTGCTGCTCTCAAACAGCGCGTCGTTTAAAATTTCTTTTGGGTCCAGCTCGTAGCCACTAGTTAGAAACTCATAGGCTTTAGCTACGCGCTCGGGCGTCTTTACGAGTCCGTCGCGCTTCGGATCCTCGCCTAAAATTTCAAGCATCTGCGACACGCAGTTTTCAAATTTAGCTCGGCTTTTTTCGTCCATTTTTAGCAATTCCTTAAAGATCGATGCGCGATATTACTCAAAAACGCCTTTTATAACGCTGATAAATTTTAAAATTCCGCGCGAAATTTTATCAATCTCATTATGTTAATGATAATATATTTAAATTTAAGAAATTTTTGTTTAAAATCCGCCGTTTCGATAAGCCTTATCTAAAAGGAGTTCGGTAATGAAATTTAAGATGAGTTTTGGCGCGGCTTTGGCGCTTTTTTCCTTTGCTTGCGCCGAACAAAACGCCGCGGCAAGCTCCGCCTCGGGCGAAAACCTAGGCGATATCGAGGTCGTAGAATGGGCGAATAACGACGACGGTTACCGCGCCGTACGCAGCGAGATCGGCAAGACGACTAAGAGAATTTTAGAAATTCCGCAGACCGTAAACGTCGTAACGCAGCAGCATCTAAAGGACAAAAAGCCAGAGACCCTAGCCGAATCGCTGCAAAACGTAAGCGGCATAAGCTATGCAAATACGACGGGAAATATTTTCGATGCGATCATTAAGCGCGGCTTCGGCGAGGGTCGCGACGGCTCGATTATGCGCAACGGCGTGCCTGGCACCGTGATGCACAACTACAATAAAACTATTCAATCCGTCGAGGTTCTAAAAGGGCCCGCGAGCATGCTCTACGGCGCGCAGCAACCGGGCGGCGTCATAAACATGGTAACCAAAAAGCCGCAGTATGAGTTTATAAATGAAATTTGTGGCGGGCTAGGCAACCGCAACTATTGGGACGCGGGATTTGATACTACGGGACCGATTGCAGATAGCGGCTTTGCGTATAGATTTATATTCGATTACTACGCGAAGGATTATTGGCGAAATTTCGGCGGTATAAAAAACACGCTCTTTGCGCCGTCGCTTGCGTATCAAGAAGACGATTATTCGATAAACTTAGGCTATACCCATAGCCGCTCTACCGATCCTGTAGATCGCGGCGCATTTTTGGTGCCGAGTACGGGTAAAATTTACGGCAGCGGCAAAGTCCGCTTCGACGAGCCGGTAAATAAACTACAAAGCAAGCTCGATACGGTTGATTTCGGCTTTGAGAAGGAATTTAACGAGGATTGGATATTAAAAGGCGCCTATGCTTTCTCGCGCAGCAAGCACGAATACGGCTACGTCCGTCCGAACAATCCATTCACGCCCCAAGGCCTTACCGGCACGACGCGATCGTATAACTACTACGATAATTTCATACACCGCACGCACGCAGCAAGCATCACGCTAAACGGCAAATTTGAAACGGGTCCGCTTAAGCACGACGTCCTTTTCGGCACGGATTACAAAAACTACTACAGATACCGTCCGGGCGCGCTAAAAGGCACCGCAGGACGCATCAATATGCTTACCGGGCAGACCGCTTCGGGCGCCGTCTTAACGAACGATAGAGAGCCAAAAATACAATATCAAAAACTAAGAACGATCGGGCTTTACACGCAAGATAATATAAATTTAACCGACGAGCTAATACTTTCTTTGGGCGTGCGTAGGGAATTTTACGATCAAATAGCCAAACAAAGCTGGCAAGGACCGAACAACACCGATCAGAAAAAGGCCGCTACGACCTATCAGGGCGGGCTTTTGTACCTGTTAAGCCCGCAGTGGTCGGTATATACTAACTACGCGCAAAGCTTCACGCCGCCGATGTCCATAGGCGAGGCGATAGGCGGCGATCTAAAGCCGGAGGAAGGCAAATCCGTAGAGCTCGGCACTAAATTTCAAAACGATCGCGTCACTGCGGGCGCGGCGGTGTTTAATATCGATAAAAGAAACATCCTGCGAACGGTAAATAATATAAGCGAGACGATCGGTAAGGCTCGCTCGCGAGGATTTGAGCTCGATATAAACGGACGCGTGACGCAGGGGCTTAGCATGTCGGCAAGCTATGCATATACCAAAACGAGAGTGCGTGAGGACGATGGCGCTTTTGCGGTGCTAATCGGCAAACCGCTGGAAGCGACGCCGAAGCATCAAGCAAGCCTATTTGCCAACTACTATTTCGCACATCTAGGCGCAAAGGGGCTTAGGCTCGGCGGCGGCGCGCGATACTTCGGCTCGTGGTACACCTACTATATGCGCACGAACCTACCGAGCGTGCCCGCAGGAACGGCGTTTAAGCTGCCTCACGCCGTAGTTTATGACGCCTTCGTGAGCTACGATACTAAAATTTCGGGCTATGATACGAATTTTTCGTTCAACGTCAAAAATTTGACTGACAAAAAATACTATACCTCGTCCTCAACCGGCACAACCACGAGCGTGATACCTATTCAAATGGGCTACGCGCGGCAGTTTATGTTTAACATATCGGTAAAATTTTAACCTCAAGCCCGCTTTAAATTTTAAGGCAGGCTTTTAAAATTTTGAGATTTTGATAAATACAAACCGCTTAGGCTCGGCAAATTTTGGAAATTTATACTTTAAATAAGAAATTTTTTGATATATTACGAGCTATTTTTAAATTTTCTAAAGGAATTTTATGGAAGTAAAAGCAAAAATGAAAGACGCCGCGAATGCGGTCGCTGCGAGCAAGATCGAAGCAAAGCAGATCGCAGCCAAAGTAGAAGAGCTAGCCAAAAAGGCCTCCAAGCAGCTAAAAATCGACGGATTTAGACAGGGCAAAGTGCCTACCGCGGTGGTTTTGAAGCGATACGGCAAACAGCTTGAGGGCGATGCAAAGCAGGAACTTCTTAAAGATATGATCGATCAGTCTCTTAAAATTTTAAAGAAAAAACAGGAGGAAATTTTATCCGAGCCGGTCTTTTCTAAATTTGACGAAAAAGAAGGCGACATCGACGTTGAGATCGAAATTTCTTTCAGACCCGAGGTTAGCGTCGAGAGCTACGAGGAGCTGATCCCGAAATTTAGCAGTCCGCGCGTTACTCAAAAAGAGATCGACGAGAAAGTGGCGGAATTTTTGCAGATGATCGCGCCGCTTTCTAAAACCAACAAAAAAATTCTAGCCAAAGACGATTTTGCGAAATTCGACTTCGAAGGCTTCGTGGACGGCAAGCCATTCGACGGCGGCAAGGCGCAGGACTACGTCCTTCAGATCGGCTCAAATCAATTCATCCCTGGCTTTGAAGACGGTATGATCGGACTTAGAGTGGGCGAGGAGCGCGACGTGGCGGTTAAATTCCCGCAAGATTACGGCGCGAAAAGCTTAGCCGGCAAGGACGCGATTTTTAAAGTCAAGCTTCACGAAATTCAAGCTAAAAAACCTGCCAAAGAGCTCGGCGAAGAGGAGCTAAAGCAAGCGCTTCCGGGAGAAGCGGAGCCGAGCAAGGAGAAATTTGAAGCACGCATCAAAGAGCGCATCAAAAACGATAAGCTTCAAAAGTTAATAAATGAGGATCTAAAGCCTAAATTTGCCGACGCGCTCGCCGAGAAATTTAACTTCGCGCTTCCAAAAGCGATCGTCGAGCAAGAGATTAATTTGCAATTTAACAACGCCTGGAGCGGCTTTTCAAAAGAGCAGATCGAGGAATTTAAAAACAATAAAGACGCCCTGGATAAAAAGCGCGAAGAGTTTAGAAAGGCTGCCGAAAACAGCGTAAAACTTACCTTCTTAATCGACGAGCTAGCCAAAAAGCGCAAGATCGACGTGAGCGATCAGGAGCTCGTTCAGGCGGTCTATATGGAGGCCTACACCTACGGCGCCGATCCGAAGGAGCATCTAAATAGATACCGCAACAACGGTATGCTACCGGCCGTCAAAATGGCACTTATAGAGGAAAAGCTATTTAACGATATTTTCTCAAAGCAGGGCAAAAAAGAAGAGAAGGGCGAATAGATGGTGATTCCTTACGTTATCGAACAAACTAGTCGCGGAGAGCGCAGCTACGACATCTACTCAAGGCTGCTAAAAGACCGTATCGTAATGCTTAGCGGCGAGATCGACGACGCGGTGGCAAGCTCGATCGTCGCGCAGCTTCTGTTTTTGGAGGCGGAGGATCCGGATAAGGATATCTATCTATACATCAACTCCCCGGGCGGCGTAGTTACGAGCGGATTTAGCATTTATGACACGATGAATTACATCAAACCAGACGTGAGCACGATCTGTATCGGTCAAGCGGCGTCGATGGGGGCGTTTTTGCTAAGCTGCGGCGCCAAAGGCAAGCGCTACGCGCTTCCAAACTCGCGCATAATGATCCACCAGCCCCTCGGCGGCGCGCAGGGCCAAGCTACCGACATCGAGATCCAAGCCAAAGAAATTTTACGAATGAAAGAAATTTTAAATAACATCCTTTCGCAAAATTCCGGCAAAGATCTCGCGCAGGTCGAAAAGGACACCGATCGCGACTTTTTTATGAGCGCCGAGGATGCCGTGCAATACGGGCTGATCGATCAAGTACTTCAAAAGAGCTTTAAATAGATGATCCTGGATGTCCTTACCTATCCGAATAAAAAGCTTTATCAAAGATCTATGGAGGTCGTGAAATTCGACGCGGCGCTGGGCACGCTTTTAGACGATATGTATGAGACGATGATCGCAAAAAACGGCATAGGCCTTGCCGCCATCCAGGTAGGCAAGCCCGTGCGCGCTTTGATTATAAATTTAGCCAATGAGGAAAAGATCCAAGACAAAAACGACCTCATCGAGATCATCAATCCGCAAATTTTAAAAAAGGAAGGTGAGGTCGTTTACCAGGAGGGCTGCCTCTCGGTGCCGGGTTTTTATGAGGACGTCACGCGCGCCGAGTTTATCACAGTGCAGTTTCAAGACCGCGCCGGCAATACCCAGCAAATGGACGCTAGCGAGCTGCTAGCCGTCTGTATCCAGCACGAGATGGATCATCTCGACGGACATCTTTTCATCGAGCGCATCGGATACAATAAACGCAAAAAATTTGATAAAGAATTCAAAAAAAGCCTAAAAGAAAAATCGAAATGAAGTCCCTAAAATGCGCTGCCTTCACGGATGCATTGATCCCCGTAGAGGTCGAGTCGACATTCGTGCGTGGGCTGCCGGGATTTAATATCGTTGGCCTTGCGGGCGCTACGATAAAAGAGAGTGAAAGCCGCGTAAAAGCGGCGCTTGTGAGCTTAAATTTTAAATTTCCCGCCTCCAAAATCATCATAAATCTCTCCCCCTCCGACACGCCCAAAAACGGCTCGCACTTCGATCTTGCGATCGCGCTTCTCATCGCGCTGCAAAAAGAGCGCATCGACGGCGATTTCTTTGTCTTCGGCGAGCTCGGTTTAGACGGCAGTTTAAAGAGCACGGCGAGCCTCTTTTCGATTCTGCTTTTTTTAAGCACGAAGGTGAAGCGCGCTAAAATTTTGGTGCCGCAAAGCATCGCTCTAAAGGCCTGCACGATCCCAAACTACGACGTTTATGCCGTGGGTAGCCTAAGCGACGCGGTCAGATTTTTTTTAGACGAGGAGTTCGCCGCAAGCAGGCTCATGCGAGAAACCCATCCGCTTTTTAAAAACGTCGTGGAGATTGACGGGCAAATTTACGTCCCCAACCGCGATTTTTCGCTCGATTTCAAAGACGTCAAAGGGCAAAAGCGCGCCAAACGCGCGAGCCTGATCGCCGCATGCGGCATGCACAATATCCTATTTGAGGGCAGCCCCGGCTGTGGCAAAAGTATGTGCGCCAAGCGGATAGCCAGAATTCTGCCTCCGCAGAGCCTGGGCGAAGTGCTGCTCTCGTGCGCCTACGAGTCGCTAAATAACAAAGACGTCGATTTCAGCGCGCTGCGCCCCTTCCGCTCGCCGCACCACACCAGCACGCGCAGCTCGATTTTCGGCGGCGGCAGTAGCGGCGCAAAGATCGGCGAGGTCGCGCTCGCAAACGGTGGCGAGCTGTTTTTCGACGAGCTGCCGCACTTCGGCAAGCAAATTTTAGAAAGCCTGCGCGAGCCGCTGGAGGATAATAGAATTTTGATTTCGCGCGTAAATTCCAAAGTCGAATACCAAACGAAATTTATCTTCGTCGCGGCGCAAAATCCCTGCCCGTGCGGAAATCTATTCTCCAAAAACCTCACCTGCACCTGCTCGTTAAACGATATCAGGCGCTACAAAAACACGATCTCCGCGCCACTGCTCGATCGCATCGACATATACGTCGCGATGGACGAAACTGGCGCGGACGACAGAAGCGACGTTTGCAGCGAGGAGATGGCAGATGCGGTGCTGCGGGCGTTTCGCGCGCAAAAGGCTCGCGGACAGAGCGAGCTAAACGCAAAGCTGCGCGACGAGGATATCGAAAAATTTTGCGTCTGTGAAAGCGCTGCACGGGAGGTTTTGCAAACGGCGATCACCCGCTACGACCTTTCGCAACGCGGCGTAAATAAGACGCTAAAGCTTGCGCGCACGATCGCCGATCTAGCAGGCGCCGAGATCATCGCCAAGGCGCATATTTTGGAAGCTCTTAGCTTTCGAATAAGGAGCGAAATTTGAAAAAAATTTTCTTTAGCACCGAGGAGCTCGATGCGCGAGCAAGTGCGAAATTTGGACTTGGCGAGCAAATTTTAATGGAAAACGCCGCAGGCAGGATCGAGCGCGAGATCAGAAAGCGGCTCAAAAAGGGTTCGCACATTTTGGCGCTTTGCGGCGGCGGAAATAACGGCGCGGACGCGATGGCGGCGCTGCGAAAGCTAAGCGGCGATTTTAGCTGCACGGCGCTTTGCGTGCTTCAAAACAGAAGCGCGGCGGGCAAGTTTCAAGCGGATGCGGCGCGGGCTGCGGGTGTTAGGCTGATCGACATCGCAAGCGCAAAAGACGATTGTGGGCACGTAGAAGGCGCATCTAGCAAGGATGCTTGCGTGCATGAAAGCGCAGGGTACGGCGGCGAATGCGGCAGGCCGAGCGTCCTGCGCGATGAGATTACAAGCGCAGACTGCATAATCGACGGGGTTTTCGGCAGCGGTTTAAACAAAGCCTTAAGCTCTGAAATTTGTGAAATTTTATCTCTCGCAAATAGCGCAAAATCCCTAAAAATCGCAGTCGATATCCCAAGCGGCATCGATAAGAGCGGGCGCGTTTTAGGCGGTGCGTTTTGCGCGGATCTGACGATCGCGATGGGAGCGCTCAAGCTCGCGCTGTTTTCGGACGGCGCGAAAGATTATGTAGGGCAGATCAAGGTCGCAAATCTTGGAATTTCGCGCTCAAATTTTGAAAGGGGAAGCGAATATTTTCTACTTCAAAAAAGCGATCTGAAGCTGCCGCTACGCAGGAAGCAAAACACCAACAAGGGCGACTTCGGGCACACCTACGTCGTAAGCGGGCAGATGAGCGGAGCGGCGCAGATGGCGGCTCTGGCGGCGCACGCGATCGGCAGCGGGCTCGTTAGCGTCGTTAGCGAGGGGCCGTTAAATTTAAGCCCGATTTTGATGCAAAAAAGCTCATTCAATGCCGCGCGGGTGGTAGTCTGCGGCTGCGGCCTCGGAGAGCAAAAGATCGATCTTGCCGCGCTGCGGGACAAAAGCTGCGTCATCGACGCCGATCTGTGCTACGAGAGCGAAATTTTAAGCTTACTAAACGCCAATTCAAATTTAATCCTAACGCCCCATCCGAAGGAGTTTTGCTCGCTTTTAAAGATCGCAGGTATCGCAGATCTTAGCGTGAGCGAGCTGCAAGAGCGGCGTTTCGAGCTTGCGCGGGCGTGGAGCGAGAAATTTAGCGGTGTGCTCGTGCTAAAGGGCGCAAACACGCTCATCGCGCAAACGGGCATCATCTACGTCTGCGACAAAGGTAGCGCCGCGCTCGCAAAGGGCGGCAGCGGCGACGTGCTCGCAGGGCTCATCGGCGGGCTGCTCGCGCAAAACTACTCGCCTCTGCAAGCCTCGATCTGCGGCGTCCTAGCCCACGCACTCGCCGCGCGAGCCTTCGCCAAAAACTCCTACGCGCTAAATCCGCTCGATCTCATCGAGGAGGTAAAATGGTTGTGAAAAAGCTTGCCGTGCTTTTTAGCGGCGGTGGCTCAAATTTAGAGGCGATCTTGCAGAAGCTACACGGCAAAACTTTTGGGGGCACCAAGATCGAAGTCGTGCTAACGCTAAGCAACAAAGCTGACGCCGGCGGTATCGCAAAAGCCGCAAAATTCGGACTTAAAAGCGTGATCCTAAATCACAAAGACTTCGCTAGCCGCGAGGAATTCGACGCCGCGCTCGTACGCGAGATCGAAAAAAGCGGCGCGGAGCTTACGGTGCTTGCGGGCTTTATGCGAATTCTCACACCCGTTTTTACAAGCAGGGTTCGCGCGATAAACTTGCACCCGTCGCTACTGCCTCTTTTTAAGGGTGCGCACGCGATAAAAGAGAGTTTCGAGAGCGATATGAAGGTGGGCGGCGTGAGCGTGCACTGGGTCAGCGAGGAGCTTGACGGCGGCGCGATCATAGCTCAGCGCGCGTTTGAAAAGAGCGCAGGAATGAGCCTTGAAGCTTACGAGACCAAAATCCACGAGATCGAACATGAGCTATTGCCGCAGGTGATCGTAGAAATTTTGTGCCGAAGCTAAATTTAGCTCAGAATTTAAAGATCGAAATTCCGCGGATTTTGTAAATTTTAAATCTTAGTCCTTTGAATTTAGGGGTGAATTCGAAGCTAAGCTTTAAAATTTGCTAGCTAAATTTAGAAAGATAAAGATGACCGCAAACGAACTAGAAAAACTAAGACTTAGCATCCTGGATGAGGCGGAGCAGCGCAAAGGCATGGCGTTTTCGATAATAGTACTAGCGGTGCTAGCCTCGGCGTTGTGGCTATTTTTCAATTTTAGAGATCAAAATGCAGCAGTAGGCCTCTGCTGGATCATAGTGGTATTTAGCTGCGGCAGCATCTCTTTTAGAGTAGTGAATAAAGATGCAAATATAGTGCGCGTATTTATCTTTTGCACCTTGCTGTGGATGCTTGCCAAAGGCGTAGAAATGTGCGAGAATGATACCTTGCGCTTCGTCATCGCACTCGTAACCGTCTGCCTTTCTTTGTTTAATATCGCAGATGCCGCGCTGGAGCGGATCAAATATAATAGATCCAAAAAATTCGTCCGCGCCTTTAAACACCAATATATTGCGCCCTATATTGCAAGTCTAGGTTATCGCTACGAAATTTCAGGCTCGTTTCGGCCGGCGTATCTGCGCGCTAGCGGCCTATTTGTGGACGGCATAAGCTATTTTGATTGCGAAGATAAAATTTCCGGCGTTTATGACGGAGTATTTTTCAGCTTTGCGGATGTTTGCGTGACTCATACTGACGAACGACGTAGCAGCAGGGGGATCTTTTTCTATGCAGAATTTAAAAAGCGCGTAAACTCGGTGGCTGTGATCTTGCCTTCGCTCAGCGCGAGACCAACGCTTAGCGGACTTAAGAAGATCGCGATGGACGATAGCGAGTTTAGCTCCGCATTTAGCGTGTATAGCGCCGATGCGGTGTCTGCAATGTATGCCCTCACACCCGCCTTTATGCGGCGCTTGCTTCGCTTTAGAAGCAGTGCCGGCGGACCGATCAGTTTAAGCTTTTCGGGCAGAAAAGTCTATATTTTCATCCGCACGGGATACGATAGTTTCGAGCCTAGCGTGGATCACAGCGTATTTGGCTTTGATCCTGCGGCGTCTATCAAGCACGAGCTTCTATTTTTTCTGTCCATCGTAAAAAGTCTGAAATTAAACGAAAATATCTGGCAGGATTAAATTTTAAATTTGATCTTAAATCCGTAAATACAGAGGCTTTTCGCCGCCGCGAAATTTTGAAATTTAAAAGTACTATTCCCGGCTCGGCGCCGCTATGATTTAGAATTTTCGCGACAAGGTCTTATGTGTTTCGCTGCAGGGCTTATTGCATTTGCAGCGGAGAGCAAAGTTTGAAATCTATCACGATGAAACCCCATGCGATTTATAAATTTTTGCGGCCCGCATAGAGGAATTGAGCGAAGATGGATACTGATATGGCGATGATTGCACCGTACGCTTTCCATAATGGAGATTACCACGCTGCCTATCATCGTGCCGCAAACGCTACTTTTACCGTCGCGAACCCGCACCAAAAAAATTGAGTGCCATCGCGGCAATGATAGAAAAGATACCTTACTCATATTTTCATGTTTATTTCGCTATCCTAACGCTTTTAAAAATCGACGATTAAAAAGCTCATACAAAAAGCCGGCTACACATTTAATCTGCCTCCAAGCATTTTTAAGCAACAATACGAAAATCAAATTTTCGGAGTCTACAATGACGATTTACGAGTTAAAGCCCAAATTTCAAAATTTACTTCGTCCGTTAGTAAGACGTCTTTACGGCGCGGGCGTCAGCGCAAATCAAGTCACGATCGCAGCCTGCCTCATTTCCGTTCTGCTGGGCGGACTTCTGATAAAATTCGCCGAAGTTTCGACGCTATTTTTTCTGCTGCCCGCTTGGATGTTTTTGCGTATGGCGCTAAATGCCATCGACGGTATGCTAGCTCGCGAATTTAATCAAAAAAGTCCGCTAGGAGGCTATCTAAACGAAGCTACGGACGTCATCTCGGACGCCGCGCTGTATCTGCCGTTTGCTTTTATCGCACCTTTTGGCTGGGGCGTTATCACGTTCGTTATTTTTCTATCTTTTATGAGCGAATTCTTAGGCGTGCTAGGTCAGATCCACGGACGAGGTAGACGCTACGACGGACCTATGGGTAAAAGCGACCGCGCGTTTATATTCGGGCTTATCGGTACGGTATATGCGCTATTTGGGCGACTGCCAGAGTGGTTTAGCTGGGTGCTTTACGCCACGATATTTTTACTTGCGCTTACTTGTGTAAACCGCGTGAGGATGGGACTAAAAGGCGGGGAATAAGGAGCTTCGGACGAGGATAAATTTAATATCTATCTCCAAAATCGACGCAAGATAAATTCGCCTAAATTTGATATAATTGCAAAAGTTTTAAGCTCACCTCGACGCGGGCATGCAATAGTTATAAATTTGATCTTGTTTAAATTTACGAGATTTTTTGAGGCGAGGATAAAATATCACGGCGAATTTGTCCGCTTAATTTAGACGCTTTAAAAGACGCTAGGCGCGCAAAACGCGCTCGGTTAATTTCGAGCGTTTTATCAAAGTCGGTGAAATCAAAGGCAAGTAGCAAAAGCGGCAAATTGCAGGCGTTACTTAAAACCGTATCGGCTTTAATCGCCTCAAATTTATGTCTAAACGCTCGTTTTCGGCAAAGAGGGCGAGAAGCTTATTTGCCGCACGCAACCGTAAAATTGAGGGCGCCGCAAAAAGTGAATTTGAAAAGTAAAAGAGTAAAAAGGATACAGGGTGAAAGAGTTTTTAGCTGCAGTGCTTGATTTTATCCTTTGCCGTATCACGATATTTATCACGGGCGTACGGCCGCCGCAGGAGCTTTTAAATATCGGCGAGAGTACTAAAATTTACTACGCCAACCACGCTAGTCACGGCGATTTTTTGCTGATTTTCGTCTCGCTGCCATATCGCGTGAGAAAGCGCGTGCGTCCCGTCGCGGCGGCGGAGTATTGGGAGAGCGGGCCGGTGCGCAGGTTTCTTGCTAAAAACGTGTTTAACATGGTGCTAATAAGTCGCCGCAAAGATCCGCTGGAAGCGCTAGCGCAAATGAGAGACGCGCTGCAGACGCACTCTCTCATCATCTTTCCGGAAGGCACGCGCAAGATGGACGACGACCTTGCGTTGCAGCCGTTTAAAAGCGGGGTGTTTCGTTTAGCGCAGGAGTGCTCCTCCGTGCCTTTGGTGCCGATTTGGATCAAAAACGCGCGCAACGTCCTGCCTAAGGGCTTTATGATACCTATCCCGCTGCTTTGCGAGCTGATAGTGGGCGAGGAGATAATCTACGGCGGCGAGGGCAAGGGAGAGTTTTTACAAAAGGCGCAAGACGCGCTGCTAGCGATAAGCGATACGCAAAATGATAGAACGAAAGCCTAGCGAGGCGGCTTTGGCGAGAGCGGTAAATTTAAGCCCCGTAAATCCGCCACGCAAGAGATTTGCGACCGATTTTTACGGTAAATTTGACGGTGAGCCTTTTAAAACGGCGGCCAAAAACGTCAAATTTGAGCGCGAAACACAGGCTAAAACGCTCGCCACGCCGCAAGTCAAATTTGACCCAAACGCAAATTTAAACTGCGTAAAAAATTTAACCAATCAAACCGTCCGCACGGCAAACCAAACGCGCGCAAATTTTACTCGCTCGGAGCGCTCCGAAACAGACGTCAAATTTAGCTTCAAATTTAACCAAAAGGCACTAAAATGAACCCGCAAAATCATATCTTAAATCTATTTTTAGGACTCATCGCGGTGCTAGTCGTCTCTAGCGTCGTGGCTTTTATATTAAAGGCGAAATTCGGCGCCGAAAACAAAACCGTCTCAAATTTGACCTCGCGCATAAACGCCTGGTGGGCGATGATTTTGGTGATTTTTGCGTTTACTTATCTTGGCAAAAACGCCGTGATATTTTTGTTTTTGCTCGTATCTTTTGCCGCTTTGCGCGAGTTTTTGTCGCTCATCTACATCCGCAGAGGCGATCACATCGCGCTCGTGGTGTGCTTTTACGTGATTTTGCCCGCGCAGTATATTTTTATATATGCTGATTGGTACGCGATGGCGATGATATTTATCCCGGTTTACGGATTTTTATTTTTGCCGATTTTGGCGGCTATTTGCGGCGACGCGGCATATTTTTTAGAGCGCTCGACGAAGATCCAGTGGGCGCTGATGATCTGCGTGTTTTGTATCTCGCACATCCCGGCGCTTCTTTTGCTAGACCTTGAGAGTGGCAGCAGCATGGAGCTGATGCTGTTTTTGATCCTAGTCGTGCAATCTAGCGACGTGCTGCAGTACGTCTGGGGCAAGCTTTTCGGTAAACGCAAGATCGCTCCTAGCATCAGCCCGTCCAAAACGGTGGTCGGCTTTGTGGGAGGGGTTCTTAGCGCTAGCGCGCTGGCCGCGTGTCTGCATCATCTCACACCTTTTGGCGCGACGGGAGCGTTTTTTATCGGGCTTGCCGTTTGTATGATGGGCTTTTTAGGAGGGCTTGTTATGTCGGCGATCAAGCGCGATCTGGGCGTCAAAGACTGGGGATATATGATCAGTGGGCACGGCGGGATGCTTGACCGTATGGACTCGCTGTGCTTTGCGGCGCCGATATTTTTTCACATAGTTAGATATTTTTACGCGTGAGGTTTTGATGAAAATTTGGAGCAAAATTTTACTTTTAGCACTAACGGCAAATTTAGCCTTTGCATTTTCGGCCGGAAAGCTCGTACAAGACGCTAGAGCGCAGGTTGGGCAGACGCTATTTTATGATCCTTCGTACGAGAGGCTAGCCTATCCGATGGGCGACGTGGATATGATAAAGGGCGTTTGCACCGACGTCGTAGTTAGAGCGCTGCGCGGACAGGATATCGATCTGCAGCGGCTCATTCACGAGGATATGAGCGCAAATTTTAGCGCTTATCCAAAAAATTGGGGCGCGAAAAAGACCGACAAAAACATCGATCATCTCCGCGTGCCAAACATCGCGACCTATCTAAAACGCAAGGGTTACGATGCGAAGGGCGAGTTTAAAGCCGGCGATATCGTGACGTGGCGGCTGGATAACGGCAGGCCGCACATCGGTATAGTTTCGGATAAATTTGCCGCTAGCAAAACCCCGCTCGTGATCCACAACATCGGGCTTGGCGCGCAGGAAGAGGACGCGCTAAATGTTTACGAGATAACGGGGCACTTTAGGATAAAATAAGCGCAAAAATCGATAAATTTAAGCGAGAAAGGCGAAAAATGGAGTTTAAAGAGAGCTATTTTATAACCAGCGACGGGGTGAGGATATTTTACAGATACCGTTTGGCTAGCGACGTAGCGTGCGAAAACCCGGGCGCAGGCGAAGCAAATTTGAGTAAGGATGGCAAATTTGACGGGTCAAATTTGAGCGCCGAGGCCGTAAATGAAACGTCAAATTTGGCTAGCGAGCAGGCGCGCGGCGCGGGTGAAAATACGAAGCCAGGCTTAAACGGCGAAGGCAAATCGGACGAGCAAAATTTACAAAGAAGCGGCAAAAACTCGGACTCAAATTTAAACGAAGCCGGCAAATGCGGCGCGTCAAATTTGAGCGAAAACGCCGAGCAAAATTTCAAATTTAAAGCCGCGCCGAATGCCAAAGCCGTAGCGATATTTCACCGCGGACACGAGCACTCGGGCAGGACGACGCACGTAGCAGACGGGCTAGCGGATGAGAGTTTTAGCTATTTTGCCTGGGATCAGCGCGGACACGGTAGGAGCGACGGCGAGCGGGGCGACGCGCCTAGTATGGGCCGCGTTATCGCCGACGTGGACGAGTTTGTGGCGCACATCGAGCAGAGATTTGGCTTTGAGACGCAAAATCTAGCCGTGATAGCTCAGAGCGTGGGCGCGGTTCTGGTCTCGGCGTGGCTGCACGACTACGCTGTGCGCGTTCGCTGCGCGGTGCTGGCTAGCCCCGCGTTTAGCGTGAAGCTTTACGTACCGTTTGCCAGAGCTGGACTAAAGGCGCTTTACAATGCGCGCGGAAATTTTTTCGTAAACAGCTACGTCAAAGCTCACTATCTCACGCACGACAAACAGCGCCAGGCCAGCTACGACGCCGACTCGCTCATCACTCGCGCGATCTCGGTGCGCATACTGCTTGGGCTTTACGAAGCGGCACAGCGCGTGGTTTCGGACGCCGCCGCGATCACGACGCCTACGCTACTGTTAATCTCGGGCGATGATTGGGTCGTGGAGCACGCCCCGCAGCACGAGTTTTACAACGCTCTTGGCGCGCACGTAAAAAGGCGCGAGATTTTAGAGGGATTTTACCACGATACGCTGGGCGAGAGCGAGCGGGAGAGGGCGTTTGAGATCGTGCGCGAGTTCGTCGGCGAGAGGTTTAGCGCGCCTTTTAGCGAGGTGGACTGCACGCACGCGGACGAATACGGCTTTAGCCGCGAGGAGGCCGATAGACTAGCTACGCCGCTGCCGAGATTTAGCCCGAAAAATTTGCGATTTAAATTTCAGCGGATATTTATGCAGGCGGTTTCGCCGTGGGTCGGCGGGCTAAAGATCGGCGAAAATACGGGCTACGATAGCGGCAGTACGCTTGACTACGTTTACCGAAACGAGCCGCAAGGGGCGAATAAATTTTTCAAATTTATCGACGAAATTTACCTAAACGCCATCGGCTGGCGCGGTATCAGGGAGCGCAAGCGAAATATCAAGCTAGCTATCGATCAAGCCGTGGCAAAGCTGCAGGAGCGAGGCGAGCCGCTACGACTGCTAGACATCGCCTCGGGACACGGCAGATACATACTAGACGCCGCGCAGGGGCATGAATTTGAGCGCATAACGCTACGCGACTACAGCGATATCAACGTGAAAGCCGGCAGCGAAATGATAAAAGAGCGCGGGCTACAGGACGTCGCGAGCTTCACGCAGGCAAATGCGTTCGAAGCCGCTAGCTACGAGGGCCTGCAGGACGCATATACGCTAGGCGTCGTGTCTGGGCTGTTTGAGCTCTTCCCGGATAACTCGGTCGTGCGCACTGCGTTGCAAGGCTTTTCAAGCAGCGTAAAAAGCGGCGGCTACCTCATCTACACCAATCAGCCGTGGCACCCGCAGCTTGAGATGATCGCGCGTGCTTTATCTAGCCACAGGCAGGGTGCGGCATGGATCATGCGCCGCCGCAGCCAAGCCGAGATGGATCAGCTCGTGGCAAATGCGGGATTTAAGAAGGTGAAAGAGTGGATAGATGGGGATGGGATATTTAGCGTGAGCTTGGCTGTTAAAATTTAGCCTTTTGCGGCTTGTCTTTTTCCTTTATACTTCGTTAGAAACTCGGTCGGCTTTGGTCACGGACGACTAGTCCGCTCTCTGGCCTCCGTCGTTTCCGCCTCGTCTAAAGAAAAAATACTGCGCCTTATCGTTTTACGCTCAAATTTGGGGTCAAATTTGCAAATTTTACCGACCGAGACCCGCATCGTGAAAGCGTAAATTTGAACACGCAGCGCGTTAGCGCCAGATAAAACTGCGCATAGCGCAGCAACCTCTCACGTCGTAGGGGTTGGGGGATCGTTAAGGGGGAAGGGAGCGACTTCGTAATTCAAGCCCCTCCTCCCTTAACAAGAAAGAGTAAATTTAATGCGCAATACTAAATTTAACCAAACCAAATTTAACATTTTAAAGATTCAGGTCTCGGTGAGTAAATTTTACGCTTTTACGCCTTTTACGTCAAGCGAGTGATCTCGGACCGATTAAGCTGCCAAAGCGCAAATGCACTAAAATTTGATAGAATTAGCAAAAAAGGCAAAAATGAAAACAAAACCGTTTTTATCGCAGCTGGCCGCGCTAGTCGTCGTTGCGGCGATATTTTACGCTAGCTACGGCGCCACGAACGCCCTCGCTAGCGCTCGCGCAAACGTGCCCGAGATTTATTTCGCGTGGGAGCGCGCGCTACCGTTTTGGGCGTGGAGCATCGTGCCGTACTGGTCGCTAAATTTGCTCTACGCGCTTGGATTTTTCCTCTGCCGTGACGCCGGGGAGCTCGCGCGCTACGTTACGCAGCTGCTAGTCGCTCAGATGATCGCGACGCTGTTTTTCATCGCTTTTCCTCTGCAAATGTCGTGGGAGAAGCCCGCGGTTTCGGGCCTTAGCGGCTTTTTATTCTCAAGCCTGGCCGCCTTTGACCTCCCGTTTAATCAAGCTCCGTCGCTGCACATCATACTTTGCGTCGTGGTGGGCGCTTTTTACCTTCGCAAGGCGCGTGCGGCTTGGCTTAAAGCGGCGCTTGTCGCGTGGTTTGCGCTCATCGGCCTTAGCGTGCTGACCACGTATCAGCACCATTTTATCGACATTCCGACGGGGCTGGCCGCGGGCTGCTTGGTGCTACTGATTCGTCCGCTAGATGGCACTCCGCTTAGTTTTGCTATAGCTAGGGAGGCTGCTCGCTACAAATGGGCGGCGCTATATCTAGGGCTTGCGTTTTTGACGCTTTTTGCGGCGATTTTGGGAGCTAAAATTTGGGGCGCGTGGATGCTGTGGCTATCTTGGGCGAGCCTTAGTTTCGCGCTGGTTGCTTGCGGTTACGCGTTTTTGGGCGCGGGAGTTTTTGCTAAAAACGGGCAAGGCCGTCACGCCGCCGCGGCTAAAGCTTTACTTTTCCCGTATCTTTGCGTCGCGCGGCTAAATGCGATTTTTTGGTTGCGCAGACGCCGGCTTTCAGACGAGATTTTGCCCGGGCTGTATCTAGGCTCGGTTAAGCAGGCGGGTAAATTTGACGCGGTGCTGGACTGTGCGGCCGAGTTTGAGCGGCCGGGCGACGCGCAAATTTACGCAAGCGTGCCTATGCTAGATATGATAACGCCGAGCGCGACCGAGCTAAAACGCGGCGCGGACGAACTCGAGCGGCTCGTAAAAAGGGCTCTTTGCGGCGGTGAAAATTTACCGCAAATGGAGGCAGAGCTAGGATCAAATTTTAGCGGCGAAGTAAACGGCTGCGCACACGGGCTAGATTTTAAATTTCACGAGCAAGCGGACTCGCGGGTAAATTTGCAAACGCGCGTCGCGGCTAACGAAAGCGAAATCGCCGAGGCGGGGCAAAATCTTACAGGCGCGAACGAGCGAGCCGCCGAGCAAAACGGTAAAAAGGTGTTAGTGTGCTGCGCGCTGGGCTACGGCAGGAGCGCGTCGGTGTTGCTTGCTTGGCTGGTGATTTACGCAGGACTAGGCTTTGATGAGGCGCTAAATTTGCTAAAATCTCGCCGAGAAAAGATCGCAGTCGCTAGCTCGCTGCGTGAGCGGATAGAGCGGCTGACTGCAGAAGCCCGCGTAAATTCGAAAGCGGAGTAAAGACCAGCTAAATTCCCAAAAGCAAGTGCGGCAAATTTAAGCGCGAAATAGGCGCAGGCCAAATGTGATCAAGTCCGGTTTGAGGGATTAAATTTAAAAATCTGAAGGCTAGAAACAAGCAGCATTGTAAATTTCTCGGCGAAAATAAACGGAAATTTAACCAAACGCCCAAAATAAGGAGGGAAAATGACGAATGCGGAGCGAGAAAAAGCGGCGCAAGGCGGGGAGCGGGAATGCCGCCAAAGGACGGACGACAGAGCCTTGGCGCTGGTTACGGCTAGGTTTTTAGCGACGCATAGGCTGTTTTTCTTGTTAAATTTGCTTCAGCTAGCCGTCTGCCTTACGATTTTTACGAATTTTGCCGTGATTGCGGGCTTTTTGACGGCCTTTGCGGGGCTATTTTATCTGCACGTTAGGCTGCATTTTGATGCGCTGATTTTTAGAGATTTTGCGGAGGGGAGGCTTGATTGCAGTAAATTTGACGCGGCGCTTACGGAGCTAAATTTAGCTAGCAAGCCGCCTAAAATCCGCAATATGAAAAGTCGCTACGCGGGAGCTTTGCGGCTATATAAATTAACGGCCGCGCTTACTCTCATCGCCATCGTCGCAGCTTTGGCGGGTTACTATCTGAGCTAAATTTGCTTGCCCGCTTAGACGGTTACGGAACGCCGATTTAGACGGCCGCGTCGGTTTGCGCGCAAAATTCAACAACTGTTTTTTACGGCGAGATAAACGAGATAAAATTGATTGCTTTTGCGGACTATTTTTGTAGCGACTATTTTAAGCGATGAAACGGCAGTTAGTATCTCGGCGCACTGTATTCGAGAGCTTTAAATTTGACGATTTCGTCGGTATTTTAAAATTTCAAAGCATAAAAAATCCAGTGCAAAAAGACGAAATAGACAACCGAGCAAGTTTAGTCTGGGCAAAATATACGAATTTCCTTTTATAGCACCACGACCTCGGTTTCCAGTTCGATACCGAATTCCTCAAAAACGCGGCTTTGCGCTAAATTTATGAGCGCAATCACATCCTCAAAGCTCGCGCCGCCGAAATTTATGATGAAATTGGCGTGCTGCTCGCTAAATTTAGCGCCGCCGATCGCGTGGCCTTTAAGCCCGACCGCTTCGATCAGCCTGCCCGCGGCGTCATTCGGCGGATTTTTAAAGCAGCTTCCAAAGCTTGCTCCCTTTGGCTGGTTGGCGCGCTTGGCGGCGAAATCCGCGGCGAGTTCGGCATCAAAGCCGCGCGAAATTTTAAACTCGGCGCCCAAAATCGGCTCCTCGATCCCGCTTCTTCGGTAGCCGAAGCTTATCCGCTCGCGCTCCACCCAGCCGCGAGCCAGGCGCACGGCAAGCAGGCTATCGCTAATGCTCGCACCGCTAAGCCCTGCGTTCATTTTGATTAGCCCGCCGAGCGTGCCCGGGATGCTGCGCAAAAACTCAAAGCCGCCGATGTTTTGTTTCTTGGCGAAATTATAAATTTTACCCGACTTCGTCGCAGCCCCGATGCTAAGGACATCGCCGCTTAAGCTTATGCGATCGAACTCCTCGCTTAGCATCGCAAGATGCGGCGGCGCGGGCGAGATGAGCAGATTATTGCCGCCGCCGATGATCGCGCGCTCGCGGATACTCTCAAACTCCGCAAAATCGGCCTCGTCTTTTAAAATTTGTACCGCAAAGCTCCCGCCGATGCGCACGGAGGTGTATTTACTAAAATCTATCTGCTTTGTTTTCAAAATTTTGCCTTTTAAATTTCATTTCTAAATTTCGCGCTTGCCGCTCGCGCCGTATCGTTTTAAAATTTAGCGATACCGCCGCGCCGCACGGTAAGCGCTGAATGCTATTTCAAAATTTAACGCTGCTGCGATTAAATTTAGCTCGCTTGCGATACGTTTTCAGCGGTGCGCTACATCGCACGCGCAGCTCGCACCCTGCGGCACAAAATACAGCCGCACAATGTAGCACCGCGTGTAAAATTTCATCGCCGCATAGCCGTAATTCAAAGCGGCATATTGCGCGGCGGCAAATAACGCCACAGCGCGGTCGATTGGCGCAGTTTGGCGGCGATCTGCGGTAGACTCGGCGTAAAATTTCAGCTAAATTTTAACCTCGCCCGCCTTTACATCGGGTTTTGCCCGCCGCAGTCCGCAAAACGGATCTCGTTATATTCGCGCGGGATAAAATTCTCCTGCGCACTAAGCGGTGCAGGGTAAAATCCGCGCTCGTAGCCAAGCTCAAACAGCCTATCTACCGCCCTTATCTGTGCCCCCGAGAGCTCGATCGAGGCCTCGTTGGCATAAAGGCTCAGATATTTTTCGAGCTTTGCGTCGTCCACGCGGATGAGATTTCGCTCCATGAGCATGTGCGACAAAAACGGCTTATGCGCGGTGGCGATGCGCACGCCCTCCGTTAGCACGCGCTCGCACTCGATGGCGTCCGTTATCGGCAGGCTGCGGCGAACCGCCATGCCGCCTAGCGGCAGCGGTAGATTTTCGCCCGCTAGCTCGCTCCAGATATCCCAGATCTCGCGCTCCACGCAAAGCTCGTCCGAAAAGTCAAGAATGCTTTCGTGTATCAGTACTCCCGCGTCCACCTCGCCGCTTAAGACCGTGCTCTCGATTTCTAGGAAGTTTTTATAAACTATGCGCGCCTGCGGGTAGGCCATGCGAAAAAGCAGGGCATTAGTCGTGTGTTTGCCGCTGAGCGCGACCTTGAAATTTCGCTTCAAAACCGCGCCCTTTTTCTTAACGAGCTTTGGGCCGTAGCCCTCGCCGAAGCTCACCGCCGTGCGCAAAAGCGCGTATTCGTCGCAGATAAGAGGATATAGCGCGAAGCTAATCGCCGTGGCCTCGTATGTGCCCTTTAGCGCCTCGTCGTTTAGCGTCTGGATATCAAGCGCCGTGGCGCTAAGCTTTAGATTTTTGGAGCTCACCCAACCGAAATCAATCGCCTTATACATAAAAATATCGTCGGCGTCGGGTGAGTGGGCGACGTTTATATGCTTAAAAATCTTCAAATTTTATCCTTTTTGCTCCGCTTTAAATTTCGCGCGCGGTGCGCAGCTTGATTCCAAAATGTTGCGAAATTATAGTGAAATTTTGCTACAGCCCTCATAAAAATGAGGAATTTCTAAAGAAAAACGTGAAAAATCGAGGCTCTTTAAAAGGCTAAATTTAATGCTCTCCGCTTGCCGCGCAGAACTTTTACGCTCCTTAAAAATTTCAAATTCCGATGCCACGCCAAATTTGCGCGAATAATCAAAAATTCATTTCAAATTTGGTAAAATCAAACGAATTTATTTTTAAGGAAAAACATGGACGAGGGAAAGAAAAAGACGCTGGATGCGGCGCTAAAATCGATCGACAAAGCTTTCGGCAAGGGCACGCTGGTGCGGCTGGGCGATAAGCAGGTCGAGCCGATAGACGCCATCTCTACGGGCTCTGTGGGGCTTGACATCGCGCTTGGCATCGGCGGCGTGCCGAAGGGGCGTATTATCGAGATTTACGGACCGGAGAGCTCGGGAAAGACGACGCTTACGCTTCACATCATCGCCGAGTGCCAAAAAGCGGGCGGAATTTGCGCATTCGTAGACGCCGAGCACGCGCTGGACGTCAAATACGCTTCAAATTTAGGCGTCGATACCGACAATCTCTACGTCAGTCAGCCCGACTTCGGCGAGCAGGCACTTGACATCGTAGAAACCCTAGCAAAAAGCGGCGCGATCGATCTCATCGTCGTTGATAGCGTCGCCGCGCTCACGCCGAAAAACGAGATCGAGGGCGATATGGGCGATCAGCATGTGGGGCTTCAGGCGCGACTTATGAGCCAAGCGCTGCGCAAGCTCGCCGGCGTCGTGCATAAGATGAATACGACGGTGATCTTTATCAACCAAATCCGTATGAAGATTGGCGCGATGGGCTACGGCACGCCAGAGACAACGACCGGCGGCAATGCGCTTAAATTTTACGCTTCGGTGCGCATCGACATACGCAAGATCGCCACTTTGAAACAAAACGAAGAGAGCATCGGTAACCGCGCCAAGGTCAAGGTCGTGAAAAACAAGGTGGCGCCGCCGTTTAAGATCGCGGAATTTGACATAATGTTCGGCAAAGGCATCAGCAAAGTAGGCGAGCTGATCGATTACGGCGTCAAGCTCGACATCGTCGATAAAAGCGGGGCATGGTTCAGCTACGGCGACACTAAGCTGGGTCAAGGGCGCGAAAACGCTAAAATTTATCTAGAGAATAACCCTGCCGTCGCTGAAGAGATCACTGCAAAGATCCGCGAGCAGATGGGTAGCGTAAATTTCAGCGCAGGCGCGGACGATGAAGAAAATTTACAAAATGGAGATGAGTAATGATTTATATCGAAGATGTTTATGCGATAGAAGTACTAGATAGCCGTGGCAACCCGACCGTGAAGGCGACCGTGGCCCTAAGCGATGGCACCGTAGCAAGCGCGATAGTCCCAAGCGGCGCAAGCACGGGCAAACGCGAGGCGCTGGAGCTTCGCGACGGGGGCGATAGATACTGCGGCAAGGGCGTGCTAAAAGCGGTGGAAAACGTAAATTCTCAGATCGCCGAAGCCGTGATCGGGCTGGATGCTTTTGGTCAAAAGGCGCTTGATGAGCAGATGCGCGAGCTTGACGGCACTGATAACTACTCAAATTTAGGCGCAAATGCGGTGCTTGGCGTATCTATGGCGGTAGCGCGCGCAGCGGCTAAAAGCCTTGACGTGCCTTTGTACCGCTACCTTGGCGGCGCGAACGCTAGCGTACTGCCCGTGCCGATGTTTAATATCATCAACGGCGGCGCGCACGCGAACAACAGCGTAGATTTTCAAGAATTTATGATTATGCCGTTTGGATTTGATAAATTTAGCGACGCGCTGCGAGCGGCGAGCGAAATTTACCACACGCTAAAAGGCCTTCTAAACGCGGCCGGCCACAGTACGGCGGTGGGCGACGAGGGCGGATTTGCGCCGAATTTAAACGACAACGAAGAGCCGATCAAACTCATCATGCAAGCTATCGAAAAAGCGGGCTACAAAGCAGGCGAGCAGATCAAACTAGCCCTTGACGTGGCTGCTAGCGAGCTATACGAAAACGGCAAATACAAGCTAGAAGGTAAGGAATTTTCAAGCGAAGAGCTGATCGAGCGATACGCACAGCTTTGCGAGAAGTATCCGATATTTTCGATCGAAGACGGCCTAAGCGAGGACGACTGGGCGGGCTGGGCGAAGCTAACGAGCAAGCTTGGCTCTAAAGTGCAGCTCGTGGGCGACGATCTATTCGTAACGAACGAGAAAATTTTACGCGAAGGTATCGCCAAAGGCGTAGGCAACGCGATCCTAATAAAACCAAATCAAATCGGCACGGTTAGCCAAACCATGCAGACGATCCGCCTAGCTCAGCGCAAAGGCTACCGCTGCGTGATGAGCCACAGAAGCGGCGAGAGTGAGGATAGCTTTATCGCGGACTTCGCCGTTGCGATGAATACGGGCCAAATCAAAACGGGTGCGACCTCAAGAAGCGAACGCAATGCCAAATACAACCGCCTGCTTGAGATCGAGCGCGAGACGGACGAGTTTTTGGGAAATAAAATTTAAAATGTTTTTTAAAAAAAAGTCCAAGCAGGGCTTAAAAAGCGGCGCGCAGCGCACCTATACGGACGGAGCGGATTATACGGACACGCAAGGCAGATATTCAGACGCAGACTTTGACGAGGACGATTTTTTTGACGATGATGAATTTTATAGCGATGAAGATTTTAGCGGAGGCTTTAGCGCAGTAGGGGCTGGCTTCCGCAAAAATCGCAACGGAGCTTCGCGCGGTATAGACGAAGCAGGTTCTGCCTCTGATGCCACAAGTGGTAACTCTAATTTAAGCGGCAAAAGCTCCGCTGCAAGCGGAAACTACGAAGGTAGCGCGCAAGCAGATGCAGGTTTTTACGGCTCAGAATTTATTGGGGGTGGCGATTTAAAGAATGCAGAATTATACGCGAAAGAAAACCGCTTCCCAAACGACGCGGATTTTGCGGCTCAGAGCGTAGAGCACGGCTTTAATGGCACGGGCTTTGCGGCGCAAGGCATAAATCCTGCTGCGCAAGAATTTTCTTTTATGCCGCAGAACGCAGATCCTGTCGCTAAAAAAGCTTCAAAGAAGCGTAAAAATTTAAAAGAACGGCTGAATTTTATCAATCCGTTTTCACCGCTTAAACAGATTTTTGCAGCTCTTGCGCTGATCATCTGCGTCGTTTTTGCAGGAATCTTCGTGGGCGACGTGCTGTTTGGCAAACGATCGTTTGAAGTGCTGCGTCAGCTGCAAAAAGAAAAGGCGTTTTTATTCACCGACGTTGAGCGGCTAAAAGAGGAAAACGCCGAGCTGCAAAAGCTTTATTTAGAGCGTCGCTCGCTTGATCCGGACCTTAAAAAATGAGAAAAATTTCTTTGCTAATTTTAGGTCTTTGCGCTTTTTTAAACGCAGAGAATTTAAATGGCGCAAATTCAAACGCTACGAAACCTAGCATCGCCGCAGTAAAAGAGCAAAATTCTGCCGATTTGGCGATTAAAGAGCCAAAAAAAGGTGCGCAAAGCCCAAGCGCTAAAAAGCAAGCTGTAATGAGACCTGAAACATCTAAAAGTCCTACCGCAGCAATCCAAAAAAGCGCCGCAGAAGCTAATTCCAGTATTAAAGCAAGCGCCGCCAAAAAAGCCGTGAGCGCGCAGCTCTCGCAGACCGAAAAAAAAGCTCCTGCGCCCAAAGCGGGCATCGGTGCTCCTTCGCAGGTCATAAAAACGGAACAAAACTCTTCTGCGCAGCCTTCAGCTGCGACGCTTCCGCCTCCTGATGAGTTACCGATTGTGCCAGAAGTAAGCGAGTCAAATTCTACAGTAGCGCAAAATTTTAAGGCGGCACAGAATTCTACAGCTCAAAATTCTACGGCGCAAAACTCCACTATGCAACAAAACGCGCAATCTGCTCCGCAAAATTCCAATCCGACGCAAAGTTCCGCCGCCACGTCGCAAAATACTCCCGCGCCTAAAAATTTTACGCAGCAAACCTTTGCGCTTCCCTCCGACGCCCTTACGATCGAAAGCTTAATTGTGCGATATAGGGACGACGACGGGGTCCTGCACGAAAAGATCGTTGATATCAATCGCTCGATTGATTGGCACGATGACTTCGTGCTAAGCGCTAGCGCCAAACCCGCGCTACATAGGGCACTGGACGTCTCGGTTACTTCGACTGATCCAAATTTACAAAAGCAGGCCTCGCAAAGTGGCATCACGCCTAGCTTCGCGCCGCGCCTGGAGCTACCGCTAGAGACGCTTAAATTTGACGATGGACTAAAATTTGTCATCCGCAAAGACAGCGTGCAGCTCATCACCGCAGACGATTTCAAAAGCTCTGACGCAAATGCTTCTGGCACGCTTGAAGCGGAGTTTTGGCGGCAAGATATCCCGCTTAGCGGCGCGAGCTTTGCTGTAAATATCGGCGGCTTTAGCGACATCAATGTCACTAAAGAGGACGGCTACTACCGCATCGGCGTGCGCTCGCGCGAGGGCAACCTCAGCATCAGACCCAAAGATGGCGGGTATTTGATTTACAAAAATTCTAATTAAGGAGAGACTATGACACATTTAGAGATTATGAAATTTCGCCACGCGTGCAAAATTTTTGACGAGAACAAAAAAATCGGCAAAGCAGATTTTGACGCCATTTTACAGGCAGGCATCTTAGCACCTAGTTCTACGGGGCTAGAGCAATGGGACCTTTTGGTTGTGCAAAACAAGGCGTTGCGCGAGCAGATCCGCGAAAAATCGTGGAATCAGCCGCAGATCACCTCGTGCTCACATCTGGTCGTGATTTTAGCAAAGATCAAGGACATAAAGCTAGGAAGTGATTATATCGAGCGAATGATTACACGCAGAAAAGACGAGGCGCCCAAATATATCGGCGACAGGCATAAATTTTATCAAGATTTTTTAAGCGGTTATTTTCACAACGACGATGAGGAGCTATTTAATTGGTCGCACGCGCAGTGCATGTTTGCAGCACTTGCGATGATGAACGAGGCCGCAAGCCGCGGTATCGACAGCTGCCCAATGGAGGGCTTTGATCGCGCAGCGCTCGGAGAGATTTTGAATCTAAAATGGAATGAGCGTCGCGTGGCGCTACTCGTGCCTTTCGGCTACCGCGTAAATCCACAGCCGCAAAAGATCCGCCGCAGCATGGATGACGTAGTAAAGTGGATCGAATAAGCTAGCAAGCGCTTTTGAAGTGTTAAGCTTGAGGCGCAATAAATTCCAAAGTTTAGTGCGAAAGCGTGGCGCGCGCATTTTTTAGGAATTTAACGTGCTTTAACTTTTTTTTCTCGCCCGCAAATTTTGTGCGGCGAGATTTAAAATTTTAAAAAATCACCGAAAATTTAAACGAAGGAGCGAGCGTGAAAAAAATGTGGGAAGGGCGCTTTAGCGAGGCAAGTTCGGCGCTTTTGGAGGAGTTTAATGCCTCGATCGGCTTTGATAGGGCGCTTTGGCAGGAGGATATCGCAGGCAGCAAGGCACACGCAAGAATGCTCGGCGCCTGCGGGATCTTAAAGCAGGGCGAGAGCGAAAAGATCGTAGCGGGGCTTGATGCCGTATTTGAAGAGATAAAAAGCGGGAAATTTGAGTTTAAAACCGCCGACGAGGACATCCACATGGCGGTCGAAAAGCGCCTAAGCGAGCTCATCGGAAGCGATCTTGGCGGTAGGCTGCACACCGCGCGTAGCAGAAACGATCAGGTCGCGCTTGATTTTCGTCTCTACGTGCTTAAAAGCGGCGCTGCTATAGCCGAAAAAATTCGCGAGCTAGTCGCCGCGCTGCTAGATATCGCTAGCAAGCACGCGGACACGCTGATGCCAGGCTACACGCACCTCCAGCACGCTCAGCCCGTGAGCCTTGCCTATCATTTGCTAGCTTACGCGTTTATGTTTCGCCGCGACTGCGAGCGCTTTACTAGCTCGCGCGAGCGAAACAACCTCTGTCCGCTGGGCTCGGCTGCACTTGCCGGCACGCCGCACCCTATAAACCGCGAGCTGGTCGCGCAACAGCTAGGCTTTGCGGGAGTGACGCCAAACGCGATGGACAGCGTCAGCGACCGCGATTTTGCACTGGAGATTTTGTTTAACGTAAGCGTGCTGATGACGCATGCGTCGCGCCTGTGCGAGGAGCTTATCTTGTGGAGCTCGCAGGAGTTCGGCTTTGTGGCGATCAGCGACGCGTACAGCACGGGCAGCTCGATCATGCCGCAGAAGAAAAACCCCGACGTCGCCGAGCTAATACGGGGCAAAACGGGGCGCGTAAACGGCAATCTCGTCGCGCTGCTAACGGTGATGAAGGGCTTGCCGCTAGCATATAACAAGGACATGCAAGAGGACAAGGAGGGCGTTTTTGATAGCGTCGCTACCGCGCTTGCGAGCCTTGAAATTTTAAAACAGATGCTAAAAACGGCTAAATTTAACGAGCAAAATATGCTAGCGATGACGCGCCGCGGGCACCTCACGGCGACCGATCTGGCTGACTATCTCGTGCGGGAGAAAAACGTGCCCTTTCGCCAGGCGCACTTCATTACGGGCAAGGTCGTGGCGTATGCGGAAAATTTGGGCCTAGATTTGAGCGAGCTAAACGCGCAGCAGCTTGCAAGCGTGGATGAAAGCTTAGACGCGGGAGCGGTTAAATTTCTTGATCTAAACGCTTCTAAAGAGACGCGCAAGTCGCAGGGAGGCACGGCAAATGAGAGCGTAGAGGCGCAGATTGAAATTTTAAACGAGTGGCTGAAAGGCTAAATTTAGAGGGCTAAGTACCGCACGGATGCTCGGGCAGAATTTAGTGCTAAGTTTGGGAGGGGTCGCGCTGATTGAGACCTGCGAAATAGACGGATGGGTCTCGATATCGAAATTTGAGAGCTAAAGCGGCGAAATTTTAAAATTTTACAGTTGTGGCTTTGGAATTTTTAAGGACCGAAGCGATGGAATTTTAAAATTCATAACTGCCATTTTGAAATTTCGCAGTCGTATCTTTTAAATTTTATAATTTCGGCGATCTGCGTGAAGGATACATGGGCTGGGCGAGACCGGGAGCGGCAGTGTTTTTAGGCACTCGCCGCAATCCGCGAAGTAAAATTAAAAATGGCGGCGCGCACGAAGCGGGCTTTAGATTAGGCGTTGCTTGAAACCATAAAATGAAATTTAAAAGATCTATCCCGCGTAAAAGCGCGCTTGAATTCGGCGCCTCGCCCGCGAGGTAGAATTTTAAAAAAGTATGCCGTCACGGAGCTGTTTAAGCGTAGCAAAAGACGCGAGTAAGCTTTGCGGCGAGTTTTTAATCGGCGCCGAGGGCGGCGCGGAGTAGAATTGAATTTGAGCTCAAAGATTAATGACGGCGGATCGGATTTTTTTGGGAGCGGAATTTAATCAAAGTAAATTTAAGCGTTAAGCGGCGTGCACGTAATCTATAGGGCGCGAACTGAATTTAGTCGAAGCAAATCAAATAATATTTTCTTCGTTTCTACGCGTCGTGGAGGCATGGGCGAGGCTGAATCAAAGCAAATTTAAGCATGGAGGGCGTTTTGATATATTTGGTGTCTAATACGAGATTTGATCATCCGCAGGTTAGGCAGCTTGCGGTCTGTGAGATAAAATTTCTCAAATTTAGCCTGCCTGCGCAGACGGGCGCGCTAATTTTTACCTCCAAAAATGCGGTGGCGGCGATAAAATTTAATGAAATTTTGCCTGATTTAGATACGCCCGTTTACGCTATCGGCGAGCCGTGTGCGGCGGCTGCGCGCGAGTTTGGATTTCGCGACATTTATACGGCGCAGCACGGGCACGGAAATGAGTTTGCCGCCGAGATCGCGCCGCTCTTGCAAGGCGCAGACGCGCTGTATCTGCGCGCGAGGCAGACGGTATCAAAGCTGGAGCAGATCCTGTCTAGCGCCGGCGTGTGGCTGCAAAGCGTGATCGCCTATGAAAATTGCGTCCTTAGCCTGCCTGCCGCCGCAAAGCCGCCGCGGGGCAGCACGCTGATTTTTACCTCGCCTAAGAACGTTCGCGGCTTTACCGCAAATTTCGGCTGGGACGGGAGCTATAAAGCGATCTGTATCGGTAGGACGACGGCGAGCGTTTTGAGCGAGTTTTGCGAGCCGATAATCTGCGAAAGAATGTCGATAAAATCCTGCGTCGATCTGGCGCTTTTGCCATAGTTTAAGCAAATTTTGACTATAATTTTGCCCAAGCCTGGGTGAAGCGAGAGCGTTTTATATGAGGGTTCAACATATTTGTATAAGCGACGACGTGAGAGGTCCGTGTGACGCGGCTCGGCTCGAGCTTTTTTAAAGTTACGGGTTGCGACCTAGAGATTTTTCCTAGTTGCAAGATTGGCTTTGTTTGAGCCGATTCTTTTTACGCAACGCTCACTTGGGTTTTTTACGTTACGGAGGCTTCATTGAATATCCTAATAATCGGCGGCGGCGGTAGAGAATACGCGATCGGGCTAAGACTTCGCGAGGATAAAAACGTTTTAAATCTGTATTTTGCTCCGGGAAACGGCGCTACAAAGGCGCTCGGTAAAAATTTAGATTTAAAAGATTTTAATGAACTTGCGCTCTTTGCGAAAAACAACGACGTAGCTCTTACTATCGTGGGTGCCGAAGAGCCGCTTACAAAAGGTATCGTGGATATTTTCAAAGCGCAAGGTCTCGCGATATTCGGCCCCAGCGCCGCTGCAGCGAAGCTTGAGGGCTCTAAAGCCTATATGAAGGACTTTCTGGCGCGAAATCATATCAAAACCGCAAAATTTCTAAGCAGCGACGATCTATCCGAAATTTCAAAATTTATCGATACTCTAAACGGCCGCGTAGTGGTCAAAGCGGACGGCTTGTGCGCAGGCAAGGGCGTCATCATCGCAAATTCCAAAGATGAAGCTAAAAAAGCCGCGGCGGATATGCTAAACGGCGAAAGCTTCGGCGAAGCGGGCAAGCGCGTCGTCGTGGAGGAGTTTTTAGAGGGCTTCGAGCTGAGCTTTTTTGCGATCTGCGACGGGGAGAATTTCGTAAGTCTGCCCGTAGCGCAGGATCACAAAAAGCTACTTGACGGCGATCTGGGCCCAAACACCGGCGGCATGGGAGCTTATGCGCCAAGCCCGCTAGCGGATGCCGCGCTGATAAAAAGAGTACAGAGCGAGATCGTAGCACCCACGCTAAAAGGGATGAAGCAGCAGGGCGCGCCCTTTTGCGGCGTGCTGTTCGTGGGGCTTATGATCGTGGGCGGCGAGCCTTACGTGCTGGAGTACAACGTCCGTTTCGGCGATCCGGAGTGCGAGGTTTTGATGCCGCTAATCGACGGAAATTTGAGCGAAATTTTATACAACGCCGCCGTAGGCAAGCTAAGTAGCATAAGCTTAAAAGAGCGATTCGCGGTGGGCGTCGTGATGGCTAGCGAGCGCTACCCTTACGGCTCTTCGCAGCCTGCTTTGATCGAAGTCGGCGAAATTCCCGCGGGAGCGCATATCTGCTACGCAGGCGTGAGCGAGCGGGAGGGGCAGATTTACGCTAGCGGCGGGCGCGTTTTGGTAAGCGTGGGCGTCGCGCAGAGCCTAAAACAGGCGCGCGATGCGGCTTACGCGCTGTGCAAAAATATAAAATTTAGCGGCGCGCAGTATAGGCGCGATATCGCGCACCAAGCCTTAAGAGATAAAATTTGATCGTCGCTCCGCTTAGCAAGCGCGTAATTGCGTTTAGTATCGACGAAGCGGTGAGCGTAACGCTTTTTGTGGTCGTGCTATTTGCTATCGACGAGCCAGAGCTTGTTGCAGCGGCGCAGAGCGGAAGCAATCTTGAGGTACAAAAGATCGCTTCAAAATTCATTTTGCATTACGCGATAATAAAATTTTTATATCAGGCGATTTTTGTCTATCTATACGGCGCGACGCTAGGCAAGCTTGCGGTTAAAATTTATTGCGTCCGCGCCGACGGCAGCGCTATGGATATCACTACTGCAGCGATCCGCGCGGCGGTTAGGTTGATAAGCGAGATGATCTTTTATATGGGATTTTTGGTGGCGCTTTTTACGAACTCGCGTCAGAGCCTGCATGATATGGCGGCGAAAACATTGGTGGTAGAGATTGAAAAAGAGTAAAAAATTTAAAATTCTAGCGCTTAGTTTTAGCGCTCTTTTAGCAAGCAGTGCGAGCGCAAAGGTCCAAGACGTCGAGCTTATAGCAGATAATGTCGATAAAAATGGCTTTGTGACGGAGGCGAGTGGAAACGTAACGGTGTATTCGCAGGACTACTTTATCACTGCCGATCGCGCTACATACGACGAACAAAACGGCATCATCGAGCTTTTCGGCAACGTCAATGCAATGCGCGGCAGCAGCGAAACCACCCGCGCCGAATATGTCAAAATCGATCTGAAAAACGATAAGCAGGAAGCTGACGTAAATTTTATGATGGACAAGGACTCTGAGCTTTGGATGCAAAACGACGCCAGCTGCAGCGATAGCGAGTATTACCGCGTGGAGGGCTCTAGCGTATCTAGCTGCAACGTTACCGATCCTGATTGGCGCATCAAATTTAGTAGCGGCATGCTTAATAAAGAGAGCAAATTCCTCCATCTGTTCAATCCAAGATTTTACGTGGGTGATGTGCCGGTGCTCTATCTGCCGTATTTCGGCTTTCCGACCGACCGTACGCGTCGCACGGGCTTGCTGCCTCCCGAGGCCGGCTACATCAGCAAGGAGGGGATTTACTACAAGCAGCCGATCTATTTTGCGCCTTACGATAGCTGGGATTTTCAGCTCGATCCGCAGGTGCGCACGCGCAGGGGCTTTGGCGTATACGGGACATTTCGATTTACGGAGTCGCCGTATTCTTACGGCGAGATTAGAGGCGGAGTTTTCGATAACTTCTCGCGAGCGCAAAAACGCCTCGAATACAAAAACGAGCGCCATCACGGCTTTGAAGTGCAATACGATCGCAGCAAGCTTGCAACCTATCTGCTAGACGGCGATCTGCGCGAAAATTTATGGATCGACTTTACTCAGCTAAACGACCTTGAATACTACGATCTGAAGGAAAAGGGAGGTCTTGGCAACGATGCGGATAATTCGCTCGTAACTTCACGGCTGAATTATTATTTGACCTCAGACGAGCACTATTTTGGCGCTTACGGACGCTACTATATCGATACAAGCAAGCTAAACGCCGATAATACCTTCCGCAACGAAGATACCGTCCAAGAGCTTCCGACGCTGCAATATCATAAATTTAGCAATGATTTGGGACTGCCAAATTTAATCTATTCGCTTGATGCAAAGGCGCGTAATTACACCAGATGGGAGGGCGCGACTGCTCGCCAATACGAGTTTGACGTACCGATTAGTATAAGCACGCCGCTACTGGCGGATTATTTAAATTTCGCCTTTACCGAGCGAGTGTATATGACCAATATCGATTGGCACGATAAATTCTACTACGCAAACGGAGATCTTGGCGAGGATAAAAGCACTTTCTACGCTAATCAATACACCGAGCTTTCACTCTACACCGACGTAGCCAGGGCTTACGATAGCTTGTATCATACGATGAGCTGGAGAGCGGATTTTAGAATTCCCGGATGGCAGCAAGGCGACATCGAGGATAGAATTTTAAAGTATCATCAGTATAAATACGACCTTGCTCGCGGCGCAGTAGATCGTTCGCGGCTGGGTAACTTGCAAGACTCGCTTTATTGGGAGGATAACTTCTTAAGCGAGCTTAGTGACGAATACACTCACGAAAATGCAGCTTTAAGTATGACGCAGTTTTTCTATAATGAAGACGGACGTAAATTCTTACGCCATAGTGTCAAGCAGCGATATGACTTCGACGATCACGAGTTCGATGATTTAGAACACCGCATCGATGCGTATTTTGCAAATGGGCTAAATATCGGAAACCGCTTTACCTACTCGCATAAATATAAAAGCTTCGATAAGGTCTATACCTACGCCAACTACTCCAACGACGATTTTAGCTTTGGACTTAGTCACGCTTACGAATACGAAAAGCTAAGCATGGAGCCTAAACGCTATACGAAAGATAACTACGGCATCGTAAATGCTTCGGTAAATTTACCTAGGAATAATAAAATTTTCGGTCGTTGGGATTACGACTTGGAGCGATCTTATTCTAAAATGTGGCGCGTGGGGCTTTCTCATACGCGCAAGTGTTGGAATTACTCTTTTGTGTATCAAGAGGATATCGAGCCTAAAAATACCAGTACGACTGGCTACAGCAAAGCAAGCAAGGAGCGCGGAATTTACTTTCTCGTAAATTTCTATCCGTTCGGCGGAGTGGGGTATGATTTTTCGGTAGATAGCGAATACGGAAGCGAAAAATAATGACGCCTAGAGCCGAGTTGATGTTTGAAAACCAAATCGACGCCGCGATGAAACTTTCAGAAATTTTACCCGCTACCGTGATCAAAAACGAAAATTTTCTAATAATCGCCCAGTCACTAGAGTCGCTTCCTATCGCAAACCATCTTGCTCTAAAATTAGGGCTTGCTTATGAGTTTTTATTTACAGAACCCGTTTTAGCGCCAAATAATCCTGAATGTGCGATCGCGTGCGTAAGCGAAACCCAAGAGATCGTGATGGTGGATGAGCTCGTGCGAAGCTTCGGCATCAGCCTGGATTATGTTTACGGACAGGCAAACAGACTTTATGAGGAGAAAATTTTAAAAAATATGTATAAATTTCGCAAGGGCGAGCTTTTGGGAAATTTGGAGAAAAAAAACGTCATCTTGGTAGATGAGGGGTGTGAGAGCGGGCTGACCGCGCTTACTTGCATAAAGACGCTCGTAAGCTTAAACGCCAAAGCGATCTTTTATGCCACGCCCGTTATCGGCAGCGATAATGCAGACGAGATCGCCATGCTAGTAGATGGAATTTATGCCGTTCACAAGATCAGAGACTTTGTGAATGTGGATTTTTATTACAAAGAGAAAACGCTCTCAAGCGCGGAGGAGATAATGCAAATTTTAAACAAATGCCCGCTTTATCTGCCGTTTCACGAGACTAACAAAAACAAGGAGAAAATTAATGCAGTGCAAAATTGAAGTAAATGGCAATACCGAAATTTTCGATATCAATAAGGTCGCAAAGCAAGCCGCGGGTGCGGCGCTTTTGCGTGTGAAAAATACCGTCGTGCTCGCTACCGTAGCGCGCGAAGAGACGCAGGTGCAGGAGGACTTTTTGCCCCTTACCGTGCAATATATCGAAAAAATGTACGCAGCGGGCAGAATCCCCGGAGGCTACATCAAGCGCGAGACCAAGCCGGGCGATTTTGAGACTCTAACGAGCCGCATCATAGACCGCTCGCTGCGCCCACTCTTTCCGAAGGGTTATGCGTATCCGACGCAGATCGTAGTTTACGTGCTATCGGCAGATCCGGAGGTCGATCTGCAAGTCGTCGCTCTTAATGCGGCGTCCGCGGCGCTATATCTTAGCGACATCCCGATTAAAGCGCCCGTTTGCGGCGTGCGCATAGGCTATCAAAATGGAAGCTTCATCTTAAATCCAAGCAACTCCGCGCTTAAAGCTAGCGCACTCGATCTTTACGTAGCGGGCGTCGGCGATGAGCTTTTGATGATCGAGATGCGCTCTTTGCCGCAGATTAATGGCGGCGCGCAGCAGATGAATGAATTTAGCGAAGATCTGATGGTAGATGCGATCGATTTTGCCGCAAAGGCGATAAGCGCGGGTTCAAACGCCTACGAAGAGACCTTTTTGCCGCTTAAAAAGCCCGATGCGAGCCTAGAGTACAAGCCTGAGATCGAGGATGAGGATATCGCGGATTTTATCGACGCAAACTACAAAGACGCCGTCAAAGCGGCAATCAATCAGATGGCAAAGAGCGAGCGTGCTACTGAACTAAACAAAATCGTGGATCAAATTTTAGCGACCGAGGCTGCGGCGCAAAACGAATGGAGCAAAGAGGTGATCTCTAGCGTCATCGGCAAGTATAAGCGCGGCATCATCCGCACACAGATCATCGAGGATCGCCGCAGAGCCGACGGACGCGCGCTTGATGAGGTGCGCCCGATCAGTATCGAGACAAATATCCTACCGTGCGCGCATGGAAGCTGCCTATTTACGCGCGGACAGACGCAAGCTCTGGTCGTCACTACGCTAGGCGGCGATAGCGACGCGCAGCTAAGCGACAGCCTAACGCAGCTTGAGCCGATCAGCGATAGATTTATGTTTAACTACAACTTCCCGGGCTTTTGTGTCGGCGAAGCAAGTCCGCTCAAAAGCCCCGGCAGACGAGAGCTGGGACATGGAAATTTAGCCAAAAGAGCGCTATATCCGAGCATCGATCTAAACTCGCCGCAGTCTATCCGCGTAGTGAGCGAAATTTTAGAGAGCAACGGCTCAAGCTCGATGGCTTCAGTCTGCGGCGGTGCGCTTTCTCTCCGAGCAGCGGGCGTGCCTACGCTAAAGCTCGTTGCGGGCGTAGCGATGGGCTTGATTTTTGAGGGCGAAAGACACGCCGTGCTAACCGACATAATGGGGCTTGAGGATCACGACGGCGATATGGATTTTAAGGTCGCGGGCACCTACGAGGGCATCACTGCGCTTCAGATGGATATTAAGCTCGGCGGCATTAGCCTGGAGGTCTTAAAAGAGGCTCTCGCGCAGGCAAAGCAGGCTCGTGCGCATATTTTGGGCCTTATGGAGCAGGCGGACGCGGCAATCGTCATAAATGAAGATGTGCTTCCGAAGCTTGAAATTTTTAGCGTCGAGGCGAGCAAAATCCCCGACATCATCGGTCAGGGCGGCAAGGTCATCAAAGAGATCACCGAAAGCTTCGGCGTAAATATCGATCTGGATCGCGAAAAGGGCGAGGTCAAGATCCAAGGCGCCAAAGCTAGCGGCGTATCGGGCGCGAAAGAGAAAATTTTATCGATAGTTTCAAATTCTCGCGATTTTCGCAAGCCGCGCGGTGAACGCAAAGAGGTAAAATTTCAGATCGGCGAGGAGTTTGACGGTGTGGTGCAAAGCGTACTGGATTTCGGCACCTTCATCTCGCTGCGAGACGGCGTGGACGGATTGCTGCGCGCTAAATTTATCACGACGCCTTATCGTGCGGGCGACATCGTGCGCGTGCGCGTGACCGAGCAGAAAGGCTCTAAAATTTCACTGGAACTGGCTTAAAATTTTAATAGGAGTATGAGATGCAGCTTAAAAAGATATTTTTCCCTATCGGCGGCGGCGAGGAGCTAGCCGAGCGCATACACGGAGCGCTACTAGTGAATAAATTTTTCGGTACGCACATCAACATAATGGCGTGCCAGCTCGATCCTAAGATGATCTACAACGTCCGCATGACGCTAAAAGGCGGCGTGCTGATGGAGGAATTTTTAAAATCCGCGGGCGATGAGATGCAGGCCGAGCGCGAGGTGATCAAAGCTATCTTCGACGCTGAATGCGCTAAGCTGGGCTTAGATCAAAACGACGACGATCATGTCCCAAATAGCGCCGCTTTGAGGCATATGGTAGGCATCCGCTCCGAGCTGGTCGAGAAATACTCCAAGTATTGCGATTTGGTGCTGGTCTCGGTGCCGCCTACTGGCTCTATCACTGGCACGTTCGAGGCGGCGGTCACTAAAAGCGGCAAGCCTTGCATCGTCATACCGCGCAAGCTGCAGGAGCTCAAGGCGGATAAAATTTTAGTTTCGCTTACCGGCACTGCGGCGTCTGCGCGAGCGCTCGATAATTGGCTAGAGCTTTTACAGCGCGCCAAATCCGTCACCGTCATCACCGCAAACCACTACCTTCAAGATGATCTTGCCGAAACGAAGCGCCGCATAAGCGACTATCTAGCCTTGCATGACGTTAAAATCGATGTTTTTGAGGCGTTAAACGCCGAGGGCAAGATCCCGGGACAGGTGCTACTAGAGTATGCTGACGCGGGCGATTTCGACCTCATAGTCGCGGGCTTGCACTCGGACAGCGGCATAAAAGAAATTTTCTTAGGCGGCGCGTCGAAATACTTCCTACAAAAGACGAAAATTCCAGTCTTAATGTAGCTTGAAGCCTAGACACCGTGTCGCGGCACACCGCCCGCACTGCGTCTAAGCTTAATCGGCTTTTAAGCGTCGCAAGCTAAAGCTTAAATTTTAATCGGCTCGCCGCCATGACTTTGCTAGCTCGCCCGTAAATAGTGCAGTTATGCTTCTTACGGATGGGTTGCTGCGATTAATTTTTATCGCTAGCTTTGCTGACTAGCCGCGTTTGCTTTGCTACGGCTAGCGGAGCAAATATATCCGCGGCGAGCAGAGTTAGCGGTCGCGGCAAGCTCGTAGGTCTACCTTTAAGCGCGGCGAGTTTGGAATTTCCATGCTTACCGTTTTCGGCTGCGTCGTGGATTTCGCATAAATTTGCACTTAAAATTTCCGCTTGCACGTTAAATTTTAAATTCCAAGGAGCGCAGATGGCGTTTGAAAATGCAATCATCACCAAAGAGGATGATAAAAAGTATGGATTGAGTGAAATATTTTATAAATATAATCCGCCGTATAAAGAATTTATTAACAAACGAAAATGGACTATTGACAAAAGTAGAAATTATTGGATGTGGTGTCTTCATAACTTTCCTAGTAATGAGTTTGATCATGCGCTTAGTACAGAAACTATTTGGATTCTATATTATAATAATGAATTACTAGAGTTGATTATGGATTATGAAATTATTATAAATAGAACTTTAAATCCAGAAAAATTTCATAGAATCTGGAAACTCCTAGATTTAAAACCAAATCATACTCAAAGTCTTAATAAGCAAGATATTTTGTATTTACTAAAAGAAATTTTAGAGGTATATAGAGATCGTGATTTGTTCGGAGAGGAGCCGAACTACACCATGGAACTCCAAGACCTAACCGATTGCGCCGCAGAATAGAGCTTTAAATTTAACTCCATCTTAATCCTGCATAAAACCAAATTTCATAAAATTCTAGAATTTCGCGGAATTTTGAAATTCTATAATTTCAAAATTCCCGCCCTAAAATTTCTTGTAAATCAAATTTATCAAAATCATCGACGCGAGCGCCTCTATGAGCGAGGCGATGATCATCGCGAAGTATATCTCTTGCGAGATCGCGGCGGTGGAGTAAAAAAGCGTCGCCGTGGCGATGACGAGGGTTAGCGGCATAGATAGTGATAGCGCGAAAAGCACCGCGCCTTTGCGCCCCAGGGTGCTTAAAAACGTAGCGCTCGCAAGCAGTCTGATGCCAAACATCAGCGCCGCTAGGCTTACGGCAAAGCTCATCACTCCGGGCATAAGGAGCGCTTCTAGCTTGATCACGGCTCCGGTGTGTATGAAAAATATCGGCACCAAAAAGCCGAAGCCGAACGACGATAGCTTTTCGATGAGGTCGTCCTTGTGCGAGAAAAAGGTCGGCAGAAAGGTGCCTGCGATGAAGGCGCCGATGACGACCTCAAGCCCCAAAAGCATCACCCCCGCGCAGATGAGGCAAAACAGCGCCATCGCAAATCGCACGTCCTTTTCGTTTTTGTCGTATTTGGGCATGATGACCGTTTTTAGCGCGGGGAACCACCAAAATAGAATTTCAAGCCCCTTAAAAACCGCTAGAGCGGCGACCGAAAAGCCCAAAAGCGCGCCGATGTGAAGCGCCATCTCGACGCCGAAGCCGTTTTTAAGGTAGATGCCGCCCACTGTGAGGACGGCGATGCTGATGAGCTCGCCGATCACGCCCGCGGGCATTGCGAGATTGAGCCACGCTTGATCCTTGCCGTATTCCTTATACAGCGCCGAAAGTAGCCCGACGCTCATCAGGGGTGCTGCTATGATAAGCATCTGCGGCAGTTCAAACACCCAAACCGCAAGCGCGCTTAGGATATAAAGCAGCGCCAAAAAGATTAGGATTAGCCGCAAAATTTTGCGCGGCATCGCAAGCAGCGCGCGGAAATCCACCTCGCAGCCCGCCAAAAACATAAGGTAGCAAAAGCCGATCTGAGCGGCCAGATCGAAGGTCGCGCTTGGAGGCAAAAGCCCTAAATTTGCGGCTATGATGCCAAGCATGATCTCCATAGGCGAGAGCGGAATTCTAGCTAAGCTGGCCAAAAAGGGCGAAGCAAAGATCAAAAAGGATAGCGCGATTAGGACGTAAATTTCATTCATACGCTTTGGCCTCGCACCCTTTTATATTTTTCCCACGCTGTTTTAGAATTTTTTCGTATCTTTCTAGCATTTTCTCTGGTTGCTCAGGGGCTTTTCGTATCATTTCAAGACTTCCTTTCAGTCGCTTTATAGTTCTTTGCGCTGCGAACGGAGACGAGATGCACGCAATTTTTGCTCTTGCGCCACGACGTAAGCAAACTCGAAAAGCCGCTTTTTGCGTCCGCAAATCTCGCCAGGATTTAGCACGAGCGTGCCGTAAATTTAAATTTTGCGCCGCTAAAGTGTTTTGATTCACTGCCATGTGGCAATAACCCACCGCTGCGTAATTTTGCCGATATGCCGCCGTAGCGTTTTTATCTATCGATACGTCGCACCAATCCATCGCCGCGGTGTTTTGGTGCGCCGGTGTGCTGTGGCAATCTGTCGTTGCGCTGCGACCATTCGCCGATATGCCGTTTTTTGATATACCCCACTTATCGGTAAGTCCTTTTGATTCGCCGTTGCCATATCGTCGGTAATCTATCGATGTGACATAGTGCTCCGCTACCGCAACGAAAAAACTGGTGCGATCGTAAATTTTAATATATCTGAGTGGCGTTTTGCAGCCCTCTCTCGCGGAGTTTGGCGGTAGGACGAAATTTTGCGATGAGGCAGAGTTTTGCGAGGAGGTAAAATTCTGAGGCAGCACGGAATTTGGGAGCGAAGCGGATTTTGCGCTCGGTGCCGTGAGGATAGAGCTTTGATATGCCGCCGCAAAGTTTAAATCCTGCGTGGCTTGAGCTGCGGAATTAGAATTTTGAACGGAATTCCCGTTGAGATTTTGGATAGAATTCTTACTGCTGCGTAGCGTAGATTTTAGATTGGGTGCGGCGAAGCTCGGAGAGAAATTTTTGCTCGAGATAAGAGCGCCTGAGATTTGATTAAGGATTGCGGGCGCAGAATTTTCGCTTTGGTTTCGGTCGGAATTTTTGCCGCAATAAAGGGTAAAATTTTGTGCGTCGTAGCTCGAGCCTATCGTAATAAAGCCTCGATACGCCGCTGTCAGGTAATTTTTATCTACGACGGGATTTACAGCCCCTATTTTTGTGACGGGGCTTTGATATTCTACGCCGCTTGCGACTCGTATCGGCGTAGAATTTCGCGTAGCGCCCGAGTACGGGTTTATGTCTAAATCTGCGGCGGAGAAATTTGATTTAGAATTTCGGACGGAATTTTTGCCTTCGTCGTTTGCGTCCGAGCCTGAACTTACAGTCAAATTTAAGCTCACGCTCAGTGCGGTTAAATTTATTACGTGATCCGCTACTTTAGAATTTGCAACTAAAATTTCCCCGCGATCTGCTCTGCAGTTTGAGCCTAAATTTGCGCTGCGATTTGCTTCGTCGCTTAAGCTTAAATTTTTAGCTAGGCTCGCGCCGGAATTCCTGCGAGAATCTACCGCGCGATCCGTACCTGCATCTAAATCCGCGTTTAAATTTAATCCGTCTGCTTCATTTTGCGTCGCGGACTCCTCGTCAAAGAGATAAAACGGATGGTGCATTATTTTTAGTCGCAGCCCGGCAAACTCCGTGCAGAAGGGCTCACCCCGCAGGCTGAAGTCGTTTTTTAGCTCCGTAAGCGCCTCGTCGTTGTTGCCTAAAACCGCGAAGTAGGGCTTGCCGCTTTGTCGCAAAAGTTGCAGCGTCTCGCTCTCGACGATGCCCTCTGCGTGCACGAGCAGATCCGCTCCGCGCGCGAGCAGCCACTCTATAGCGCTTGCAGCGACCTTTGTTTCGCGATGAGAGTCCGAAATGACGCCTATTATCAATCGATCTCTTCTTTAAGCTTGCACTGCGGACACTCGGCGAAGTTGCCTTTTTTTAGCTCTTTGCGAAGCATGTATGAGTTGCCGCACTGCGGGCACGCGCGCGCAATCGGCGCATAGTTGCTCACAAAGCCGCACTTTGGGTAGTTCGTGCAGCCGTAGAATTTGCCGCGTCTGGAGAAGCGCTCGACGATCTCGCCGGTGCCGCAGCTCGGGCACTTAACGCCCGTGGAGACGAGTGGTTTTTTCTCCTTCGCCGCGCCCTCGATTTTACGCGAGTATTTGCACTTCGGATAGCCCTCGCAAGCGATAAACTCACCGTATCTGCCCTTGCGCTTGATCAAATTTTTACCGCACTGCGGGCATTTTTCATCTAGCACCTCGGGCGCCGCTTTCTCCTCGCTCGCCCCCTCGGCGCTGGCGTCTGCGTTGCGTGAATATTTGCACTTTGGATAGTTCGAGCAAGCGATAAACTCGCCGAATCTACCCTGGCGCTTAAGTAGCTCGCCGCCACAGTTCGGGCATGCTTCGCCGATCTTTTCGGCTAGCTTTTGACTTGCGATCGACGTTTTTCCTTTGGCGATCTCGTCCATAAAAGGATAATAGAAATCCGCCAAAATTTGCTGCCAGTCCGCTTTGTTTTCGGCGATATCGTCGAGTTTTTCCTCCATTTTGGAGGTAAACTCGCTATCGACGATATTTTTAAAATTTTGCTCCAGCATCTCGGTGATCTTAAAGGCGATCTCGCTCGGTACCAGGTGCTTTTGCTCGATATTTACGTAGTTGCGCGCCGTAAGCAGCGAGATGGTAGGCGCATAGGTCGAGGGCCTGCCGATGCCTAGGCTTTCGAGCTTTTTGATGAGGCTCGCTTCCGAATAGCGCGCCGGCGGCTCGGTGAAATGCTGCTGCGAGCTTAGGCTTTGCAGGCTCATCGCGTCGCCCGCGCTAAGGCTCGGTAAAATTTTATCCTTATCCAGATCGCCGTAAGCCTTGTAAAATCCGTCAAATTCCACCTTGCGCCCGCTGATCTTAAATGCGCCCGCTTCGCCGCGTACGATGATCGTTTGGATCTGCGAGACGCTAGGGCTCATCTGCGAGGCTACGAAGCGGTTGTAGATGAGCGCGTAAAGGCGGTATTCGTCGCGAGGCAGGATTTTTTGCGCGAGCTCGGGGGTAAGCTTCAGATCGGTAGGTCTTATCGCTTCGTGCGCTTCCTGCGCGCCTTTGCTTTTGGTGGCGTATAAATTCGCGCTTTTCGGCAGATACTTTTCGCCGAAGCGCTCGCCGATCAGCTCTCGAGCCGCCGCGATCGCTTCTTTGGCGATATTTAGCGAGTCGGTTCGCATATAGGTGATCGCGCCGCCGTTTTTGGTATTGACGCCTTCGTAAAGGCTCTGCGCGAGGCTCATCGTCTTGCGCGGATTAAAGCCCAGAGCCGTACTTGCCGCCTGTTGTAGCGTCGAGGTCATAAACGGCGGATAGGGGTTCGTTTTGCGCGATTTGCTCTCGATACTATCTACGCTAAATTTGTCTTTTTGCAGCGTCAGGACGATCTCGCTAGCCTGCGCCGCGTTTTTGACCGAGAGCTTTTCCATCTTTTTGCCGCGAAATTCTACGAGCTCGGCTTCCAAGTCCTTCTTAAAAACCGCGTCGATGCTGTGGAATTCTACCGGCTTGAAATTTAAAATTTCGCGCTCGCGATCGACGACGATCTTAAGCGCGGCGCTTTGGACGCGACCCGCGCTTAAGCCGCGCTGGATCTTTAAATTTAAAAGCGGACTTAGCTTGTAGCCCACGATGCGATCGAGCAGGCGGCGCGCTTGTTGAGCGTTTACGCTTGCGATATT
>ERZ772946.42-NODE-42-length-74850-cov-13.1184_pt1 | contig 74850 bp, 62 predicted proteins | sample MGYA00511680_ERZ772946 | MGnify/ENA primary metagenome ERZ772946 (study PRJEB29015, sample SAMEA2737918) | human oral metagenome | biome: human oral; feature: human-associated habitat; material: dental | place: China | collected 2016 ... | reverse complement strand
CAAGCCCGATTTTAGCAAATATCGCAGTCAGCGCCGCAAAGAGTGCTGATGCAAGCTAGCCGCTGGGTAAAAGAAGCTAGAGCTCTGCTGTTTTAATTTAGACGCGACTACCAAGTCTCGCTCGCGATTACTGCTAAATTCTACCCCGCATATATAGAAAAATCGCTAAAAGCGCGCTCTTGCTCCGCCTAACGCCAAGAGATATCTGTTTAAATTCCACTTCGACGCTCCTCAAAAACAAATGCCAGCGACGCAAGCGCATCCATCGTCGTTTAAATTCCACTCCGATGCCTCTCAAAAAAGCAAACTTTAAGCCCAAACCTACTACCCTAAAAATTCAAATTTTACAAATAAGGATACTGAATGAAAAATTTCATATTTTCCGCACTTTTGGCTCTTGGCATCGCAGGCTGCGCCGTAAGCACCGCTCCGACGCCTGCAGGCAACTTACGCTCGCTAAAATCCGAGATCGTAAACTACACTCGCCAAAGCTCCACAGCTTACGTCTATACGTTTAAAGACCTATCCAACGGCGAGCTATACACCGCTCGTGCAAGCAGATATTATGCGGCTGCAGGAGATACTGCCTACATAAGTACCGCAGCAGGCGCTATCACCGATATGCGAATCATCTCGCGCAAAGCGGGTTCCGTTGCTCCGCGCGCTTATGATATCGGCAAAATCGAGACCAAACAAATGCATAAAAATGACGCTATTGCTGTACCAGAGAGCGAAAATATCAGCTTTTAATCCTATGCGATTTTTAGCCGCTGTGCCCTTTAAGGTAAGCGAGCCTACTTTTACTTTGTGAAACGTTTTTGTGTTTGCTCTCTACTCTTATGAAGGCAATAGTTTCTGTTCTTAATCATGGCGGGCTGGCACGATTTGCTTGCGCTTTAAAGTCCGCTGATTCTTTACGCGATGCCTGCATAAATTTTATATTTTAAAAGTTGTGGAATTTTATATTTCACAGAATTCTGCGCTGCACATCTTACTTATATGGCTCGGCTCGCATTTCATATCCACTTGCTTTCGCGCTTAAATTCCTTGCTGCATGGCGCTATTTTGTCCGTAAATTTTATATTATAGAAATACAGCTGGCGCTAGAATTTTGATTGCGAAATTCTTATAAATTTTCTTTCTCGCGGTTTTTCGCGCACTGCTCGTTTTCAGTGCAGTATTCCCCGCTGATAAGATGTCACGTAGATATTTTTAAAACCCACGCTTTGCAAATTTTGTGTCTTGAAATTTCATTCATAAAATTTCACGTCGTAAAATTTTATGAAATTCCCCACAAGAAAGAGGTGTTGCCGTCTGTTTACCGCAGCCTGATATAATCCCCACATCGAAATTAGAACTCCTTTCAATAATCGGCGAGACCTGTGTGGGTCTCGCTTTTTTTATGCCCGTTAAATTTGGATTTTCAGTAAATGCTCGGTAACAATTTGGTAAAATTTTAGTATTTTTCAGCATATTTTAAGCATATAATTTGTCATTTTGTGCTACTATTGCGCTTACAAACTTTTAAAGGAGTTCAAAATGAAACTAGTTAAACTTAGTTTAGCGGCAGCAGTTGCTGCAGGTGCTCTTGCTATGAGTGCAAGTGCTGTTCCGTTAGAGGAAGCTATCAAGGATGTGGATCTAAACGGATACGCTCGTATGCGATATACCCATGATCACCTTAAAAATGAAACAAATAGCAATAAGGGCGTTTGGGAATTTAAATCCGAAGTAGATTTCAAAGCTAAAATCGATGATAACTTCTTTGGAGTAGTGGGCGTTAGGTTCTTGGATAGAGATAATGGCGAGTCGCTTTCTTCTTCAAATAGCCAATATCATGGTGCACAAAATCCAAGCGACAAAGATTCTGATTTCGATATCGCTAAAGCTTATTTAGGATACACTATCGGCGGTACCACTATTGCAGTCGGTCGCCAGGGCATAGGTTCGTTCTTTACCGATGATATGTATGGAGACGGTGTTAAGATTACTAGCACCGATATCGAGGGCTTGACAATTAGCGGCTTTTGGATGGATTCTTTAGAGAATGATGGAGATATTTCAAGCCTTGATTGGGGCGCAGCGGTAGATAATAAACTAACTACTGATCATAATCTATACGGTATAGGATTTATGGGCTCATACGATCCAGTGTCTTTCCAGCTATGGTATAATGCTCTAGAGGACGTAGCACAGCTTTTCGCCGCAGAGTTAGCTCTAAACTTTGATATCTCTGATGATTTTAATCTTGGCGTAAAAGGTCAGTATGCATTCTCTGATTTTGACGGTGATTATAAAGATGCGGGTGCTAGTGATGCAGATTTCTGGGCTGCAGAAGCTAATGCTGGTTTCTTTGGCGTTGATTTAGCTGCAGGTTATTTAAAATTTGAACCTGATGATAAAGATAAAGTTTCTTTTGTATCTTTTGAAGATCAAGGCTCTTTCATTAGCCCGGGTGAAGAGTTGTTAGACTATAGAAACTTTAGTGGCGAAAATCACTACTGGTATGTAGTAGCAGGCTATACTATCCCTGATACTGGTATCAGAATCGGTGCCGATTACCTAGATGGTAAAGCAGATGGTGATAATGCATATGAGGTAGTAGGTAGAATTTCTTATAAATATAATGAAAAACTAAGCTTTAAAACTTGGTATTCTCACTATAAGATTGACGATGCTGCTGGCGGTCTTGATGAGAAAAAAGATCGCATCAGATTTGAGGCTAAATACAGCTTCTAATTATTTACCTTATACAGGTAAAATTAGGGCGAAGCTTTTGCTTCGCCCTTTTTAAATTCTAAATCAAGGTTTTCTATGAAAATTTTTAAAATTTCTTTTTTAGCATGTTTTTTTGCCTTTAGTTTAAATGCCGCGGATAAAGCAAGTGATGACACGTATGTATTCGAAGCCAAAGGTGAGTTTGCCAAAGAGCTAAAATCCCTGATCGAAAAGCATTCTAAAGATGAAAATGTAACCGTAAATATCTACAAAAATACCCCCAATGCCAAAGGCAACATTATAGGCGGTGGCACAAAAATAAATCGTAACATCAACTATATCAAGGAAAAAGGTAAGGTAATCTACGATGCTAACTGTGCTTCTTGCCACGGCTCAGAAGGACAGAAGCGCGCCTATGGCAGCTCTCGTAAGCTAAAAGATCTAAGCGCGAAGGAGATTGCAATCGCGATCTCAAGCTACACCTCTGACGGGCAATATGGCAAAAAGATGAAGTATATTATGCAGCCTATCGCTGCCAAAACCACCGCTGAAGAAGTTGGCTATATCATCGGCTATCTAAAAGGCGACGATGAGTTCTTATATGATAGACCATCTCGTGCTAGTGGCAACACTGAAATTTCGACTGCTCCGAGTGAGCAGGGCTCGTATCTAAAATAAGGGGTATGCGATGAAAGTTGCTGTAGTTTTAGCTAACGGATTTGAGGAGCTCGAGGCGATAAGCATCATTGATATTTTAAGACGCGCGGATATTGATGCTTCAGCCGTGGGGTTAGAGAAAAAATGCGTTCGCGGTACGCACGGCATCGAGCTTGTGGCGGATGAAATTTTGGATGATATTAAGGTGTCTGAATTTTCTATGATCGTTTTGCCAGGGGGTTTGCCCGGTGCGGAGAATTTAGCCAAAAGCGAGAAACTCGGTAAGATTCTGCGCGACTTTGATGCAAATAACGCAAAAATCGGCGCAATATGTGCTGCTCCGTGGGCGCTAGCTACCGCAGGTGTGCTAAAAAGCTCTTATACTTGTTATCCAGGCTTTGAAAATCAGATCGCTCACCCAGGCTATACAAATGCGGTGAATGTCGTAAAAGATCAAAATATAATGACTTCGAAAGGTCCTGCTACTGCGATGGAATTCGCGCTGCAAATTGTCCGCGAGCTAAAAGGCGAACAGGTTTATTCCAAGCTAAAATCCGATTTGCTTTTTAAATAAAATTTCAAGCGAGGGCCGATTCTAGCGCGCTTTATTTTGCCATCTGTAAAACGGGACGTGCTGATTTTGCCGCGCTTGAGAACTACAAATTTTATCTTACTCTGTACGTATAAAATAACCACAATATTTATTCTGAGTATCCGTAAACGAAGAATGGAATTCTCGCAACTCAAATTTTAAATCGAAAAACGCAAAAGACTTTGTGCGTGACAGATAAAATTTTATTGGAGCTAGTCGCTATTGAAACCAAATCCTACCATCGCGACGGCGTGGAGCGCGAGTATGAAGGATATTTTGGGCGTGAGCTCTCAAAAAGATATCCCCGAGCTGAATAAATTTCAGTGCGGCACCTTCGCGATGCACTCGCTAGCAGAAGCTAAACAAATCGCGCAAAACGTGCTAAATAAAGGAATCGGCGTGATCAAAAACGACGAGATTGCGCTGGGTTTAAATTTGATCAAATGGCGATGCCAATGTGTCAAAAGGCAAAACGGCGCAGTTTTTGAAGGTTTTGTCGGTAAAGCACAGATCTATCGGGGAGCAGATAAGCTTGTAGCGCGCGACGAAAGCGTTATTTAGAATTCCTAAAAAGGATAAAATTTAGCACTTCTTTAAAATATCGTCGTTTAAAAATGCCGCGCTGCTTTGTATCGTTTTGATAACGCGGTCTTTAGAATTTTGCATTTGGTCGGGTGTAGGTCTGTGTGCGATTAAATTTACGCGCCCGATTTTCGCCGTGAAATAAAAAATCCCCAGTATCGTCGCGTTTAGAAATACTCCAAAATATATCCGTTCTAATCCCCATATCCCTATGCTGGCGGCATGAATGGGCACAAAAATTATCGCGATTAAGACCGGATAATAATCCGAAATTTTATTTTTGGCAAGGATTACGGTCGTAACGATGGCATATGCGATGAGCGTAAATGGAGAGATAAGCAAGAGTGCAAAAAGCGCGTTTATGCGCTGATAATCTTCGTGCCCGATTAAGACGCAAAAACTACAAAACGCGAGCGTTATGAGAAAAAATAAAGGCAAAATCCACCGCGTTTTTGCGCCACGCCCTTTAAGTAGCGATAAAAAGAGCAGATGAGAGCCCAGCGCAATACAATAATAATCAAATATAACCGATGAGCTTAGAAACGTGAGCGGTATGGCGAGCAGCGTACCCGGTCCGTCAAAATATACCCCACTAAACATTAGCCACGTGATAAAGAGTATAAAAGCATATTTTAGACCCGCATAAGTGGCGCAAACACAGATACTAACAAGGATAAATCGTATAAATTTGCTCATTTGCCTTTTTCCTAAATTTAGGTAATTATAGCAAACTGCGAAAAACAAACGATGCAAAATTTTAATTTAGCCCGTGCGCTCGCCGAATCCGCTGTCTATCGCGAACTCGTGCGCAAGAGAACCTGCTAATGTCTTCGTATTATTTCATCCGCGCCCGCGCCGCAAGAACAAATTTCATAAATTCTAAATCCGTTTTGCGTTATCATTGCGCTAAATTTAAAATTTTACGCAAAGGGGATCATATGAAAAATACAGCATTCATCACGGGCGCTACGAGCGGCTTTGGCGAGGCGATCGCCAGGGCTCTTAGCGCGCAGGGCTATAAGATCATAGCACTCGGGCGCCGCAAGGAGCGGCTACAGAAGCTAGCCGGCGAGCTAGGCAATACGCACATTATCGCCGCGGATATTCGCGATAAAGCTACGGTATTTGATGCTGTAAGCGCGCTACCGCAAAATTTCAAAGACGTCGAGGTGCTCGTAAATAACGCAGGTCTTGCGCTCGGGCTTGAGGGGATCGCGCAGACGCCCGTAGAGGATTTAGAGACGATGGTCGATACGAATATCAAAGGCGTGCTGTATTCGACCAAGGCGGTGCTGCCGCTGATGATCGCGCGCAAAAGCGGCTATATCTTCAACCTCGGCTCGACTGCGGGCGCGTGGCCCTATCCAGGTAGCCACGTTTACGGCGCGAGCAAGGCGTTTATCAAGCAGTTTAGCCGCAATATCCGCAACGACCTGCGCGGCACGGGCATCCGCGTGACGGAAATCGCGCCGGGAATCTGTAAGAGCGAGTTTAGCGAGGTGCGCTTTAAGGGCGACGTAGCGCGCGCTGCGGCCGTGTATGAGGGGGTCGATGCGATCCTGCCCGAGGATATCGCGCAGATCGTGCTAAGCTGTCTAGCGATGCCGCACCGAGTAAATATCAACATCGTAGAGGCGATGGCGACGCAGCAGAGCTGGGCTGGGCTTTTTATCGAGAAGCATTAAATTTTAAGGCGAGAAAATGAAAAAAATTATATTACTAATGTTTTTATCGGTTGCCGCGTTTGCGGTGGATGACGCAACTAGGCAGCATAATGCCGAGCTTTTCGGTATCTGGACGCTGGTGCCGCCCGTCGTGGCGATCGCGCTTGCATTTATCACCAAAGAGGTGATTTTATCGCTTTTCATCGGCGTTTTTAGCGGCACCTATATGCTAGCAGTCGTTAATGACAATCCGATCTCCGCGCTTGTGGGCAGCTTTACGGATCTGGTCTCGCGCGTGGTGGGCTCGATGGCTAGCAAAGGCAACGCGGGCGTGCTTTTGCAGGTGCTTTGTATCGGCGGCGTAGTCGCGCTGATTAGCAGGACGGGCGGCACGAAAGCCGTGGCGCTTTGGATTAGCAAGCGCGCTAAAACGGGTATCTCGGCGCAAATTTCGACGTGGGTTATGGGTCTTTTCGTATTTTTCGACGACTACGCAAATGCTCTGATCGTAGGCCCTGTCATGCGGCCGATCACCGATAAATTTAGAGTCAGCCGCGAAAAGCTCGCTTTCATCATCGACGCTACCGCCGCGCCGATTGCGGGTATCGCGCTAATTTCTACCTGGGTAGGTCTTGAGGTCTCTTTGATAAGAGCGGGATATGATCAGATCGGCGTACAAAACGTAAACGCCTTCTCGATCTTCGTGCAAACCATGCCGTACCGCTTCTACAATCTTTTTATGCTTGCTTTCGTAGTTTACGTGGCGTTCATGCGCAGGGATTTCGGGCCGATGCTCTCTGCCGAAAGGCGCGCAGCGACGGGCGAAATCCACTCTAAAAATTCTAACATCGCCGAGCTAGAAGATAAAACGCTAGAGCCCAAAGAGGGGATCAAGCCGCAGGCTTCAAACGCCGTTATCCCGCTTATAGTGCTAATCTGCGGCGCGTTTGCGAGCTTTTATTTTAGCGGGCTAAGCAAGCTTGAGGGCGACGCTCTAGCAGCCGCAAAAGCCGCTCCGCTAAGCTTTACGACGCTTCAGGCGACGTTTGGCAACGCAAACTCGTCGGTCGCGCTTTTTCAAGCGGCGCTTCTTGCTACGGTCGTGTCTATATTTATGGGCGTTTACCGCAAAATTTTTAACGTCAGAGAGGCGATCTCTACGTGGATCAAGGGGTGGAAGACGATGATCGTTACGATCGTGATCTTGCTGCTTGCCTGGTCGCTCAGCTCAGTCATCAAAGAGCTCGGCACGTCGCGCTATCTGGTCGATATGCTAAGCCAAAATACGCCGAAATTCTTGCTTCCGGTAGCGATTTTCGTGCTAGGCTCGTTCATTAGCTTTTCGACGGGCACGAGCTACGGCACGATGGGAATTCTAATGCCGCTTGCCATACCTTTGGCAAACGCCGTGGGACTTGCCCACGGGCTTTCGGGCGATGCGCTTCACGCCTATATGGTCGTAAATATCTCGGGCGTGCTTACGGGCGCGATTTTCGGCGATCACTGCTCGCCGATTTCGGATACCACGATCCTTTCGTCGATGGGCGCGGGCTGCGATCATATCGAGCACGTAAAGACGCAGATGCCTTACGCTCTATCCGTCGGAGCGGTCGCCGTGGTGGCAGGCTATCTGCCCGTAGCACTAGGGCTTAGCGTCTGGATCGCGCTGCCGATGGGGCTTGCCGTTACGTGGGCTCTTGTACGATTTGCAGGTAAAAAGATAGAGGAGTAGCTCTGTAAATTTTTAAATTTCGCTTTTGCCTTCCGCTTCCGAATTCCGCAGAGATGCGGAATCCTGTCCGGCGGAATTTTGCTTTATCCCGCAGAATTCCGCTCTGTAAAATTCCGTCGCGCTAGTAAAATTTTAAAACGAAATTTCAAAAAGAGTGAGCAAATTTTAAAAGCGGAATTTTAAATAGCCGCGTTAAAACGGCGCGGCCGCACGCAATTTAAAATTTTTAAAGTAAACGGATAGTAAAATACCGATAAATTTCAAACAAGGAGAATGAAATGAAAAATCCTAAAATGTTCCTCTGGGGGGGGGGGGGTGTTAGCTGCTTTTTTAGTTGGTTGCGGCGATGATACCGAGGTAAAGACCAAGGAGTATTACGACGCTCATCTGGACGAAGCCAAAGAGGTTTTAGCAAAGTGCGATTTCAATACCCTTAAAGATGGAAGCAACTCATATAAAAATTGCGTGAACGCGAAAGAATCGGTCAATGACATAAAAGTTATGACGGTAGAATACTATGAAAAGCATATAGAGGAAGCTAAAGAAGTAGAAAAGAATTGTGATTGGGATAAGATAGAAGAAGGAAGCAAAATGCACAAAAATTGTGAAAATGCAAGTAAGGGGTTAGAAGAATATAGATTTAATGAGCGTAAAAAATATTTTACTGGAGGGCATAAGTAAAAAAACCATAGACTTGTGATAAACACGTTAATTTTATATTAAAATTATTCTTACGCCTTATGCTTAAGTTCATTTTAATTTACTCTGCGCCTTAGGTGCAGGGTAAATTTGCCCTCCACGGCGCTGAATTTTGTGGTAAAAATCTCGCCCGCGAAACGATACGGCGCGAAATTTTGCTTTACGAATTTTAGAATTTCAAATTTTAGAATTCCAAAGCCTGCGAGCTTTTGGCTAGCACAGAAAAGAGTTGCAGGCTTCGCGGCATCTTGAAATTTAATCATTTTAAAATTTACGCCACGCGGCTAGTCTAAATTTCACTCGGCGGCGGTTTGCGCGGCGCACTAAATTTAACCTCGCTCGCACTTCTTATCTGTGCCCTAGTCTAAATTTAAAATTTCAAATTTGCGGCGACAGTTCGTGCGGCGTGAGGCAACTCCCCATATACAACGTCTCGGCTTACGTTATTAAATTTAAAGAAGCGACAGCGTCTTTCTCGCGCTATATTGTTTCAAGTCGTACGGCGGCGTTGTGCGTTAAATCTTAAATTTACGTGCTGGGCGGCGGGAAGGCAGCATTTGCCCCGTAAAATTTTAACTTTCGCGCACCGGGCGACGGCTAGGTGCCATTGCTCACATGCTGTTGCGAAGCTGCTTCTAAATCGCCGAGTTAAATTTTAGCGCGCCAAAATTTTAGTCTATGCGGCGCGATTTACGAAACGACGAAATTTTGAGTCTGCGCTGCGATTTATAGTGCATCAAAATTTTAACTTGCGCAGAGCAATCCACCACGTATCTAAATTTTAAGTCGCGTAGTGCGATCCGCGATGAACAGGAATTTTAATTTGACGTGATTTATGACGCACTGGAATCCCAACCTGTGCTACGGATCTACGACGCACGGGCGCGTAGCCTAGTCGATTGCTCGCATCGCATCGAGCCGCTTTAAAAACAGTTCTACTTTGCGCAGCTGCGCCGCATCTAGCGCCCTGCCCGAGTAAAAATACTCCACGCTGTTGCCGTTTGGATAGTAAATTTTACCGCCGTCCTCGCCGCACCCTCCTGCGTCCTGCTCGCTGCGAGCGCTTTTATCGACCCCCTCGTCTTGCTTGCTCTTACCCTTTATGCTCTGTCCGCCGCCCTCACCTCGCCCTTCCGCTTTAAATTTACCGACTTGCGTAGATGAATTCGTATCAAATTTTACGCCGCTGTCCGCGTTAAATTTAGCCGCACGCGAGGGCAAATCCTCGATGCTAGCAAGCTTTAGCCCTCCGCCTAGCTCGCTTGCAAGGCGGTTTAGCGTGCCGTCTATGCCGTCGATGATGCGCACGTGCGGAGGCAAAATTTCGCGCAAAACGTCCTTGAAATAGTTAAAATGCGTGCAACCAAGCACGAGCGAACCGAGACGCTCAAGCTCAAATTTGCCCAGCTCCTCCCGCAGATACGCCCGAACTGCGGGCGAGTCAAACTCCAAATCCTGCGCAAACTCCACGAGGCGAGGTAGCGGCAGGCTCCACGTCTCACACTCCAGCCGCCCCACTAGGCGCGCGAGCTTTTCGCCGGCGATCGTTAGCGGCGTGGCGATGAGCAGCGTCGGGCGCGCGCCGAAGCTGTCCGCAGCGAGCTTGACGGCAGGCTCCATGCCGATAACCGGCACGCTAAATGCGCCGCGAAGCTCCGAGATAGCCGCGCTCGTGGCGGTGTTGCAAGCAACGACGACCGCGTCCGCGCCGCGCGAGACCAAAAATCCCACCGCATCGAGGCTCAGCCGCACGATCTGGACCCTGCTTTTCGTGCCGTAGGGGACGTGATCCTCGTCGGCAAAATACAAAAACTCCGCCCCGCTAAACCGCCGCAGAGCCTCAGCTAGCACGCTCAGCCCGCCGATGCCCGAGTCAAAAAACGCTATTTTCAAATCTTTATCCAAGGTTAAATTTAATGCGCGATTATAGCTCAATCCAGGTAAAATTTAAATTTTGAGCGGGCTTGGCGGATCCGCGGCCGTTAAATTCTCGCCGCCTTGTTAAAATTCGCGATAAATTTAATCAATTTCTTAGGGGGGGGGGGGGGGGGTAGAATTAGCCAAATTTTACCCGGAAAGGATACTAAATGAAAAAATCGCTATTTGCGTTAGCATTTATCGCTTGCTTTGCGTTCGGAGCGTCCGAACTTGAGACGCTAGAAAAAGAGTGCAATGACGGTAATATGAAATCTTGCTTTTTCGCAGCCATCTGGCATAAAGATCCAGCTAAAAGGCATGAGCTATTTAAAAAAGCTTGCGACGGAGGAGAGGATTTGGCTTGTAACGCTGTGATTGCTAAAATAATAAATGAAGATCCAAAGGAGGGTATCAAATTTGCCGAAAGAAAATGCAGTGAGGGAAGCGGAATTAGCTGCTTAAATTTAGGGATGTTATATCATGCTGGAAAATTTGTAGAAAAAAATATAAAAGAGGCGATAAATTATTACGACAAGGCTTGTAATGCTAAGATAGGAGATGCCATCTCTTGCGAAAGTCTAATGAAAATGTATGATGAGGGTAAAGAGGTAAAAATGGATAAATTAAAATCGGGGGTTTATATGAAGAAAGGTTGTGATTTAGGTGATTGTGTCGCGTGCAATAACTTTGCAAATTTTAATTATTACACTATGAAAGATAAAAGCAAAGCCGCGCAGTATTTTAAAAAAGCTTGCGATACATGCAAAGACGATCTTATTTTGCGAGAGTCGGAAATATATAAAGAATCCTGCGATATGTATGAGCTGCTAAAATAGCGCGCCGAGCTGCAGCCGGTACAATACGCGTCGGCGGCGGTTTAAATCCCGCTGCATCTAAATTTAAATCGCGGCGGTATGCTGCTAAGCCCAACGATAAAATTTTAAACTAATCGAATGCTCTTAAAGTAGAATTTAGCGTAAATTTACACGGATCCTGCACAGATTTTAACGCGAGCAAAGCGCTAAAGTAAAGACGCGGCTATCACAAATAAAAGGAGTGCCAAAAGCATAGATTGGCACGCAGCAAAATTTTAAGTTAGAATTACGTAGCCTTATGCGCTTGCGTCTCCGCATGGATCAGGCAATTGCAAGATCGGAATTTACGCAGTCGCAAATATAAAGCTAAAGCTTAGCGCCAATTTTTTGATGTGGAATTTAGAATTTTAAAATTCCTAGAGCTTCGAATTTGGCGCTGAGCCTTGAAATATCGTAGCGATAGAATTTTAAAATTTGCCACCGCATCGCTTTAAAAATATTGCTTGAAAATTTTAATTATGCAGCGTAAAATTTTTCATTTTTGCCGCGACGCTGCGTTTTTCTATAGTTTTTCTATAAAAATTTTGCTCTTTTGCTATGACGATGTGTTTTTCGTCGTAGAATTTCGCGACTTTTTTGACGCGGCATTCTTAACGCGCGATCCTCATTATTTTGCTTGTTAAAATTTAAGCGATAAATCCCACGATGTTAAATTTGCACGACATAAGGCTCTTATCGCTGGCGCCACTTTGAAGCGAAATGAGATAAAATTCTACGTGGCGCAAAAGGCCCCGGTTAGGCTTTACGGTGTCCTTGCATACTGCGCAAAAGTGCGATCTCCTCCGCCCAGAGGCTATCGTCGATCGTTTCTAAAATCAGCGGGATCTCGTCGATGTTCGGGTCGTTCATGATGTTTTCAAACGCCGCGAGCCCCAAAAATCCGCGCCCGAGGCTCTCGTGCCGATCTTTGCGCACGCTAAGCTCATTTTTCGTGTCGTTTAGGTGCATGCCGCTTAAAAATTTATAGCCGATCGCGCGGTCAAACTCGCTCATCGTGCGCTCGTAGGCCTGCGGGCTGCGGAGGTCGTATCCTGCGGCGAACGCGTGACAGGTGTCGATGCAGACGCCGATGCGATCTTTATTTGAAATTTTGTCGATCACGTAAGCGAGCTGAGCGAAATCATAGCCGAGATTGGAGCCCTGCCCGGCGGTATTTTCGAGCACGAGCTTGACGCCACTAGTGTTTGCGATGGCGAAATTTAGCGATCCTGCGATATTATCCAGGCACACTTGAGCTGAAATTTCATTTAGATGCGAGCCCGGATGAAAGTTTAAAAGCTTAAGTCCGAGCGCCTCGCAGCGGCGTATCTCGTCTATGAAGGCGTTTAGAGACTTCTCGCGCTCCGCCTCGCGCGGATGGCCCAAATTTATGAGGTAGCTATCGTGCACCAAGACATGCTCCGCGCCGATGCCGCTTTGCCTCAGCGCGTCCTTAAATGCGGCGATCTCCTCTGCACTAAGCGGCGGCGCGTCCCATCTGCGCTGATTTTTGACGAACATTGCAAACGCGTCCGCTCCGATCTTTGCGGCGTTTAACGGCGCGTTAGAAACCCCGCCGCTAGCACTCACGTGCGCTCCGATCCGCTTCATTTTACCTCCTAAATTTTATTTTACGCCGCACGCGGCAAAATTTCATAAACCCGAGCCGCGCGCGAATTTTATAATTTTAAATGCGCGCTTTTTCTTTCGCACATACGCTGCTTGGTAAATTTCGCCGTAAAGAGTCGGTGCAGAGCGTCAATAAAACCGCGCCGTTTGCGCAGCTTAGGCAGCTACCCAGCCGAGTAATGGAATTTTGACCGCTCGCGTCGTGTTTCGGGCGGCTGCTAGAGCGCATTATTCTCGCGCGCTTACAAACGTGCGCTGCGCGAAATTTTACTCGTTCGCGATTTGCTCGCGCCGCCCTGCGGAGTAGTATTTCACGTGCTACGAATACTCGCCGCGCGAAATTTTACTGTAGCTCGCGGATTTTGATCTTTACGCTGCGTTTTGAGTCGGCGAAGCTTATGGATCTTCCGCCGCCGTCCTTGTCGCGGCAAACCTTATAATCGATAGAGCCGTCTTGCAGGCTTTGCGTGAGGCAACGGCGCTCGTCCGTGTCGCTGCCGCCGAAGATCGGCTTGCCGTCTAGGATTTGGCCGAGAAGCCCGCGGTAGTGCTCGGCACCGAAGAATTTTTTATTGAAAACGAGCTCGTCGTCGCACGCGCCGTTCATGCAAATTTTATCGCCTTTTAAAACTAGGCTCAGCACGCTGATGCCGCTTGCATAAATTTGAACCTCGGTTTGGTTTTTAAATTTACGCATAAAGCCCGCGTCGCTGGTGCGAGTAAGCGGCGAAATGACGGTGAAATTTACAGCTTGCGTGGAAGCGGGCTTGAGTGCGGTGGTAGCGCAGCCTGCGAGCAGAAGCGAAAGTGCAAGCGGCGCCAGAAAAGAGCATTTCATAAATAATCCTTAATTTAAGTTGGGTTTAAGTGCGTCTTGAGTAGAATACCGCCTTTAATCTTAATACCAGATTAAGTGGCCCCTTCGTCTAACGGTTAGGACATCGCCCTTTCACGGCGGTAAAACGAGTTCGAATCTCGTAGGGGTCGCCACTTCTAGTTTTAAAATTTTTTGACACAAATCTTAGTTTTTGTAAAATTCTGAAATTTTATCTAACTACTAAATTCTAAAATTATGCGCTTTTGTTGCTTCCTGCGCTACAAAATTCCAAGACTGCAATAAATTCTACCTGATAGTTTTAAAATTTAGCCCTGCCGAATTTACGTAATAAATTTTATGCGGACATATGAAACTTAATAAAATAAAACTCGCGAATTTAGCTCTTTCTAAAAAAAATTCGCTAAATTTATTGAATGCAAAATTTTAAAGAATACGTAAATGAAATTCTAAAAAATCATCCTGGCGAGCGCGTCACGAGCTTTAGTTTCGAGGGCGAGAAATACTGGCTCAAGCAGCCGGAGCTGCACATCCGCGGCGGATTACTTACGAAAATATTTAAAGCAAATCCGAAAGCCGCTTTCGATTACGAAGCGCTAAAATGCGAGAGCCTGTACGCAGCCGGCGCGCCTGTGCCGCAGCTGGTGCTGCGAGAGGAGAGCTTTTTCGTACTCAAAGACGGCGGTACGCCGGTGGATGAGGTGCTAAAAAGCTCGGATGAGGCGGCTTGCGTGGCGCTCATTCAGGGTTACGCTGCGGCGTTAGCACAGCTGCATTCGCGCGGCTTCATACACGGCAGACCCGCGCTGCGCGACGTTTTAGTAAAAAACGGCGAGATGAAATTTATAGATTTTGAAAATCGCGGCGAGCGCGGTGATCTGCAAAAAGCCAAAATGCGAGATTTTTTGCTGTTTGTCTATGATCTTTGTCGCGAAGGGCTAAGCGAAGGTTTGGTGCGCGCAGGCATCCACGCCTACGCCTCAAGCGGCGGGCAGGACGTAGTGCAAAGTGCGTGGGCTACGGTGCTTGCGCTGCGTCCGATATATTTTATCGCTAGGCTTTTGCCGCAAAAATTTAAGGATTTAAACGCGCTCGTGCGCACATTTGAGCTCTGCCTAAAAATAATTGAGAAAAACGATGATTAAAGAAAAACAAAGTAAATTCGCTAAATTTAAGCTGGTGATTATACTCGCCTATATGTCTGCTCTGGCGCCTTTGTCTACCGATATGTATCTGCCTGTGCTGGAAAAGGTAAAGGCAAGCTTTGCTACGAGCGAGTTTTACACTCAGCTATCGGTTGCGAGCTTTTTCATCGCTTTTGCTCTAGGACAGCTCGTTTATGGGCCGCTAAGCGATAAATTCGGCCGTAAAAAGCCGCTATACGCGGGCATTTTGCTTTTTATATGTGCATCGCTTGCTTGCGTAAGCTTTGATAGCGTTTACGCGTTTATATTTTTTAGGTTTTTGCAAGCTTTAGGCGGGTGCGCTGGAGTGGTACTTGCGCGAGCCGTAATTAACGACAAATTCGAGCTGCACGAGGCTGCGGCGATGTTTGCGCTGATGATGGTCGTGGGCTCGCTAGCACCGATGCTAGCACCAACTCTAGGTGGATTTGTGCTAGATTTTTTCTCGTGGCAAGCGATTTTTGCGATTTTGTTCGCGCTTGGAATTTTGCTTTTTGCATTTATATTTTTCGGACTTGGCGAGAGCGCGCAGATAGACGGGACTGCTACACTTAGCGTAAAAGGCGTGCTTGGCGAATACGGCATAATCTTGCGAAATAAAGAATTTATGCGCTATACGCTAGGATTTGCAGTTGCGATGAGCGCGCTTTTCGCTTATATCACGGGCTCTAGCTTCATATTTTTGGGCTATTACGGGTTGGGCGAGCATGCCTTTGGTATAATATTTGGCATCAACGCTCTTGGGATGACCCTCGTTTCGGCACTAAATGCCAAACTCGTGCAAAATCGCGAACCCGCAGCTTTATTAAATTTCGGCATAATAGCGATGCTTGCGATGAGCCTGATTTTGCTCGCATGCTCTATACTGGGCCTTCCCTTCATCTGCTTTGAGGCTTCGCTTTTCGTGCTGCTTTCATCGCTCGGCTTTATCGCGCCTAACGCCACGACGCTTGCGATGGCGCTGTATAAGGACGGCAACTCTGGCGCAGCTTCGGCGGTACTGGGAACTGCGCAGTTTGCTATCGCCGGGGCTATTTCGTTTATCGTGGGTGCAGTGGGAGCGAATAAGCCGTTTTTGCTCGCAAGTGTGATGGCGATTTGTGCTCTTTGCGCGAACGCCGTGTATTTTTTATTGCGAAAAAAGAATCAAAAATTTTAATTTTAATATTTTTTAAATTTATCGTTAAGGATTGATTAGCTAAAATTAGCTCTCGTTCTTTCAGTGTAAGAAAGACAATTCGGTAAAAAAGGAAAACAAGCCAATGAGCGATATTATCGCATATAAACTTAACGGTGAAATTTACGATACTCAAAGTATCGGCGAGCGCGCAGCCGAGGCGCAGCCGATATATTTCGATAATTCCGAGGACGCGCTAAAGGTGATCCGACACTCCTGTGCGCACCTTTTGGCGCAGGCGGTGCGCGAGCTTTACCCCGGCGCCAAATTTTTCGTAGGACCTGCGATCGAGGATGGGTTTTACTACGACATCCGCGTCAGCAAAGATAGCGGCGAGAAGCTCGGCGAAGAGGATTTGGGGGCGATCGAAAAAAAGATGCGCGCGCTTGCCGAGGCAAATTTAGAGATTAAAAAGATAGCCTCCACCAAAGAGGCGGTCGCCAAAAAATATGCAAACGACGATCTTAAGCAGGAGGTTTTAAAGCGCATCCCCGAAGGCCCCGTAAGCCTATATGCGCAGGGCGAGTTTGAGGACATCTGCCGCGGCCCACACGTGCAAAATACGAAATTTTTGAAAAATTTCGCCCTTACGCGCATCGCGGGAGCGTATCTCGGTGGCGACGAGAAGCGCGAGATGCTAACTCGCATCTACGGTGTCGTATTTGCCGATAAAGATAGCCTTAAAAAACACCTTACGATGCTGGAAGAAGCCAAGAAGCGCGATCACCGAAAGCTCGGAGCCGAGATGAAATTTTTCACCTTTGACGAGCAGATCGGCGCGGGACTTCCGATCTGGCTTCCTGCGGGCACGAGGATGCGCATAAAGCTCGAGGAGCGCCTTTATAGACAGCTTCGAAAGCGCGGCTACGAGCCGGTGCGCGGCCCTGAAATTTTAAAATCAGACGCATGGAAGATCAGCGGGCACTATAGCAACTACAAAGAAAATATGTATTTTACGACGATCGAGGAGCAAGAATACGGCATCAAGCCGATGAACTGCGTCGGTCATATCAAGGTTTATCAAAGCGAGATTCGCTCATATCGCGATCTGCCGCTTAAATTTTGCGAGTACGGCGTCGTGCACCGCCACGAAAAAAGCGGCGTCTTGCACGGGCTTTTCCGCGTGCGCGAGTTCACGCAGGATGACGCACATCTGTTTGTGATGCCAAGCCAGATCAAAGAAAACGTCTATGAAATTTTAGATTTCGTGGGGCTTTTGATGAAAGCCTTCGGCTTTGAATACGAGCTTGAAATTTCGACCAAGCCGCAAAAGGCGGTCGGCAACGACGAGGTTTGGGAGATCGCGACGAAGGCCTTAAAAGACGCGCTTGACGAAAAGGGCTTAAAGTACGGCCTAGACGAGGGCGGCGGCGCTTTTTACGGACCTAAGATCGACATCAAAATCACCGATGCGCTCGGTCGAAAATGGCAGTGCGGCACGGTGCAGGTCGATTTTAACCTGCCTGCGCGCTTCGAGCTTGGCTATATCGACGAAAATAACGAAAAAAAGCAGCCCGTGATGCTGCATCGCGCGATTTTGGGAAGCTTCGAGCGCTTCGTGGGGATTTTGCTCGAGCACACCGCGGGCGAACTTCCGTTTTGGATCTGTCCTACGCAAGTATCGATCGTGCCGATTGGCGAGGCGCACGCAAGCTATGCGAAAGAAATTTTAAATTTGCTGCGCGAAGCAGACATTGACGGCGAAATTTTAGATAAAAACGAGACGTTAAATAAACGAATCAGAACGGCTGAGAAGCAGAAGGTGCCGCTCATCATCGTCCTAGGCGATAATGAAGTTTCGGCTCGCAGCGTGGCTCTGCGCGATCGCAGGGCGCGCGAACAGCGAAATTTAGGGCTGGATGAGTTTTTAAATTTCGTAAAAGCTAAATTAAACGAGGTGAATTTTTGAGCAGAGAGAAAGAGGTTTTTCTAAACGAGGACATTCCGGCTAGCGAAGTCAGGTGCATAGGCGACAACGGCGAGGTTTACGGCATAATTTCAAAGGCGCAGGCGCTGCAAATCGCCGAGCGAGAGGGTGTGGATCTGGTTTTGATAGCGCCCGATGCAAAGCCGCCCGTTTGCAAGGTCATGAACTACAGCAAATTTCGCTATCAGCAGGGAAAAAAGCTCAAAGAGGCGAAAAAAAAGCAAAAAATCATCGAGGTCAAAGAGATCAAGCTGTCCGCCAAAATCGCTCAAAACGACATTAATTACAAAGTAAAACACGCGAAAGAATTCCTTAGTAGCGGCAAACACGTCAAACTTCGCGTATTTTTAAAAGGGCGCGAGATGTCAAGCCCGGAAATCGGCGTAAATTTGCTCAATAAAATTTGGGACGAATTTTTCGCAGAAGTTGCCGATCGCGATAAGGCGCCTGCGCTGGAGGGCCGCTACGTAAATATGCTGATCACGCCGAAAAAGGCGTAGCGTAAATTTAGCGGTATTTTGCGCCGCGTGCGGCAAAATTTTAAAATTTACGCGCTGTTTTTCCCCGCGGTACAGCGCGTAAATTTAAACTAAATAGCAAAATTTTAAAATTTATACAGGCTAAGTTTATCTCTAAATTTAACCCTTTAAATTTGTATAAAATTTTTCAAATTAAGCCAAACCGAATCTTAAGCGAGTGGCAGAATTTAACTTTAAATTTATCTTGCGTCAATTTAAGCTATAAAATTCCTTAAATTCAAATTTTTCAAAGAAACTTTATTATATACTTCCCATTCACTTTAAAAAAAGGACGACCATGCCAAAGATGAAAAGCGTGCGCGGTGCCGTCAAGCGTTTTAAAGCGGGCAAAAACAAGATCAAAAGAGGCTCGGCGTTTCGCAGCCACATTTTGACGAAGATGTCTCAAAAACGCAAGAGGAATTTGCGCGAGGCCCAATACGTTGATTCTACAAACGTATCTGCGGTTAAAAAAATGCTTTGCAAATAGTGCGAAGTTAGTTTTTGACGAAAGTCATTCAAACTCCCCTAAATTTATGGGTTTTAGGGCAAGATCCCCAAAGGGACGCCGATTAAGAAAGGATTAATATGGCAAGAGTAAAAACGGGCATCGTTAGACGCCGCCGTCACAACAAGGTGCTAAAGCTTGCGCGCGGATTTTATAGTGCAAGACGCAAACATTTCAGAAAGGCTAAAGAGCAGCTAGAAAGAAGCCTCGTTTACGCCTTCCGTGACAGACGCGCGAAAAAACGCGATTTCCGCAGACTTTGGATAGTGCGCATCAATGCAGCTTGCAGGCTAAACGACATCAGCTATTCTAAATTTATAAACGGACTTAGAAAAGCGGGCATCGAGCTTGATAGAAAAATTTTAGCAAATATGGCTATGAACGACGCCGAAGCTTTCGCAACCGTCGCAAAGAAGGCAAAAGCGGCATTAAAATAAGCTTTAAAATTTGGCCGTCTTAAGGCGGCTAAATTTTTAAATTTCGACAAAGCTTTTAATTTTAAAAGCGCGTCTGCAAATTTGTCGAAATTTAAGAATTTGGGTAATTTTATTTGAGGCGGTGCAGAATGCTAAAGTCTTTGAAAAAAATCGTATCTCTTGTGCTTGTCGGTGCAGCAGGGTTCGGCTATGCGAGCGAGCAGAATTCCTGGGGCTATGCAAACGCGCAAAAATCACTTTCCAACAACACTTCCCGTTCCGATATAATGAGCGCTGCGGATAGCTTGGGTGCGAAATTAAGCAGGCGCGACGCGGCTAGCGATAGCTCCGCGAGTGAGCAGTACGAAAACTCATTTCGTATCAAGCTCGAGTACGCAAGGGGCTTTGCCAAAAAGGGCTCCTATTCGGGCAGGCTTAATAATCAGCGCGTTATGATGCCTGCGTTTCGCTGGACGGGCAATAGCGGCGTAAATGCCGAGTTTTGGAACGGCATTACCAATATAGGCGGCGCGCTGGTTCCTTATGTGGCTTTTGGCTCTTACGAGGCGGCGATACCGGGCGATCAAACCACGCAATATCTGGTCAGAAGAGAAGAAGACGCAGTTCAGATGAAGCGAAATATCGCGGTGGGCATATCAAATTTAGGCTATACCTATACTAAAAATTCTACTAGAAATCTAAATTTAGTCTATGCCGATATCGATAATTTCGTAAATTTCTACGGCAGAGAAAATATCGCAGGATACTTTATCGACGAAGTTAATACCGAAAACAATCCCGCAACTATCGCCTATATGGCTAATATCTACAATTATATCAAGACTAAATACCCGGGAATGCTCGTTTTGGCGAACAACGGCTGGGGCGTGCGCGACGCCATAGCCCCTTACGCGGACGTCTGGATGCTGCAAGAAGTAAGCGCGGACGAGTATATCAACCGCTATCGCGCCAGAACCTCGGAATTTGAAAAAGACCCCGTAAATTCCTCTAAAATTCTGCACGTCATATACAACGCAAGACCAGATCAATACGACGAGATCATAAGATTATCTCGCGAGCGCAACGCGGCAAATTTATTCATCACCTCCGATACGAACCGCTATCCTGGCGGATACGACGATCTGCCGAGCTATTTTGAGGCGCTGATGCTGGCGATCAATAACTTCACGCCTAAAAACGGCAGCCTGTTTTCGCAGGTCGCAAGAGGCGGCAACCGGGTAGGCATCGAGATGCCGCGCTCGAAGGTCGATCTGGATCTTACAAAGCTTGCAAGAAATTCCGCTTATAAAAATTTAACCGATACCGACGGGCAGGAGTTTAACGTAAACGTAAGCGCGATTGGAAACTACGGCGGGGATTACAAAGACCGCTCGGGCGGCGTCAAATACGATCACAAGAGCGACGGAATTTTACTCGGAGCCTCCAAGAGAGTGGATGATCTTACGCTGGGCGTGATCTTTGGGTACCAAAAATCAGACGCTTGGTACGAGGGTAAATTCGACGGTGTCAAAGAAAACATCAAATCCTACGAGCTCGGTCTGGCGGGCAGATACGATTTTAACGAAAACGCGGATCTGGCGGTAAATTTAACATATTCGACGAACGATCATAAATTTGAAACCAATAACGGATTCGGCGCTATCCACGGCGCGAAATACAAGTCGCAAATTTGGGATTTCAGCACCAGAGCCGGGTACAAATTCTTATTTGAAAGCGGCTACATTAAGCCATATTTGGGGCTTGGAGCGATTAGGGTGGACGAGGATGCGATATCCAGGCTTAAATTTAGCTCCGCTTCAAAAACCGCGCCAAACGGCACCGCGGGAATTTACGCAATCAAAGCTTTTGGCGATCTGCAGATATTCGCAAATGCTGAGTACGAGCATCGATTTAGCGGTGATTCGTATCACGCAAGCAGAAAGTATTCGGACAGATACGACGTGGAAGGGCTTGATTATTCTAGCGGCGTGTTTAACGGCGCGATCGGACTGAAATATAAGATCCTTCAAAGCGTCGGACTCAGCGCATCGTACGAGCTAAGCGAGAGCAAAAATAGCCTGGCAAGAGCCGCTTTCGACGTGGAGTTTTGATTTTAATCGGACGCAGCCCAAGATAGGCAGCTTGAAGCACGATTGCAAATTCCCCTTTGCCGCGAAATTTTAAAATTTAGGTCGTAAGATTTTTACTCGCATAATTTCTACTTTGAAATTCCAGGTAAGACCATTTTTGCGCCGTTTTGGATGCGAAGCGACGAGATAGAATCGCTGCCGCGGAATTTTGCGCGGACGCTGGGATTTTTTAAAATTCTAAATTTTGCCCGTTTATGACTTTGCGGATCGCGTTTCATACGTAAGAGATTTTAAAATTCTATGCGCGGCGCAACTACGAAATTTTTTAAAAGCAGCGGAATTGTAAGAACTCCAAAAGGGCAGCATTCATAAATTCGAGGTAAAATTTAGATTGATTGAAAGCTGCCAAAATTGGGTGAAAGAAGCGAAATTTTGCGGATCGCTCCGCAAAATTTTAAGAGAGATTATTTTAGCTTGTCTAGTTCGATGATGTAAGGCACCGAGTTTACCCCCGCACCAAAGTATTTGGCAGCTAGGGCTTTTGCAGCGTTTAGCTCGGCAGCACTTACGTCTTTGGCGCCTGCTTTGTTATCTTCGGCGTAGTATTTTCTAAAAATCGCTATCTTTTGCTCGTCGGTTTTAGCATTTTTGATCTCTTTGTAGATGAGTGCGGATTTTGCGTGGCCGTCATCGCCGTGAACGGAGGTCATGACGATATCAACATTGTTATTTTTTAGTGTTTCTTCGATCCTTGCCATCTCTTTGCGGCAGAATGGACACAAAGCGTCCGTCAGCATCAAAATCGTAGGCTTTTTGGGATCGTTTCCTAGCTTGATGATATTGTCTTTGCTCTCTGCTTTGAAGACTTTACTTAGCTGTCCTGCGATGCGGTCTTGTTTGATCTGCTCCTTATAGACTACGCGTTTTTTAGGATCGATGATATCGGTAAAGATCAGATCGCCTTGGGTGAAAATGATCTCCTCTTGCGACATATTGCCTTGAGAGATTTTTAAAACGACCGCTTCAACGCCTTTTGGCTCGCTAAGTGGGATGCGCTCGGCGACCTTTATCTCGATGCCTTGCGGTGCGCCGCCGTAGATAGATAAAATTTCGCTGTCGCTTAAAGCCGCGTTTAGGCTCGCTGCGAGCGCAACTGAAGTTAAAATAGCTTTTTTCATTTTTTTCCTTTGCAAAAAATTCCGCGCATTGTAGTGCAAAATTTTAAATTTTTACTTTTTCAAATAGCGTTTATTGTCGATCGTCACGATATTTCCCATTTTATCTAGGTATTCGAGGTAGCAGATGACGAATTTCCTGCTAAGCCCAAGCTCCTCTTTGGCGTTCGTGACATTTACGAAGCCATCTTTTTCGATGATCGCGTAGAGGCGCTTGATCGCTAGGGCTAAATTTTCGGCCTCGACGAAGAGATTGTGCGCGAGACGGACGACCTTTTTGGCGTAGGTTAGCTTCTTTAGCGCGTCATCGCCGCTACTGCGGTCGATCTCCAGCTCGTCATAGACGTTATACGGCGCTAATGGCGCGATGCCGCCCTTTTTGATGAGATCAAAAATTTTACTCTCCAGGCTCTGTTTGAGCGCGTCAAAATCCACCCCCGATTTTACGTAAACTCCGCCCTTTTTGGAGACGATGCCGCCACGCTCAAGCTCGCTAAGCGCGCGCGCGGCGAGCTCCTCGCTGGCCCACGAGAGCTTTAGGGCGATCGAGGCGGGCGAAAAGATCGCGTAGTCGTTTTTTGAGACGATAAATTTTATGAGGCTTTTTACGTCCTCGATCGCGCTTAGATCGTAAACGCATAAATTTGCTTCGTCAAAATACGTCCCTTCTATGCCGCGCGCGATCTTTACCGCTTCGCCGTACTCCATTCCGAAGCGCTGATACGCCGAAAATAGCCCGAATCCGTGCTTGTGAAAGCCGCTTAAAATTTTAAACGCCTCGGTGAAATTTCGCTTCAAAAGCGCGGTGAGAAGTACGGCTTTGCTCTGTTTTTTTAGCGGCTCGACTACGGCGTTTAGCACGCGTCCGCCGCCGATTACGCGCGAGTTTGACAAGCAGACGAATGGCTCGTCAAATTTCAAAAACATCGTTTTGTCAAATTTAAAGCTCACGAGCTTCTCGCCGCTAGGAAGTTCTTTTAAAATGAGCGCTTTTGCCGCGCTTTGCTTGCTTCCGACGCAAAACAGCACGTCTTGGTTGTGTGAAATTTCGCCGCTAAAGGTGCAGTCGGCTTCATTGAAGCCGCGGAAAAAGCCCTTTTTGCTTAGGATTTGCCCCTTTTCAAGCTCGCTCGTTTTGGCGTCAAGACTTAGTGCGACGCGGTTTGGAGCCTGCGCCAGCGGCGTATCCTCATCGTGGATCTGCACGCTTTTGACGTTAAAAATTTTACCCAGATCACAGTTGTAAAGCTTCTCGCCCTTTGAAATCGCGCCGTTAATGAGGCTGCCCGTTACGATGGTGCCGAGCCCCTTAAGTGAAAAGACGCGGTCGATGTAGTAGTGCACCACGCCGCCTCCTTGGCGTTGCGCGGGCTTGATATTAAAGAGATAATTTTTCAGCTCGGCGATGCTTGCGGGATCTTTTATGCTGATAAAAAAGGTGTTTAAAATTTGCAAATCCTTAAATTTGCCGATGCATTCCCTGCACTGCGTCGCGACCTCGGATCTGCGCGCGTCGTCAGCTAGATCGCACTTGCTGATACACAAGATCACGCTTTTTACCCCAAGCAGCGATAAAATTTGAATATGCTCGCGGCTTTGCGGCATCAGCCCGTCATCCGCGGCGACTACCAGCATCGCAGCGTCGAAGGCATACGCGCCGCTAATCATCGTCTTTACTAGATTTTCATGCCCAGGAACGTCGATGAAAGCAACATTGGTATCTCCCGAGCGCAGATGCGAAAAGCTAAGATCGATCGTGATGCCACGTTCTTTTTCGCTCGGCATTCGGTCTCCCTCAAAGCCGTTTAGCGCCTTGATTAATGCGGTCTTTCCGTGATCGATATGGCCTGCGGTGCCGATGATTACGCTATTCATAAATTTCTCCGATCTTTTTTATTAAATCTCGCAAGTCGCTTTTTAAAATCGATCTGAAATCGAGCAAAAATTTATCATCCTCGATCCGCCCGATTATGCCCGCAGTGCGAAATTTTGCCTGCGTGCTCTGCGGGTCTGCGCCGTCAAGTATCGCAAGCGCGACGCTAGGGTAGGAGGCGCCGGGCATCGTACCGCCGCCTACGAAGGTGGTAGTAGGCACGATCTGCGATTTTACGCCGATGCGCGATCGCACTAACTCCGCTCGCTCACGCAGCTCGTCCAGGCTAAGATGGATCTGATCTATCGTCGTGATGAGGTGAAATTCTTTATTTATATACGCCTTGATCGTCTCGGCAAGCAGGCTTAGCGTGATCTTGTCCACGCGCAGCATTCGCAGTAGCTGGTTTTTGCGCAGGCGCGCGATGAGCTTGCGATCCCCTAGGATGATGCCGCACTGCACGGAGCCGAAAAGCTTGTCGCCGCTAAAGCTAAGCAGCCGCACGCCGCTTTTTAAAAGCTCAAAAATGGATGGCTCGCTTTTGCCTAGCCCAAATCCCAGTTCGCTCGCATAGCCACTTCCAAGATCGTAATAATCGATAATCTCGTTAAAGTTTTCTACTTTTTTCATGCTAAATTTTGCGGGGTAAATTTTAGAAGCTTTATCGGAAATTTCGCCCGTGCCGTCTTCATAAAAACGCTCGCTATTTACGGACGGCTTGTCGCTTTTTAAATTTAAAGAATTTGTAGAAGTCGCCGCTAAGCTTAAACCGTTCGGCGCGGAATTTAAAATTTCGCCGTCTGCGTCCGAAGAGCCGCCGCAAAGATTTTCTAAATTTTTAAAATTCGCCGCTCTAAGCGCTAAAAATTCTCTCTTTGCCTGTGAGGCACGGCGTGCCAAAGCTGCAACTTCCGCAGCGCTTACGCTAGAGCTGAAGCCTGAAATTTTAAAATTTGAGCGGTGCACCTTCATCAAGATCGCCGTGTTTTCATTGATCGCTTCTTCGTAATCGTCCAGCTTGGTTTTGTTCGTGGTGCCGATCTCTACTAGCTTTGCGCCCGAGTTTGCCATCACTTCGCTCACCCGAAAGCTCCCGCCGATCTCGACTAGCTCGCCGCGGCTTACCACGACTTCGCGTCCGCGCGCGAAGGTATTTAGCACCAAAAATACCGCCGCAGCGTTGTTATTGACCACGAGCGCGTCCTGCGCGCCGAAGAGCTCGCTACACAAAAGCGCTATGTAGTCGTATCTGTTGCCGCGCGCGCCCTCGGATAGGTCGTATTCTAAATTTGAATACGAGGTGATGACCTTTTGCGCACGGGCTAAAATTTCTGCGCTGATGACGCTGCGGCCGAGGTTTGTGTGCAGCACGACGCCGGTTGCGTTGATGAGCGGCTTAAGACTTAAGCTTTGAAATTTTTCGTAGCGCGATTTGATGCGCGCGATGATCTCGCTTTCGCTTGCGAGCTTGCCTCCTTGCAGCGCCTCCCTGCGTGCCTCTTCAATGAGCTCTTGCGCGATTTTGATGATTTGCGGGCGGAAGCAGTTTTGAAACTCCTGCGCGTTTGCGATTTTATCTATTTTTGGTAGTTTGATTTGTTGCATTGCGACCCCGATGCCTTAAAATTTAGGCGATTTTATCATTTAAAGCTTTGATTTTGCTTTATCTATAGAATTATTAATTTAAATTCGATTTACTTTAAGTGCAGAATTTAAAAGCTGTTTAGAAAATAAGAGTAAAACCCGCCTAATTATCAATTTAGGATAGATTATGAAAGAACATGGATTTTATGCCGCGGGGCTAAAGGATGTCGTCTTAAGCGACGATATCGAAATTTGCGGTGATGAAGAGGAGGCGAAAAATGAGGAATTTATCGTTGCTAATTCGCCGAAACTAAAAGCGCAAATTTATGCGCCCGAGATAAATTTTTATATAGAAAATTCCACAGATGAGCCGCTACAAATCGCTAAAAACGTAGATATTTTGTATCGCGCCAAGGATATCGCCTTCGACGGCGCGCTAGATAGCGACTATCAAAAGCCCGTCGGCAAAAACGTGATTCTCGCCTGTGATGAGCCGCGAGAGGGGCTTGTGGGGCTACTTAGGCAGCATGGATTTAAGGTGATCGCGTTAAGCAGGGCTGAGATAAAGTTCGTCTACGGCGAGATTGGTGATCTTGCGGTTACGATTTTAAGCGAGCGGGATGAGGTTGAGACCGAGGCGGATTTTTTCTTGATTAGCGGCGCGACGCCCTATCAGCTACGACAAAGCGGCTGCTACGAGATCTCGGGGCTAAAAGACGATGAAATTTTAGAAATTTTAAATTCCAAAAGCCCGGTTTATCATTATAAGAATTCCACGATCTTCGATCCTGCGATCTGCCAGTATCAAGGTAGGCGAAATGAGTTGCGCACGCCATGCGTGGAGGTTTGCCCTACAGTGGCGATTTTGAAAAACGACGAAAAGCGCGAGTTAGTATTTTCGCATATCGACTGCATCGGTTGCGGCGCGTGCGTGAGCGTCTGCCCTAGCGGCGCGCTGAAATTTGCCAAGTTGCCCCAAAGCGTATTTGGGGAGATCGCAAAGCTCTATGCAGGCAAAATTCCGCTTCTCATCGCAGAGAGCGAAATCGTGTCCGCACCCGCAGTGCAGCTTCCGTGCGGCGTGCTACCGTTTGGAATTTTCGGAAGCAAGCAAATAGATGAGGTAAATTTGCTAAGCGCTATGCAGGAAAGCGGCTCGAGTGTGATCATTTACGGCACGGACGTGGGCGAGGGCACGCGCGAAGCGGCGGAGCTTGTCAATGGAATTTCGCGCGCGATCTACGGCAAGGGCGCGGTATTTTTAGCGCGAAATTTAACCGAGCTGCAAGAGGCGCTAAAGTGGGCGCAAAGCTCTCAGCCCTGGGCGTTTAGCCTAAACGAGCAGGGTCTTAGCAAGAAAGAAATTTTCTCAAAACGAGTAAGCGCAATGGTCGGCGATGGTAGCTTCGGCGCTGTAAAAAGCGGAGAGTTGCTAAAATTTGGCAAAGTAAGCATAAACGAAGCAAGCTGCACGCTCTGCCTTAGCTGCGTGGGCGCCTGTAATACCGGCGCTCTGTATGCCGACAACAGCGACAATTCGATTAAGTTCAACGCTTCGCTTTGCACGACGTGCAACTACTGCGTGTTAAGCTGCGCCGAAAAGGATACGATCGAGCTTCAGCCTTGCGGCGTGGAGCTTGAGTCGGGATTTTTTAATTACAAAATGCTAGCTAAAGATGAGCTTTTTAAGTGCATTGAATGCGGTAAGGAATTTGCGACGAGCAAAGCCGTGATGAAGATCGCGGATATGATGGGTGCGCATTTTGCAAACGAGCCTGAAAAGATGAAGACACTTTTTTGCTGCGGCGATTGCAAAGCGAAAATAATGATAAAAAAGCAGATAGAAGATGCTAGAAAAGGGGCAATGTAATGGATGCAAATTTAATCAAAGCAAGAAGCTACTACTATGAATTTTTTGCAATTCCGTTTTTTTTCTATGAAACGGATGCGAAATTTAAGCGCTGGAAGGAGCAACTGGAGTTTTTACGTAGCTCACCCATCGTGTCTAGCGATGAGGCGGAATTTCAAAATTTAGCGAAATTCGACTTTGCTGCGTTTAAAAGCGAGCAAAATTCCGTGCTTTTTGATTTTTCATACGCCAATGTGCCGATGAGTGCGAGTTTCTACGACGAAGGGCGCGACGATGGGCGTATGCGTGTCGCGGTAATCGATGTGTTAAAAAAGAGTAAATTTCGCCGCAATATGGAGCTTTGCAAAGAGTGCGAGGACTATGTGGGATTTATTTTTTACCTGCATTCAACCCTACTTCGCGACGCAGCCGCAAAACACAGCGCGGTTTTAAACGGACAAAATTTCGTGACAAACGAGCAAAATTTTACGAATAGCGCGAGCTTGACGGCGCAAGATGGAAAAAATTCTGCAGATTCGCATGGCAGTAAAAATTTTACAGGTCCGCAGGATGGTAAAAATACCGCGAGCGCGCAATACGCTAAAAATTTCGTCGGCGCGCAAGATGGCGAAGCGCTGGCGTTAGAGCTTTTTACAAATGTCACCAACAGCTTTGTGGATGAGTTTAGCGAGCTTTTGTGCGGGCATGTGCGGGCGGACTTTTTCAAATCATTAGGCACATTAATGAGAAGCTTTTTTGCGCTAGAGCGCTCGCTTTTAGCGCTTGCCGCTCCGCAAAAGAAAGATCGCAGCGTCGTTAAAGAAGCGATCAAAAAAGGCGGCTATCAAAATAAATTTACCAATCCGGAAGATATTTTTAATCTGGATTGATAAATAAAATTTTTAACGAAAATCTTAACGCGAAAGCAGAATTTCGGTTAAATTTTAAACTTGCAAACTCGAGTTTTGCGAGTAGTTTTTTAGTTAGAACTTTATATTTTGAATTTTAAATAAAATTTAAAAAGTAACTTAAAATTTAATTTCTATCTCACTGCCTTTTCGTTATAATTCATTAGACTTAAATCCTGTAACAGGCGTTACTACAATAAAAGATTTAAAGCGATTTCTTCACAAAGGAAGACCATGGAGAACAAACGCAGGGATTTTCTTAAAAAATCTCTAAAAATCGGCGCAGTAGGTGCCGTGGGCGTTGCCGCGTCTCAGGCTCTAGCGAAAAGTGAGCAGGACTATGGCGATACCGTTCGTGGCAAATCACCGAAAAAAGAGGTGCTTTACTGGGAGAGTGAAGCGTGGAAAAAATACTATAAAGTAGCTTACTAGGAGAATTTTCATGAGTGAGAATGCGATCGGAAGGAGATCGTTTTTGAAACTCGCCGCTTTAGGAGCGAGCAGCGTAGCTGCGTTTGGCGAAAATAATACGCTAAGAGCTGCTACTGAGCAAGAGATCAAAAACCCATTTCCAGGTTCCGTTATGAAGCGAACGATATGTTCGATCTGTTCCGTAGGCTGTGGTATCGAGGCTCAAGTGGATGAGAGCACCAATACCTGGATTCGCCAAGATATGGCAGTAGATCACCCGATCTCGCAGGGCAGTCACTGCTGTAAGGGAATCGATCAAATCGATCTAACCAAATCTAAAATGCGTCTTAAATATCCGCTCAAAAAGGTTGGCGGCAAGTGGGAGCGCATCAGTTGGGAGCAAGCCGTTAACGAAATCGGCGATAAAATGCTTCAAGTCCGCAAAGAGGACGGTCCAGATAGTGTAGTATTTCTGGGTTCGGCTAAATTTTGCAACGAGCAGGCATATTATTTTAGAAAATTTGCAGCCTTCTGGGGTACGAACAGCAACGACCACGTAGCCAGAATTTGACATAGCGCAACAGTCGCCGGTGTGGCGAATACTTGGGGTTATGGAGCTATGACAAATCACGTAGGTGATATGGCGAAAAATTCTAAAATGATCCTTTTCATAGGTGCGAATTCTGCGGTTGCAAATCCAGTGGGAGCTATGAAGCACGCTCTTCAGGCTCGCGATAGAAACGGCGCGAAAATCGTTGTAGTTGATCCAAATTTTACTAGAACTGCAGCTAAGGCCGATATGTATATTAGAATTCGTCCGGGAACCGATATAGCGTTTGTGTACGGAATGCTGCATCTAATCTTTAAAAACGGCTGGGAAGATAAGGAGCTAATAAAAACCAGAACCTACGCTGTAGAGGAGATTAGAGCCGAAGCTGAGAAGTGGGATCCTAAAGAGGTAGCCAATGTCACCGGCTGCAAAGAAGAGGAGCTGATAGAATTTACGAGGATGTTCGCTACCACAAAGCCCGCTACTTTATGCTGGGCTTTAGGCATTACACAGCACTCGATCGGAAGTTCAAATACTAGAATTTTGGCTCTTTTGCAGCTCATACTAGGCAATATGGGCAAGCCAGGCGGTGGCTGCAACATCCTTAGAGGTCACGATAATGTTCAGGGTGCTACCGATATGTGCAATCTCTCCGATAGCTTGCCTGCGTATTACGGGCTAGCCGATAACGCTTGGAAGCACTTCTGCAAGGGCTGGGGCGTAGATTACGAGCAGTTTATTAAAAGATTTGCCGTATCTACTAAGCAGCCACACGAAAAGCAGGGTGAAAAAGTGCCTGGTACGAATTTTACCGAGTATTTTCACTACGATCCGAGCATCGAGCAAGATGTGATAAACTGGCGCAACGAAAAGGGCTTTTCGCTATCTAAATGGTGGCAGGGCGTTTTGAAAAACGAGCCCGTTTTAAGTAGTGGTAACGTCCGCGTCCTTTGGGTGCAAGGCACAGGAATTACTTCTATGGCTCATGTTCGCGAGACTCAAGAAGCATTAGGCAAGATCGATATGCTGGTAGTCGCCGAGCCGTTCTTAAACGAAGTGGCGATCCTAAACGATAGACCGGACGGAATTTACGTCTTGCCGGTAGCTACGCAGTTCGAGAGCGAAGGTCATCTAAGCGCTACAAACCGTAGCGGTCAGTGGAGAACTCAGATCGTTAAGCCTCTATTTGAGAGCAAAGAAGATCAAGAGGTAATGTTTCTATTCGCGAAAAAATTCGGCTTTTACGACGAATATGTTCGCGGCATGAAGATGGGCATCGTTGATGGCGAGCTTAAGCAGGTTAAAGACGATTTTGTTTGGCCTGACGACGCTACCGATGAGATTGCACGCAATACTCAAAGTATTGGAAATAACGGACGCACCGCAGCTAGATTTCGCAGACAGCAGAAAAACTGGCATCTATTTGATCCCGATACCCTGCGCGGCATAGGCGGCGAGGTCGAGGGCGAATACTACGGCCTTCCATGGCCTTGCTGGGATACGCAACACCCGGGCACGCCGATTCTTTACGACGTAACTAAGCCTTATGCCGACGGCGGTATGGGATTTAGAAACCGCTTTGGCTTAGAGCACGACGGCGTTTCGCAGCTAGCCGACGAGAGTATTACACTTCCGGGATCAAAAATTTCGGGCGGTCATGCAGAGATTACTAAGGCAAATATCGAGCAGGTTTTAGGCATTACGCTAAGCGAGGATGAAAAAGCCAAGATGGGACCTACGTGGAGCACCGATTATAGTGGCATTATCGCTAAAAAATGTCGCGAGTTTGGAATTTGTCCTTGCGGAAATGCAAGAGCAAGAGCGAAGGTTTGGCAGTTTGCGGATCAAATTCCAAAGCATCGCGAACCGATCCACTCGCCGAGATGGGATTTGGTGGAGAAATATCCGACCTTTGCGGATCAAAAACGAAATTTCCGCGTCTTTACGAGATTTATCTCCGAGCAGAAAAAGCAGGATTGGAGCAAGGACTTCCCTACGATCGTAAGCTCGCTAAGGCTTGTAAATTTAAGCGGTGCAGGCATGATCGAGCGCACGAGCAAGTATCTTTCGGCGATTACTCCGGAGATGTTTGCACACGTAAATCCTAAGCTTGCCGCTGATAAAGGTATCAAAGATGGCGAGATGATGTGGATTCATTCGCCGCAAGGCACGAAGATCAAAGTCAAGTGCATCTATTCGCACGCCGTAACGCCTGATCGTATTGTTATGCCGTATAACTTCGCGGGAATTTTCCAGGGCGAGGATCTAAGCGAGCGTTACCCTGAGGGCACTAAGCCATATATTAGAGGCGAGAGCTCAAATACGATTACCAACTACGGCTTTGACATAAATACGCAAATTTCGGAATTCAACGCCGGTCTTTGCAGACTAGAAAGAGCATAAGGAGATAAAATGCCGGCAAGATTAAAATTTTACGTCGATGTCGAGCGTTGCATCGCTTGCTATGGTTGCCAGGTAGCCTGCAGCTCGGCGCACGAGGTTCCCGTGCAGATCAATAGACGCAAGGTCATCACTTTAAACGAGGGCATCGAGGGGCAGGAGGTTTCAAGCTCTATCGCTTGCCAACACTGCACCGACGCACCTTGTGCGCAGGTTTGCCCGGTTCAATGCTTCTATATCAGAACCGACGGCGTCGTTTTACACGACAAAGATAAATGTATCGGCTGTGGATACTGTCTCTATGCGTGTCCGTTCGGTGCTCCGCAATTCCCTAGAGACGGAGCTTTCGGTATCAAAGGCGCGATGGACAAGTGCACTATGTGCGCGGGTGGACCGGAGCCTACGTTTTCGCACGAAGAGCTACATAAATATGGTCAAAACCGTATCGCAGAGGGCAAGGTTCCGATGTGTGCGGCGATCTGCTCGACCAATGCCTTAATCGTGGGCGACGCGAGCAGAGTTTCGGAGGTTTATCGCAAGCGCGTGCTTACGCGCGGTGTGAGCCTATAAGATTATGGAATTTTAAACGCTCTGGTTTAAAATTCCGCCTCTTTTCGCAGAAATTTCAACCGAGCGACGGCTTTAAATTTAGCGGTCGCTCGGCGTGAAATTTTATTTAAAAATTTCGCTCTTGCCTATTTGCCGCTAAGTTATTTCAAAAAATCCTCTCTTGCTGACATTAAAATTTTAAATTTATGCTACAATCACTCAAATTTAGGATTTGAAATCTTAAGCGAAAGGATCCGTCTTGAAAAATAAAATTTCACTTTTTTTGGTCATTTCGGCGTTTTTGATTTTTACGGGTTGCTCTAAAAACGTTCCCGTAAATAGCGGTATCGTGCGCACTTCCGAGCCGCTTCACATTATGGAATTTCCGCAAGATAAGCTCATAAGCGTAAATTTTACCAATACCTCTACGACGGATTCGAATTTAACCCAAGTAGTGATCCAGCATCTGCGCACAGACGGATTTAAGGTCGTTAATAAAAGCGCGGCGAACGTCCAAATCGGCGGCAATCTCAACTACTTCCGCAAGGCGGATTTTTCGCGCAGATCGTGGGATAATCCGAGATTTAGCTTCGGAATGGGATTTGGCAGGTATTATAGATATACGGGCGTGGGCGTGGGCTGGGGGATGCCGTTCGGTTATGATCCTTGGGACGACGACGATTATTACAGAGACTACTTCTACGACTCGCAGATCAGCCTCTACATAAGCGTTAAAAACAAGGGCGCCTGGAAGGATTACGTAACTAATCTCAACTACCAAAGCATCAAAAATCCGGGCTCTAAAGACTCGGTAATGGATGCGCTAAATTTTAAAATTTACGAATATATAAGACAACTGATTAAGCAGGGAAGATGATAGTAAAAGAGAATAAAAAGCCCGTAGCGATGACGCTGGCGGGATCGGCGATTTTGGCGCTCGCTAGCGGATATTGCTACCACGCGGGCTTTGGCGGCGCGGCGCTTTTCGCTTCCGTAGTGGCGGCATTTTGCGCGTTTTTTTGCGCGCTCAGACTCGGCGCGAAAAATTATTTGCAGATCGGCGAGGATGCTTTTACGATCGTGCGCGGGGCAAATTCCGAGAGCTTTGAATATAAAGATATCGCAAATTTAGGCACAAAAACCTTCGTCGCGGGCAGAAACAAAACGGAGCTTTTAAATTTTGTATTCAAAAAAACACCGCAGGCGCAGGACCGCTTTAATTTTTTGCGATTTTACAGCGACACGGAGGCCACGCTACCGGGCTCGTTTGAAATTTCGATCTACGAGCTGAGCAGAATTTTGCGCGAAAAAGCGGGTCTTTCGCAAAGCTCTGAGGAAGAGCAAACCGCTCCAAAGACTCGCAAGGGTTCTAAAAAAAGTGCGAGTAGCGGTAAAAATTTTAAAGCTAAAAACCTCCGCGATGAAAATTCCGATACGCAAAATTCCGATGCGCAAAGTTTCTGCGACACACAAAATTTAGGTGAAAATTCAGACGCACAGAATTCCTGCGCCGCGCAGAATTTCGCCGCGCAAAATTCTAATGGCGCCGCTGATTCAAACGGCGCGCAGAATTTGAAGGGCGCTTCAAATTTAAACAAACAAAGCTCCGCCGCGCCGAATAATGCAGTTTCTTCAAATAATGCCGCTGCGGGTGAAAATTTCACAGGCGCCGAGGATTTCGCGTCTAAAATTTCCGCGGGCGATAATGAGCCTGGCGCTGCGCCCGAAAGTACGGCGGTAGCTGACTCCGATACCGCCGATACCGCGATGCGAAACTCCACCTGCGAAAGTAAAAATAAGTAGAGGCGCGGCCTTGAACTCCTTGCCGATCGGAATTTTCTTGCAAGGAGCCGCGCTGATGCTCTCGCTCATCGTCGCGATCGGCGCGCAAAACATCTTCGTCATCTCCCAAGGTCTTGCGAAAAACCACGTCGCAGCGGTTTGCATGGTTTGCGCACTAAGCGATGCCATATTTACGGGCATAGGGATATTTTTAATCGGCGGCGCCCTTAAGCAAGGCTCGCTTCTTACCCAAATTTTAGGCATAGGCGGGATCATATTTCTGCTCTGCTACGCGCTAAGCTCGTTTTTTAGCGCCTACAAGGGCTCGCATTTTGCTAAGATCCAAAACTCGGCAAATAGCCCGCTGGCGCCCGTCGTAGCCAAAGCCCTTGCGGTGACGCTTCTAAATCCGCACGTGTATTTAGACACCGTCGTGGTCGTGGGCTCGCTGGGCGCTACGATTGCGGATCCGCAAAAGTCGTGGTTTTACGCGGGAGTTATGTTTGTATCGTTTGCGTGGTTTTTCGGCTTGGGCTACGGTTCAGGGGCGCTTTCGAAGCTTTTTGCAAGCAGCAGAGCATGGCGCATAATCGACGCGCTCGTGGGAGTTTTGATGCTGTATATGGCGTATCTGATCGCGAAGTTTGTCTTTAAAATTTAAAATTTAACGCTAAAATTCCGCATTCTTGATAAAGGATCTATGATGAAAATTGAAATTGAAAGCGGGCTCGAGCTAAAAGAAGCCTTGTGGCGCGTAGAGAAAGCTCTGCGACTAGTGACCGACAAGGACGGCAAAATCACATCTAGCGCGACGCTTTACGTGGGCAAACATTCGCTTTTAAATTTACTCGATACCAACCAGATCGAAAATATCCAAAACGCTTATGCGCGCGCCAGGACGGAATTTCGCGCCGAGATGCTGGGCGTGCTGGAGGGCTTTTTATCCCAAGAGGATGCCGAGAAAGATCCGGAATACGCGCTATTTAATCAGCTCTACCAAATGGCGATGACTGCGGGCAGAAAGAGCGATATTTTTATACACGTCCAAGGCATCAGCGAAAACGAGGTCGTGCTGCGCGTGTATCAACGCTTCGAGCTGGAGAGCGGCGAGACAATCTATTACGCAGGCGGCGAGTTTAGCTACACTCTGGATGAAAATTTCGGCAAAATTTATCGCTACGAAATTTGATTTTAACGCTACGGCGCGAGATCGGTGCCGCCTCGATCGTAAATATCGCACTACGCTTCTTTGCTGCAGCGTCTGAATTTAAACCCCCTAAAACACGCGGCGAGCTAAATTTAGACAAAGTTTCTGCAACGATAAAATTCCGCTCGGTTAAAATTTATCGCGATTTCAAATTTAAAGCTGTGTGTAAATTTTTATCCTTCGATACGCAAATTTTACCCTACTGCCCGCCTGCATTCGAGTTTGCCTTGTTTTACGTTCATCAAAATTTTAAATCGAGCTCGCATAAAATTTTATTTCTTAGGCACATAAATTTTGTTGGATCGCACTTTTATGCAAAAGAAAAGATAATTAAACGAAGCTAAATTTAACCAAGGCGCGTATATAGGAGGGCGGGCTCAAAGATGATACGCTAGGTGGTGGTTTGCTGCCATTGCTTACTTTAAAAATTTTAAGCATTAATACGGGCAAAATGTAAAAAACAAAGAAAGGAAAACGCAATGCTAAGCAGGAAAACTAGGATAATAAGAGCGCTGATCGGACTAGAGATAATGATCACAAAAGCCGTTGTTTAGCAGCTGGTGGGGGCTGGTCGGACTCGTGCCCTTTATCGTGGGCGTCACGGGATTTTGCCCCGCTTGCTACTTTTTAAACCGCTGTTCGCTAAAGCGTTAAATTTAGCCGCGGTGTGCGGTTTTGCCGTGCGCCTAGAAAATAAGCGCGATAAATTTTATGGCAAAGCGAATGAACTTTAAATTTTAATTATCCGCGCTTCGCTGCAGGATGTTAAATTTAAACTAGCCTTTTAAAGCTTAAAATTTTATCGCGCGATGCAAGGCGGTAAATTTAATGTGGTAAATTTAATCTCGTGCCGCCGTCAATCGGCATGCCGCTATCCGCGTAAATTTTAGCGCTAGCCGCTTTCGGCGCTCTTGTTAGAGCGAGCTTGCGCTCCGCGTCAGCTATAGTCAAACTTTATGATTAATTACACCTCGCCTCTTAAAATTCATCTTAAATTTGCTAAAATTGCAACTAAATTTAAAATTTAAAGGAGCTTAAATGTCAAATATCTTAATCATAGGCGCGGGCGGCGTGAGCCAAGTCGCGACCGTAAAATGCGCGATGAACGCGGACGTTTTTAGCAAGATCACTCTTGCAAGCCGCACAAAAAGCAAATGCGACGCGATCGCTAAGTTTATCAAAGACCGCCTAGGCGTGCAAATTGGCACCGCCCAGATTGACGCGGACGACACCGACGCGGTCGTAAATTTAATCAAAAAAACGGGCGCCGAGCTACTGCTAAATGTCGCGCTGCCGTATCAAGACCTAACCCTCATGGACGCTTGCTCTCGCGCCGGCATACCTTACATCGACACGGCAAACTACGAGCATCCCGACACCGCGAAATTTGAATACAAGCTGCAGTGGGCGAAGGACGGCGAGTTTAAAGCCGCAAACACGATGGCGCTGCTAGGAAGCGGCTTTGATCCGGGCGTGACAAACGTATTTTGCGCCTACGCACAGCAAAATCTCTTTGACGAGATCCACGAGATCGACATCCTAGACTGCAACGCGGGCGATCACGGATATCCGTTTGCGACGAATTTTAACCCGGAAATCAACCTGCGCGAAGTAAGCGCAAAAGGCCGCTACTGGGAGCGCGGCGAGTGGAAAGAGACCGAGCCGATGCAAATCATGTTTAAATGGGGCTACCCCAAAGTCGGCGTCAAAGATAGCTACCTGCTCTATCACGAGGAGCTAGAAAGCTTAGTAAAAAACATCAAAGGGCTGAAGAGAATCCGCTTTTTTATGACCTTTGGGCAGAGCTACCTCACGCATATGAAATGCCTAGAAAATGTCGGTATGCTACGCATCGATGAGGTCGAGCACAACGGCGTAAAGATCGTGCCGATTCAATTTTTAAAGACGCTTTTGCCTGATCCTGCAAGCCTTGGTCCTCGCACGAAGGGCAAGACCAACATCGGCTGCGTAATCCGCGGTCTAAAAGATGGCAAAGAGCGCCAAGTCTACATCTACAACGTCTGCGACCATGAGGCTTGCTACGCCGAGACGGGCGCGCAGGCTGTTAGCTACACCACAGGCGTGCCAGCGATGATCGGCTCGATGATGGTCGCAAAGGGCATTTGGAGCGGCAAGGGCGTCTTTAATATGGAGAATTTCGACGCCAAGCCTTTCATGGACGAGTTAAATAAGCAGGGCTTGCCGTGGGAGATTATCGAAATGAAACCCGGCGAGAGGTACGAAGTCTAAATTTAGGCTTGTCTTTTTCTACTTATACTTCGTTGAAATTTGATTTTTAATGCTCACGTATCAAATATACGCTCCGCTTAAAAATCAAATTTCATCTCAGCTAGGCAAAAAATACTGCGCCTTATTCTGCTGCGTTTAAATTCTAATTAAATTCGCTCAGTCATGTATTTCATATACGCTCTCGTCCTCAAATTTTAATTCGTCTCAATCGGGGACAATACCGTGCGTCGAATGCTGCTTTAAATTTAGCTATAATCGCATAAAATTTTATCGGAGTAGATATGAAACGAATTTTAAAAGCGCTGATTTTTAGCGTGGAATTTTCATTTCTCATTGTGGGCTGTACTAGTAAAACCGCGCCCGTAGAGCTTGAAGGCAAGGAGCAAATTCGCGCGATCCAAATAGAGGCAAACCGTACGGTAATGATCGGTGACGCTTACGACTACGAATTTAGCAGTGATTATCGCGCGACGAAAGCGGAATTTAAGCACCTAAAATCGCTCTATTCACACGCAGTGGAGGTAAATAGAATTTCGATCGCTACGGATGCATTTAATGAACCTCACGTAAGCGCGCTACTTTTTGAGCTGTGGCTTGACCGTGAGAGCCTGCCGCTAGCAGATCAGCTTGTGCTTTACAAGCATCCAAATTTTACGGGCTTTAAAGATCGCGAAATTTTACAATTTAGCTTCAAAATTTTAGGCGTTCCTACGCGCGTAAAAGATCGCGATCGGATCATAAAAAAATATGCGCTTGCTAAGCCGTTAAGTTTAAACGCGATAGTATTTGTTGATAGCGGCAGGCTGAGCGGGGAAAGCGTGCGTAAAAACGGTGAGACGCAAGACGCAGTTTTAACTATGTTTAGCCCCGTCTGGATGCCCGTCGCTGCCGTAATGCAAAGTCTCGGCGCGCTATTTGATAACGAGTAAATTCTGCCAGTAAAAATTTCGATGCTCGCTTGCTCTTACGTTGCAATATGAGGGCTGCGTTTTCTGCGGGTACGCCGCGAGTGATGTCTTGGATCATAGCGCTGTTTGTTTGGCTAAGCGCGCTCGCGGCGTCTTTTAATAAGTAAATTTTAAATCGTGGCGAAATTTTATAATTTGCCGTCGCGTTCGGCTCTGTTTTAAACAGACGGGCGATTTCTTAAATTTAAACTCTAGCTAAATTTAGACCGAAATTTTTAAGTAAACTTTGCTATAATCGCCGCAATTTTGAAAAAACCGAGGAGAAAATATGAAATTGATTTACGCCGCTTGCGTGCTAGCCGCTTTTGCTTCGGCTCAGACCGAAACTGTGCAGGTGCCGGACTTTGCTAAAAGCTCGATGAAGACGCATGAGCAGGCTGAGGAAAAACTAATCGCAAATGCCCTAAAAGGCGATCTAAGCCAGATCGCAAGCGACCTGAAGATCGATAAAACGCTAAAGGGCGGCGAGTCGCTTGTCATTAACGGCGCGCATTACAGGACGATCGAGGGCGACAGCACGCAGTGGAAAGAGGGCGATGCCGTGCGCCTGCTAAGCGGCAATAAGGACGGCAGATGCCTAAGCTCGATCATGCTTAATCTGCGAACGAAAACCGTCTGTAAATTTATGTGCGACGCGTATTAGGCGAGAATTTCGTCTAAACCATAAAAATCCACCGGCTCGGCGTAGGTTTCTTGCAACGACCGGTTGTTTCTGCTATTTAGCCATAGCATAGATCGCTAAATATATGCCTATGAATAAAACATTGTTATATATTTTTTTAAAAGCGTTCGTTATGTTTATTGTCCTATATTTGTTTATTCCGCACCCAGAAGATGGAATTTATAATATGCTAGATATACGCATGTTTATTGGCTTGGTGTTGTTTTGTATCTGCCTTATATTGGATATTTAGTTTAAATCTTAATCTCTATCTTTACGTATCGTATTTTTTGATGGTCGCCAAAATTGCATATCACAAATTTAAATTCTAAACGGCTTAACTTGAGTTGCTTTTAAAATTTTGCTTTTAATATCGATAAATTCTGCTATAATAAACGCAAATTAAACAATGTCGTTAAAGACGTAACGCAGGCGTGATAAAGCGAGTAAAATTTGTAGAGGCAAATTTTGCCTGCCGCTCGGTACTTCAAATGGTAAATCAAGGAAAAAGATGCAAAAATTTAGAATTACAAACGGCGAATGTTCGCGCATGGATATTTTTCTGATCATGACGCTGGTTTATATATTCGGCGTGGCGTGCAGGTTTTTTTGGATATATTGGGCTAGCGGGATTGAGCAGTTTTCTTTTGACGGCGAGCTCATCATGACTACAAACGACGCCTTTGCAAACGCCGAGGGTGCGCGCGATATGATAGCGGGCTTTCATCAACCTGGCGATCTTAGCCCGTACGGCGCGTCGATCCCAACTCTGGCATTTTTAATTAGCAAAATTTTACCCGTCAGCCTAAATAGCATTACGATCTATATGAGCGTGTTTTTCGCGCCGCTGGTGGCCGTGCCGATTATTTTGATAGCAAGAGAGTATAAGATCCTAGGCGCAGGCATCATCGCGGCGCTACTTGCCACCATATTACCGGGATATTATATGAGGACCTTGGGCGGGTATTTCGATAGCGATATGTTAAATGTTACTCTGCCGCTGCTAACGCTATGGGCTTTGATTAGGCTCATAGGGCGAAGTGGGCAGAGTAGCTTTGCTTTGCCCGCCGTTTTTACGGTGATTTATGATTGGTGGTATCCTAGCTCGTATTCTCTAAATATGGCGATTATAGTGATATTTTTAATCTATACTTTGATTTTTAATAGACACAATGAGGAAAATTACAAAGCGATTATTCTTATGGTCGTTGCAGTTATAAATTTTGGCGCGTATTACGAAGGCGAGACAATAATTGTAAATTATATTTTATTGTTCAAAATCTCACTGATTGCATTGCTATATTTTTTAATGATTAAAATTCCAAGCCATAAAAGCAAAAAAGCTCTTCGGATTTTGGGTACGATCGCCGTAATTATGTTCGTCATATTCGGCGGACTTACGCCCATAGCAGTGCAGCTTAAAGCATACATCTTAAAGGATGTAAGCAAAGAGGAAATTTTCTACTTTTATGGCGTTAGAAGTACGGTTAATGAGGTAGAAAACGCTAATTTCATAAAATTTGTGCTTGAATCTAGTGGGCATCTATTTATATTTATATGCGCCGTAGGAGGGCTGGCTCTACTGCTGATAAAATTCCGTTCGTTTATATTAACCTTGCCGATGATAGCGCTTGGAGTTTTAGCGCTTTTCGGTGGAACTCGCTTTACAATGTACGCTACACCGATGATAGCGCTTGGATTTGCTTATTTCATATATTTCACGCTGAATTACTTTGAAATACGAACTTGGCTTAGAAGTACTTTGTTAGCTATTTTAACCTGTTTAGCGATAATGCCTAGCATAGATTTTATTTATAAATTCCGAGTTGCGCCTACGCTTACGAAAGACTCCATAACGCCTCTTGTAGAGCTAAAAAATAAAGCCAGCAGAGAGGATTATGTGCTATCGTGGTGGGATTACGGATATTTAATCAGATATTACTCCGATGTAAAAGTAGTAGCTGATCCCGGAGGTAGACAGGCAGGAGAATACACTTTTATGAGTGCGTTTTCCTTTAATAAAGATGAGGTAAGCTCTGCTAATATGGCAAGGCTGAATGTCGAATATATACAAAAGTTGCAAGGTAAAAAATTTGATCCTAAACTGGAAGATAAATTTAAACTAAATCTATATCAAATTCAAAAAGATTATGGCGAAGCGGATATCAATAAATTCCTAAGTTCTTTAAGCGATAAAAATTTTAAGCTTCCGCAGAAAACTAGGGATATATATTATTATTTTGTACCGCATATGATAGATATATTGCCCAATATCTTAAAATTTTCTACTGTAGATATAGAAACAGGTAAAGAGTCTTGGACGCCATTTATTCGTGTGGGTTATGATATTAGAATGGGTAAAGATGGAGAGAGCATCATAATAAATGATGAATGCACGCTGCCTAGCGTCGATCCTGAATACCTAATCTATGACGGAAAAAGAATGCCTATTAATTCATATTATCAAGTGGGCGAAGTAAACGGCAAACTCGTAAAATTATCTAAGCAGATAGATAAAAATTCCAATCTTTACGTGATATTTTTACCGGATTACCAAAGAATTTTAATCTTAGATAAAAAGGTCTTTGAATCAGCCTTTATCCAACTTTTTGTGCTGGAAAACTATGATAAAGATCTGTTTGAGCCCGTTTATTTAAGTAATTCTGCGCGGATTTACAAGTTATTAAGATAAATTTATATTCAGAGGAATACCGCGTAAATTTTTACAAAGCGTATGTTACTAAGCGATAAAATTATAATGTAAATTATATGCTGAGATTTAGAATTTATACTGGCTATAAATAAATTACAAAAATACTTTAAAATTTTGTCACTAAAAATCGTAAATGTTATGTATTTACTTTAAATTTAGCCTAGGTTTCGAAGCGTGTCGCTATCATTGAGATGAAATTTCACCCAAAGGAGTAAAGATGAGAAATTTAGTTGCAAAAGCATTGTTGCTTAGTTCTTTAGCTGCAGTAAGCGCGATGGCGGAGGGGCTTTTTATAGGCGGCGAAGGCGGATACAATTTCAAAAACCAAGCCGCAGGTTTTGATGATGGACAGCCGCAAGTCGGCGTTAAGGCCGGATATGACTTCGGCACGTTTAGGGCCTACGGCGGGTATTTTTACGGATTTAAGGGCGAGGATTCCAGCTCGAATGCCAATTCGAAAAGAAAGGTTAAATGGAGCACGCACGATTTCGTAGCCGGTGCGGATTTTACGCCGGAGCTTTTCAGTAGATTTAAGCTCGTCCTAGGTGCTTACGCTGGGCTTTCGGTGCTAGATACTGAAGTTAAAATAGACTATAGCAATGGCGGCTGGGTTAGAGCAGACGATACGCTGGGTGGCTTCATTTTGGGCGGCAAGATAGGTACTGCGTATGAGTTTGGCTCCAATAGTGAGATTGAAATGGGCTTTAAAGCAAGCAAGGCGTGGTACAAAGACGGCGATTATATCGAAGATAACGACGGTAAAAAATACGGCGTTTACGCAGGATATAATTATAAATTTTAAGAATTTTCATATTTGAGGCATTGCACTGCTTTCATATAGCCTTGATTGCCAGTAGCTTTGCGGTGTGTCAGGTAAGGCTAGCTTCGTCGCAAGGCTTTACTAAGTTTTAGTAGAATCTTGCGACGAGGTTTAAATTATGATGAATTTAACGCCTTTAAATTCAATCCTAAAATTTTAACTTACAGAATTTCGTCGATAAAAATTTCATTTTAGATTTTATTGGCTAAATTCCACCCCCTGCGCTTTTGGATAAAATTTCGTTCATTTTCGAGATTAGATTAAAATTTTAATGACGGCAAAAGAAATTTTAGATAAAATCAATATTTTCATACCAAAATTTTACTTAAAGGATAGAGATGAAGAGTTACGTTACGGGCTTTCCGCGTATCGGAGAGCAGCGCGAGTTAAAGAAGGCTTTGGAGAGCTATTGGGCGGGCAAGTGCGATTATGACGCGCTAGAGCGAGTCGCCGCAGAGCTAAAAGATCGCCACATCAAATATCAGCTGGATGCTTGGAGCGGCCTAATTAGCGTAAACGACTTTTCATACTACGATCTGATGCTCGATACCAGTGTGCTTTTCGGCGTGATTCCGCAGCGCTTCGCGGCTCTTTCGGCGCACGAGCAGTATTTTGCGATGGCGCGCGGCAGTAAAGACGCAGTCGCGATGGAGATGACGAAGTGGTTTAACACAAACTACCACTATATCGTGCCCGAGATCTCTGCGTATACGGAATTTAACCTAAATCCTAGTAAAATTTTAAGCGAGTACAAGGCTGCGAAGAATAACGATTTTAAGGATTCCTGCGCGCTAAAGATAAATTTAATCGGACCTATCACCTATCTCGCGCTTAGCAAATCAAGCGACAAAAGTGATCCACTCGCGCATTTAGACGCTCTTGCCGAGAAATACGAGGAGCTGCTAAAGCTTCTTAGCGAGCTTGATAGCGAGGTCGTAGTTCAGATCGATGAGCCGATTTTCGTAACGGATCGCGCGACTGAGCTAGCGCCAAAGATTGAGCCTATTTATCAGCGCCTAAGCAAGGCTGCAAGTAACGTAAAAATTATCTTTATGACCTATTTTGAGCATGCGACTGAGGCCGTGCGCGAGATAGTAAAGACCGATGTTTGGGCGGTCGGGCTTGATTTTGTTTACGCAAGCGAGGAGAATATCAAAAAAGAGCTTCAAATTCTAAAAGACGCTAAGACTGTGCTTTTTGCGGGCGTGATCGACGGGCGTAATATCTGGAAGAGCGACATCGACAAAAAGCTAGCCCAGCTCAAAGTTATCGAGGTCTACGTGCCTAAGGAACGCATCTACGTGGGTACCTCCTGCTCGCTTTTGCACGTGCCTTTTACGCTAAAATATGAGGACAAGCTAAGCACCGAGATCAGATCCTGGCTAAGTTTCGCGGTCGAAAAGTTAAGTGAAATTTCTATTTTAACCCATCTTTTCTTTGAAATTCCGATGTGCGAACACGGCATGAAAGCTTACGAGGAAAATCAAAAATCCGCTAAAACCCGCGCTAGCTCGCCACTTATTCATGACGAGCGAGTTCAAAGCCGCGCCGCAAATTTAAATAAATTCGAGCGCGCCGATCGCTACGAGGATCGCATCAAGGTGCAGAAAAAGGAGCTAGGCTATGGAATTTTACCTACCACTACGATCGGCTCCTTCCCTCAGACTGCCGAGCTTCGCCAGGTTCGCAACGCCTACAAAAAGGGGCTTTTAGCGCGTGAGGATTACGAGAAGCAGATCAAAGCCTATATCGATGATTGCGTCAAATTTCAAGATGAGATCGGTCTAGATGTGCTAGTTCACGGCGAGCCCGAGCGTAACGATATGGTCGAGTATTTCGGCGAGCAGATGAGCGGATACGCGTTTAGCGCCAACGGCTGGGTGCAGAGCTACGGTAGCCGCTGCGTGAAGCCGCCGCTACTTTTCGGCGACGTGAGCCGCCCGAAGCCGATGACCGTGGAGTGGATCAAATACGCCCAAAGCCGCACTAAAAAGATCATGAAAGGCATGCTAACCGGCCCGGTGACGATGATGAACTGGAGCTTTGTGCGCGACGATAAGCCTCGCGAGCAGATAGTAAAACAGCTTGCGCTTGCGATTTTTGATGAAATTTCGGATCTGCAAGACGCAGGTATCAAGATCGTTCAGGTGGACGAGGCGGCGTTTAAAGAGGGCTATCCGCTTAGATCCGAAAACATTCCTGCGTATGAAAAATTTGCCGTTAATGCCTTTAAGCTCGCCGTCAGCGCCGCAAGCGCTCATACGCAGATCCATACGCATATGTGCTATTCGGAGTTTAACGATATAATCAAAACGATAGAGGCGATGGATGCCGACGTCATCAGCATCGAGACTGCTCGCAGTGGCAACGAGCTGCTTCGAGTTTTCAAATCGGTCGGCTATAAGCAAGAGGTCGGTCCGGGCGTTTACGACATCCATAGCCCGCGAATTCCTAGTGTGCAGGAGCTCGTAAGCCAGATCCGCGCGCTGCTTGAGGTGCTTCCTAAAGAGCAGCTGTGGATCAACCCGGACTGCGGTCTAAAAACCCGCAAATGGGAGGAAGTTCGCCCTAGCCTAAAAAATATGGTCGAAGCGGTAAGGATCATCCGCGCAGAAGCATAAATTTAGCGCGAAAAAAACTTTGCTGCCGGGCAAAATTCCACCCGGCAGCCGTTTTGCGATAGAATTATGTGGAACGTTTATTTCGAGTATAGACCACTAAAATATCTGTGCGAAATTTACTTCGAACGAGTATTAAAGGGCGGTGCGAGATTTCTACGCGTCTGCTTGGCAAGCATATTTGATAGCCGCTAAGTAATGCAGCAATATGAAATTTAGTGCAGGCTTTACGGCTTTTACAGATGCACAGAGACAGGCATTTCTTGAAAATGTGGCGTAAAATTTCATCTCGACTGCTAGCTTGAAATTTCATTGCAACTGCTCGTTTGATTGAAACGCGGAGCGTAAATTTTATCGTGATTGCCCTAAGGGCAGGTTGAGGCAGGCGATAAAATTTTAAAATTTTCGCAAATTGATCCTTGTGCGCACAAACATCGTCAGCCGAATAAAAAATGCTAAAATTTGCAATTTTACGTGGCGTTTTATGAACTGTTCGCGCCGCTAAATTAGAATTTAAAAACGCGAGCCAAAGCCGGTATAGTTGCGCTAGAAATTTTAAATTACAAATTAAAATTTACATTATCTCGTTAGAATGGCTGGGTTACGAAGCGAGATTCGGATCTGCTACGTTAAATTTCAGCCAAGTCAAAATCTATGTAGCCGCATTAATTTATGACTAATTTCGCCTAGCGAGCCTGAAGTTGCGCCGCGCTAAAACTAAGCCCAGAGCCAAAATTTTACGATGCGAAGCTCATTGATTTAACTTGTGTTTTTTGCAAGAAAGAGCGAGGCTAGCGTAAGGTGCGTTTGCGTTGATACAAAATTTTAAAAGGGGCTTTATGGAGGCGCAGATCTGCAATTTGCGGTAAAAATTAAAAGCTATGATTTTGGCTCATAAGGCGCAGCTTTTAGATGGTTTCTATCACGCCTTAAAGTGAGATTTACTTAGTAATTTCGCGCGATAGATTTTAACGGGCGGAATTTTATCGTCGCCGCAAAATTTTGGCTTTTAAAATTTTGCTTTGTAGGATTTTAGCCCTCATAGTTGTGATGAAGTGTGGCTCATCTTATTTCGTAAGATTTTAGCGGCGCTGCCCGTGTTTAATTTATATGGCATGATTCTAAAAGGCGCTTATTTTGAAATCCTGCGGGTAGAACTTGCGAGACTGCGTTTGCGAGGTTTTGTAAGAATTTGATGGCAAACCGCTCAGCGCGTTTAAAAATTTTATTCGTGCGTCGAGCCCTCATTTGCGTTTCAAATTTTGCCATTGTGGCGGAATTTTGCTCACGTGGCAAGAGCTTGCATGCAAGCTGTCCGTGAATCTAAGGATTTGGACGTTAAATTTATTAGTGTGTTTGGCGACGCAACGCCGTGACTACCGCCGTGCCTGCGCATAAAATATTGCGCTGCAAGCGATTTAAAAAAGCTTTTTCGCTTCGTATAAATCTCACGCCGTGAGCGTTTAAAAGCCGCAAGAGCTTTAAAAATTTAAATTGGAAAGATTAATGACATTTTTTTCGCCTGAGTTTGTCCTTGCTTTTTTAGCGTTTTTAATCGTTTATTGGACGCTCAAAAATCATATTTTCGCGCAAAAAATTCTGATCCTGCTGGCAAGCTACGGCTTTATGTGCTCCATAAATCCGCGCTTTGCGCTAGTGCTTGCGGCCTATAGTGCTTTCGTATATTTTGCAGGGGTGTGTATCGCGCGCGCTAATCGCGTAGTCGCAAAAGCCATACCGCCCGCAAAGCAGTCTTCGCACAAGAAAAAGCTATCGCGTAAAGCAGCAGCCAAGCAGATGAGCGCAACAAAACAAGCTGACATAGCAAAGCAGGTGCAAAAAGCGGGGTTAGCGAAGCAGCTCCCACTACCCACTACGAAGGCACGCGCAGTGATGCTTGCGGCGGTTGCTGGCGGCTTATTTTTTCTCGCGTTTTTTAAATATTATGGCTACGTCAGGGAGTTTTTCAATGCCGTGCTTGCCGCGCTGCACCTAGGTGCCGTTGATAGCGTGGCGTTTCCGCTTGGAATTTCATATTATGTTTTCATGTCGATCACCTATTTCGTCTCGGTTTATAGACGCGAATGCGGCGAGCAGGGCTTTTTGAGCTTGGCGTGCTTTTTAGCATTTTTCCCCAGCGTCGTGATGGGTCCTATCGGACGCGCTAGCGCTGCCAAGGGCGTAGAGCCAGTACTGCCGCAGTTTGATCGCTTCAAGCACTTTGGCAATGCCGATGAAATTTATGTGCTTATAATTTTTGCCTTAGTTAAGCTGCTGCTTATTAGCGGCTATTTGGGCGCGTATTATAGCGATGTGATTTCAGGCGTTTACGGCGACGAGCCAGAGTCTTCTGCGGCGCAAATTCTAGCTGCACTGCTACTTTATGGCGTGGTGCTTTATACGAATTTTAGCGGCTTTATCGATATGGCGCGAGCGCTTGGGCTTGCGATGGGCTTTAAGTTGCCGCAGAATTTTAATATGCCCTACGCGGCTAAGAATTTAGGTGAGTTTTGGGATCGCTGGCATATCAGCTTATCCACATTTATACGTGATTACATCTACATTCCGCTCGGCGGCTCGCGCAGGGGTTTTGCACGTACCTGCGTAAATTTACTAATCGCGTTTGCGCTCTCGGGCATTTGGCACGGTGCGGGATTAAATTTTTTGATTTGGGGACTTTTGCACGGAGCAGCGCTTGTGTTTTTAAAATGCCTTGCCAAAGTGGGCGTAAAGCCGCTAAATCCGTATTTGGCACTATTTTGTACCTATATTTTTGTAAGTTTCGCTTGGATTTTTTTCGCCAATTCCCTTCCGGATGCGGCGGCGATTTTGGGTGCTTTTGCCCGCGCACGAGCTTTCGGAGATATTAGCGAGCTAGCGGTGCTTGCGGTGATTTTAGCGGGGATTTTTGTTTATCCTAAAATTTCAGCTCTTAAAGATACTTTGATCGCGCTTTTTGCCGAGCTGCCGTTTTTACCTAAAGCTCTCGTGCTCGGCATGATCTTCACGCTGATTTTCGCGCTGATGCCAAGCGGAATTCCAAATTTCATCTACGCAGGATTTTAGATGCTTAGGTTTGTTTCGACTCTGCTTTTTGCGCTGCTTTTCTCAGCATTTTTTATGCAAGGCTCGCTGCTTTATTATTTGGAGCAGCGATTTCACGATGACTTTGGGCTGGAAGAATGGCTGCGCCGCTCGCCGTTTCGCGTAGGTGGAGAGATCTACGAAAAGATTGCAAATGGCGCAGATAAGCTTGAGCAGCGTATCAAAGGCGAGGACATTAGCAAGGATGAGGACGCAAGTCCGCATAGCGGAAGCAAAAATTTTAAAAAACCTGCGCAAGATCGTATGGCGGAAAATCAAGCTTTGCAAAGTACGAGGGTGCGAGATCACGATGCTTCGCAAAGCGTTAAGTCGCAAGGTAGCAAGCCGCAAGCCCATGCCGCGAAGAATTCCTCTTTAAATAATTCTACGCATCATTTAAAGACGCGCGATTCTGCGCAGGGACCTTACGCACAAAATTCCGCTTCTAAAAATTCTACTTCGCAAAATTCCGTGTCACAAAGCCTGGCTACAACAAGCTCTGTACCGCGTAGCTCCTCTGCGCCGCAAAATCCCGTCACGGCAAGCGCAACCTTGCAAAGCGGCGAGAATTCCGATTCTCAACTTCCCGCTCCGCAGGCCTTGGAGCAGAATTTAACGACGCAAGGCTCCGTGGAGGTTGATGCTAAAATTTCGCTTAGCGACGATGGCAAAATCCGCCTAAATGCAGGCGATGAGGTGCTTTTTATGGGTGATAGTCTGATGCAATACGTGGGGATGAATGCTAAGAAATTTTTCCCGAAGCGAAGCCTGAGGGTGATTGATCTTAGCAAGCAATCTACGGGGCTTGCGAGCAAGAAATCTTTCGACTGGCAAAAGACGCTCGATACTGCGCTTAGAGAGAATGGCGGCGTTAAGCTCGTAGTCGTGCTGCTGGGCGCCAATGACGTCTGGGAGTATCGCGCAGGAGGTAAAACTTATGGCATTAAAACGCCGCGCTGGCGGGAGTTTTACGCCTCAAGAGTGCGTGAGATCTACGATACGGCGCACTCGCACGGTGCAGGAGTGCTGTGGCTTGCGATGCCGTGTATGCAAAAGCCCGATTTTGAGGAGAAAACGCAGCTGCTAAATCAAATATATGCCGACGCAAGTATGGCGCTTGGCGGGTATTTTATGCAAACAACCCCGCTGGTGTGCGAAAAAGGCGTCTATAAAACCTATCTGCAAAGCGGCTCCAAGCTCGTGCGCGTGCGCCAAGACGACGGCATTCATATGAGCAAAGAGGGTTGCGAAGCGGTAGCGAAAGAAATTTTATCAAGGATTGAAGTTGAGTAAATTTATAGTGATTTTATTTGCCGCATTATTAGGCGGATGCGCGGCAAACGCAGGCGTCCGCGGCATAAATTCCGCAAACGCAAAAAGCTCTGCGGGCTTTGGAGTGAAATTTTTTGGCGATTCGCATTTAGGAAGCGACGCGCTGATAGATGCTTTCAGACACGGCTTTTTCGTGCAAAACAGCGTCGGCTTCGTGCCTGCGATGATGCCTAAATACCATAAAAGCGAAAATATAGAATTTAAGCAAAGCGGCTTTAATGTAATCTCATCCCGCACCGAGCAAGACCCCGATTTCCCGTTATGTGGAGTGATCGCTACCGGCAAAAAAGGCGCTAACGTGCGGCTGGAGCTAAAGCAACTTAGCGGCGATTTTTATGTCGAAATTTTGCATAAATCGGATCAGAGTGGCGAGATTTTTCGCGTGCGCGATGCAAGTGGGCTAAGCGCGTATATTTCGCAAGAAGTGCCGCAGAAATGGGAGTATTCTAAGCTGCGACTTAGATTTCCGATCGAAATTAGATCGCTGCGTGACGGAGCAGAGCTTGGAGGATATAAAATTTATCGTAAAAACGCGCGCTTTGCAGACTCTTGTGCGAGCAACGGCGCGTTTAGCAACCTCTACGAAAAATGGGGTGCAGATGCCTTTGGTAGGGATTTTTCGGGACTTAGATACAATCTCGTAGTTATCGCTTATGGCACAAACGACGCGATGGATCCGAAATTTGACGAGCAAAAATTCTACCAAAGCGTCCGTGGGCTGCTTCGCTCCGTCCGCTCCGCAGCTCCCGGTGCAAAAATCCTGCTTGTAGCGCCGCCGCGAAGCCCTAAAGTGCCAAACGCCTCACGCGCTGCGGAGGTGCTAGCGCATCTAGCGCGAGACGAAGGGGCGATGTTTTACGACATAGCCGGTCTTATGGATGAGGATGGCGGCTGGCGCGGCTGGCGCGAGCGTGGGCTGATCCGCCCTGACGAAATCCACTTGCAAAAAGAGGGCTACGAAAAAATCGGCGCAGCGCTGGCGACGAAATTGCGCGGCAGGCTTTAAATTTAATCTTTAAATTTAGGCGGCTCGCCGTAAAATTTACAAAGTTCGTCGCTAAATTTAAAATCTAGCGGCAGTAAGCAAAGCTGTGCCTACTCGGATTTCGCCGCTTAGATCTGCGCCACGAAATTTAAATCAGAAGCTGCGGCTTTAAATTTACGCGTCGATAGGCTTGATGCCTGTGCTTTTAAAATATGTCGCCCAAATTTACGCTTTTAATTTGGATTAAATTTATGTGGTTACGGCTAGGGGCAAAAGGTCTGTGCGGTGTGTGCCGCGTAAATTTAGCGCTTGAAATTTCATTCGCATGGGCTGCGGCAAAGCGCGGCGAGCTAAATTTAAAGGAGAGGCAGATGATATATTTTTGCGGAGATACGCACGGCATAAACGAGATCGGTAAAATAACAAACAAAGCCTTTGCGGGCGGGCTTAGCGCCGATGATTTCGTCATCGTGCTCGGGGATTTCGGGCTGTTTTGGAGCGAGCGGATAGACGAGTTTATGGCGCGCAAAAATATAGAAAAATATTTCCCCGCCACGCTTCTTTTTATCGACGGCAACCACGAAAATTTCGATATGCTGGATGAGCTGCCACGCGAGCGGAAATTTGGCGGCACCGTGGGCGTGGGCGGCGAGAATATTTTTTGGCTGCGGCGCGGCGAAATTTACGAGATTGCGGGGCGACATTTTTTGTGCTTCGGTGGCGCGCTTAGCGTCGATAAGGCGCATCGGATACCAGGGCTTAGCTGGTGGGCGCGCGAGATTCCAAGCGAGGAGGAGTTTGCTTACGCGATGCGAAATGCGCGCGATTTCATCGCTGCGGGTGGACGGATAGATGCGGTGCTGAGCCATACGGCGCCGGGGTTTGCGATGAAATTTTTAAAAGAATACCTTTGGTGCGGCAAAAGTACTCCCGATAAAACGTCTGAGTATTTAGAGAGAATCTTTGAGCTCATAAGGCCTGAGCGGTGGTATTTCGGGCACTTTCACGGCGATAAAAAATTCCACGCGCACGGCTGCGATTTTTATCTCTGCTACGATAAAATTTTAAAATTTGAGGGCTAGCCTTGAGCCCGCGGCAGCAAAATTTAAAGCTTGCAAATGGCGAAATTTTGCCCATAAATTTTAAACGCTACGACGCGTGAAATTGAGCCTTTATATTAAAATTTAAGCTAGTTCTGCTAGAATGTGGCACTTTTTTAGAAAGGAATAAAGATGAAGGTTGTAATTACTTATTGTAATTCTTGATCTTATAGACCGCAAGCTCTCCGTGTGAGAGATGAAATAACAAGCGTCTATAAGGATGCAGTTGTCGAGTTGGCCCCTGGTAGCAGCGGAGACTTTCTAGTAGAAGTTGACGGCAGAAAGCTTTTCTTCAATAAAGATTTTGCTAAGCCTCGTTTCCCAAGTGAAGGTGAAATTTTAAATCTAATTAAAGTTGCAGCCTAGCTCAAAGCCCGAAAGTGGGTCGTAAGATTTACTTTCGGGCGTTTTTATACTCAAATTTCAATTATCCGTAAATTTAATCGCAAAACTATCCTAAATTTTGCCAAAATCAGCGCTGCGTAAAATTTAGACTAACTTATCCCGCATTTCGGCGAATCCAAAAAGTCATTTTAATTAAAATTTACGTGACGGTCGCGGTTTAAATTTATCGCTCGGAGTTTATAAATTTTAAAAGAAAAGGGGGGGGGGGGGGGGATTATTTATTTGCGCGCTCGATATACTCGCCGCGGACGGTATCTACGCGGATGACCTCGCCTTCGAGCACGTGAAATGGGATCTGTACCACGGCGCCCGTCTCAAGCGTGGCGGGCTTTTTATTGCTGCCCTGAGTATCGCCGCGGAAATTCGGCGCAGTTTCTACGATTTTAAGCTCCACCACCTGCGGTACATCCACGCCGATCGCTTTGCCGTTGTAAAACATTATATTTACCATCATACCATCTAGCATCCATTTTTTCGCCTCGCCCACGTCCTCGTCGCTAATCGCGATCTGTTCGTAACTATCGGTATCCATGAACTGACACGCCTCGCCGTCGTCGTAGAGATACTGCATCTCTTTTTCCTCAAGATTCGGCGCCTCGCATTTATCGCCCGCATGGAAGGTCTTTTCAAGCACCTTGCCATCAATGAAAGATTTTATTTTAACGCGCACGAAAGCAGGTCCTTTGCCCGGTTTTACGTGTTGGTATTCTATGATTTTAAACGGAATTCCGTCCACCTCGATTTTTAGACCTTTTTTTAGATCGCCCATTGAATAAGCCATAAATTTCTCCTTAAATTAATGAGGCGCGATTATAACAAATTTTATTTTAAATTGATATAATTGGCGAAATTTTAAGGGGAGGGAAGCTATGAAAAAAATCATCTACGTCTTGGCTGCGTGTGCGGCTTTTGCGCTTGGCGCGAATGCGAACGAAGCGGAGTTTGTGAAAAACCTAAAGCAAAGTCTAAATGATAAAAACGCTCAGCTCATCTCGATCGACAAGCTAAACTCGCTAAACGGGCTAAATTTGCTGATCGTCCGCTCGGGCGAGAAAAAAGAGGCGTTTTTGGCTAGTGACGACGGCAAAAGCCTAGTGGCAGTAACCGAGGAGCCTAAGCTTGCAGACGCGGCGGATGCAGCGCTGTTTAAGATGAGAACTCAAATTTTAAAAGACGCCAACGATGCTGCTGCGCTTGAGCTGCTAAAGAGCATAGATCCCGCGAGATTTGCCTATATCGAGTCGTTTGATAAAAATAATCCCTACGTGACCTACATCGTGGGCGATCCGGAGTGTCCGTATTGCGCCGAGGAGATGAAGAGGATCACAAAGCATCTTCGCAACAGCAACGTAAAATTGATCTTTGCGCCGGTGCACGGCAAGAGCGCGTTTATCAAATCGGCACTGGTTTTAAAGCATCTGAAGGCCCTCTCACCTAGCGATCAAAAAGGCGCGATCGACGTGATTGAGAAATACTACGACAAGGACGTGCAGGTAAGCGATGCGGACGTTTCAAAAGCCGAGCTTAACGCCGTATACGCGGACACTAAGACGCTATTTTCTAAAGGCGTGATCAAATCGGTGCCATACGTGATCAAGGTGAAAAAATAGTCTAAATTTACGGAATTTATGGCGCGAGGTTTGTGTGCGAGCGGCGCGAGTTTGCTCGCGGTAGTGCGAACTCGCGCGCAGTATCGCCGCCTGCGCGAGCTGAAATTTCATAAAATTCCGTCGCTTTAAAATTTCAAGCGGCGGAATTTAACTTTAAAATTAAGCTCTTGAAGCTTTGCCGTCAAATTTGAAAATATAAAATTTTGCTATCTAAGCCTAATAACGCCGCCGTTTTCATTTAGAATTTTTGCAACTTCGGGTAGTTTATATGTTTGCATGCAGAATTCGTCATTTTGGCTTGCGCCTTTTCGTATCTCCAAACTAGCGTTTTTGCCCGTATCGATTGCGGTTATAGTAAAGCAGCTGACATAGCTCGTCGTGCCTATGCTAATCGAGTTTGGAGCTATCTGCTCGACCGTCATGCTTGTTATCTTGTTTGGATTTTCATCGAATCTACCTTGCGATACGTAAAAATTAATATAGTCTTTTATCACGATTTGCAATTTTTTCGATAATGCCTCGTAGACCTCTTCTTTGCTCATTCTAGAGCCTTCAGTGAAAAATTTCGCCTCTTTTCTTAAAAGCCTACATTTCGGGCTGATTGTATCATTTCTGCATTCTTCCAGTAGATAAGTCAGCCTATTTTTAGGCGCTGTAGAGTTTATCGGCAAACCCGTGGCGGCTAGAAACAAAAAGCATTCCACGTCGAATTCCGTATTTCGCACCTCTTTGCGTTCGCACATAGCTTTTTGTTTTTCATCTTGCGCCTTTACTTCTTGCCTTGATGCCGCTTGCATCATATTTTTATAGAAGATTTTAAAATACGCCATCGCGGCTCGTTCGCAGTTGTCGTAAATCTCTGCCGATTCTTTGGATAGATCGGCTAGGGCGCACGCCTCGGAGACGCTTTTTGCTTTATCCGGATTGGCGGCATAAAAATCCTCCGTTTGAATATCCTCTATTTCTCTCCTATCGCATCCTGCTAAGCTTAAGCTCAAAAGCACGCCTAACGATATCGCCAAGACCCTATCTTTCATGATAATTCCCTTATAATCATTTATTTTACGTCCGTATTCAAAGTAAAATTTTAAAATCCTCGAGCGAAAAGAGTAAAATTTTATCGCTTTTTAGACTTTCTAGTTCGCCGCTAAAGCCGCTTTTGGAAAACAGCGCGAGCAGATCGGGCGCGAGGTCAGCTTTTTCACATTTGAGCATGAGCTCGTTTAGTACGTTTTTTGAAATTTTTCGCTCCTTGTATTTGCACTCGCCCGCGACGCAAAAGCTCTCAAATTTCGCGTAGATGTCGATCTCGACCTCTTTGTTCCAAAAGCTTGAAATTTGCGAAATCTCTAAATTTAGATACTTCGCGAGCAGCTCTTTGCTTAAAATTTCAAACCCGAGCCCCGCGTAGGCGTTGAAATCCGCTTTGATTAGGCTTAGCACGCGTCCTATTTCGCCGCGTCGCAGCGCGGGTAGGTTCGGCTCGATAAATCTAAACCAGAACCTTGCAAAGTTGCTGCTAAAATGGACCTTGTCGGTGATATGGTAGCGGCGCAGCGCGCGCGGGAGGCGGTCGTTTTTGCGCTCTTTTTGCGCCCTTTGCTCGCTTGATTTTTCGGTGATTAAAAACTTCGCGTTTATGAGATCTGCGGTGATTTTTTGTGCCGTAAATCGCGGCAAGATTTTTGAAATTCCTATTTTTTTGCGGTCGCTTCTAGCGAATTTCATCAGCGCCTTTTTGACCTGCTCTTCGCACTCGCCGCCGAATTTAAAGCGCTCGCCGAGATGTTCAAAGCAGAGCAAAATTTCATTTTCGATCGCTTCGAAAACGTCCGCGTAGCCGCTTATACAGCCGATCTCGTCAAATACGAAATGAAACTGCAAAATCGCGTCGATATCGGCATCGCCTAAATTTCGCGCAGTGTCTTTTAACTCGTAAATTTCGCCCTCCTTGCGGGCGTAATTTTAGCGAGTTTGGATATAATTTGCAAAAATTTTGGAGTCGCGCTTTGGATTTTGAAACGATCAAAAAAAACATCATCTTAAAAGAGGGGCTCAAATACTTCGATTTTGCCGCCTCGGGCCTTGCGTATCGCCCTATAGAAGCGGAGATCGAGCGCGTGCTTGCAACATATGCCAACGTCCACTCCGCAGGCGGAGCAAACGCCGAGATCACGAGCGATTACTACGAAAATGCAAGAGCCAAAATCAAAGAGCTTCTGGGCTGCGAGGAGCGCTACTATCTGATCCCGTGCGGATTTGGCGCGACTGCGGCGATTAAGAAGCTCTGGGAAATTCTAGGCATCTACCTGCCGCCTGCGACGCGAGATAGGCTCGGCTTGCGGCGCGAGAGCATAAAAGAGCTGCCGCTTTTCATCATCTCGCCTTTTGAGCACCACTCCGTTGAGATTAGCCTAAGACAGGGGCTTTGCGAGGTCGTACGCGTACCACTGGATGGAAGCGGGCTGATGGATTTTTTGCGGCTGGGCGAAATTCTATCCGCAAATAAAGGGCGCGAAATTTACGGCGTCCTTACTGCGGCATCGAATGTGACGGGGCTTAAGCTTGATTACAAGCGCGCTTACTTGATGCTAAAAGCGCACGGCGGGCGGCTGTTTGTGGACGCTAGCGCGCTTATCGCGCACGAAAACGTAGATCTCGGCTTTTGCGACGGTATGTTTTTCGGCGCGCACAAGCTCTTAGGCGGCGTGGGCGCCAGCGGGATTTTAGCGGTGCGAAAGGAGCTTTTGCTCGGCGAGGAGCCGACGTTCGCAGGGGGCGGCACGATCAAATACGCGGATGCCCAAACGCAGCGCTTTGTAATCGATAAGGAGCGCTTAGAGGAGGCGGGCACGCCCGGAATCATCGCGCTGGTGCGAGCTTATCTTGCTCTAAAGCTTCGCAAAAGCGCGGGGCTAGAGGCGATAAAGTCGCGCGAAGAGGCGATCTGCAGGCGCTTCATAAGCGAAATTTCAAAGATCCCCGAGATTGAAATTTACGGCAATCTCACCGCGCCGCGCGTGCCGATCTTTGCTTTTAATATGAAAGGTCTCGGCGCAGACGCGCTAGCCGGGGTGCTCGGGCAGAAATTTGAGATCCAGACTCGCGCAGGATGCGACTGCGCCGCGCCTTACGGCTTTGATCTACTCGGTTTACAGCCCGATACCGAAATGTCGCGCAAACCCGCTTGGGTGCGGGCTAGCTTCTCGTTCATCCACGACGAAAGCGACGTGGATTTCTTGGCGGAGGCGCTAAGACAGATCGTTCAAATCCGTGATAAAATCACCTTCGTAGCGGGCAAATATCGCTGTGGTAGCATAAATTGAGCTCGCGGAATTTTGTAGCAATAGCTGCTTTTAAATTTCGCGGCGCAGGATTTTGCGACATAAAATTTTGTCGGTGAAATTTCGTAGCGTAAAATTTTATGGCTTGGAATTTTAAAGCGTAGAATTTTACGCGCGGCTCGGGTAGCAGATACTCCGTGCCGATTGGAACGTGAAATTTTTCGGCATAAAATTTCGCAGTTTAGAATTTTGAAATTTTAAATTTACGGGCTGAATTTATCGGTAGAATTCCGTGCCGCGTGGATAAATTTTTATACCGCCAGATTTTAAAATTCCGAAATTTCAAAATTTCGCTATTTGAATGAGCTTCGCAAATTTTGTATTTCGTGAACGCATAGAAAATTCTGCGCCGTGGAATTTGAGCGGTAAAATTTGAAATTCCGCAAAGCCGAATTTTGCTAAGCAGAATTTCGCAATACAAGAATTCTACCGCAGAGCTTTGCGATAGCGTAGATTTGACGCAGACACGCCCGTCCGAAAGCCAAATTAGGGCGCGAGCGCTTGCGATAAGAGCGCAAATTTTAAGAAGCGAAATTCTGCGCCGCTAAAAGGCGCAAAATTTCACCTAATTTACTCGCCGAATTCCTTCTGCAGCCTGTAAACCTTATCGTAATCGACCCCCTCGATGATGCGCGGACGCGAGGCGTTGAAATCCGCGTTTATCACCGAGCGAGCGGGATCGTATTCGGGCAGCTCGGTCATCTCTAAAATTTCCGCGATCGCGTGGATGAGATCGTCGTTTAAAAACGGCCTATTTTTGGCTGCGGCGATGCGCGCCCAAAGATCAGCGTTTTGCTCTTTGAACTTATCCGAAGCCATGAAAATCAGCGGGATTTCGAGCGTGAAGCGGTTGATGCCGCCGTGGATCAGCTTGCCGCGGTATTGATAAAGGCTCTGGGCGTGGTCGCTGAAATAGACTATCAGCGTGTTGTCGCTCGCAAAAATTTTATAAATTTCGCTTACGATAAAATCGTTGTAAGCCACGGTGTTTAGGTAGTGCGCGAGCTCTTTTTTCTGTCCCTCATCAAGCGGCTCGCGCAAGATGTCCACGGCGCTAAATTTAGCAAAGCTTTTCGGATAGCGAAACTCGTAGCTCGGGTGCGAGCCCATTAGATGAAGGATGAAAAATTTATCCTTCATCTGTGCGCCGCCCACCTCTGCGGCGGAGCTTTCGTCCTTGCGTGCAAGAGGTGATCTTTTCGCACCCGATTTGAAATTTTTTATGCTAGGAAGCATAACTTCGTCGAGCGAGTAGGCGTATTTGTAAACCGGGATTTGATTCGTAAAGTCCGAGTGATCCGTCATCTGCGCGCTCGCGCCGCTTGCTACCGCCCACTGCCCGTAGCGCTCCTGGTTGCTGATCCAAAAGGTCTCGTAGTTTGCCAGCCGCGCGAGATTTACGATGTCGAGGTTGGCGCTCCACGGGCGCTGCTTTTCGCTCTCGTAATTTCCGAAATTTAGCACGTATTTTAGCACGTCGTTGGTCTTGGCACCCGGCGAGACGACATCGCTAAAGGCGATTAGATTTCCGCTTTGCTCAAGCGCTTGCAGATTCGGTGTGGTGGGCAGATAGTAGCCGTATAGGCTCATAAAATTTCGCTGCAGGCTCTCTCCGATAATGAAAACGACGTTTGAGATGCGGTTTGGCGCGGTTTTATGCGAATGCGAGGCGTAAATGCTTTGGTATCCCGCTTGCAGCTCGCGCACGCTTTTAAAATCGGCGCCGAAATAATCTTTCGTAACGAAAGCAAAGTTATAAATCGGAATTTTATTTAGCGCGATTATGATGCTGGCGCGCATTTTCGAGCTTTTGGCTACGTAGCTTTTAAACGCCGCATGCGCAATAAAAACGAGCAAGCTAAGCAGAAAGGCTATCTTTATCGCGCGACATAGCTTCATCCGCACTCGCTGGCTCACTCTAAGCCTAAGAGCGGCGAAGACGAAGATCAAAAGCACCAAAAAAGCCGCGATAAGCTTAAAATTTAAAAACGCATGCGCGAACTCAAAGGCCTCCTTGGGCGTCGTTTGCACTAGCGCGTCCAGCGTGCCGTGCGAGTAGGTAAGCTCCAGGCTAAAGATCAAAAAAATCTGAGCGATCGCAAAGACCACGTTTATCGCCAGAAGCGCAAAGGCGAGAATTTTATATAGCCTGGCGCTGTAAAAGCTAAGCGCGTAAAGCGCGAAAAAAAGTATCGTCACGCCGCAGATCGCAGACGCCACGAAAAACAGCGCCTGCGCAGAGAGTAGCTCGCCGCCGCGCGCGATAAGAAGCAGCCCAAGCGCTAAATTTAATACCAAGACTAGCGCGTATGCGTTTAGCACCGCGCCGCCGAATACTGATAGGAGGCTGAATGCGTCTTTTAAAAATGCGCCGATATTTTTTGCTAGGCTCATGAAATTCCTTTGATGATTGCGTTTAAAAAACGAAGATGAAAAAGATAGCGCCGATTAGAATTCTATAAATTCCAAACGGGATGAAGTCAAACTTCGAAACGAAACTTAGAAATAGCTTGATTGCCGCAAGCGCCACGACGAACGCCACTGCCCCGCCTATGAGAAAAGTCGTGATATTAGAGGAGTTTTGCGCGAAGGTGTCTAAATTCTTATAGGTGTCGTAAAAAGTCGCCGCAAACATCGTAGGGATCGCGAGTAGGAAGCTAAAGCGCGCGGCTAAGTTTCTGCTTAGCCCGCACAAAAGCCCTGCGATGATGGTAGCGCCGCTGCGCGAAGTGCCCGGCACCATCGCAAAACATTGCGAAAGCCCGATGATGAAGGCCTGAACGTATGAAATTTGATCCAGATGCTCTAGCTCGCTTTCTCTCGGGCGCGCCTTGCGAAAGAGCTCTACCGCGATAAAAATAATGCCCCAGCCGATCAGCGCGTAGGCGACGGTCTGCGGCGCGAAGAGCGATTTGATGCTTTTGTAGAGCAAAAAGCCGATCGCGGCGGTAGGGATAAAGCCCACGATGAGCTTGCACCAGAGCTTAAAATCGACCAAAAGCCGCTTGTAAAACATCACGACGACCGCTAGGATCGAGCCTAGCTGGATAACGACTTCGAAGCATTTAAGCGTATCGGTCTGCTGCAAGCCCATCAGTTTTGCTGCTAGGATCATGTGTCCGGTCGAGCTTACGGGCAGAAACTCAGTCAGTCCCTCGACGATGCCTAAAATCACGGCGTCAAATATATTCATCCATTTTTTCCTTTAAATTTGCTAAATTCTGTGTGATCGAAGCGGGTCTGTAGATCGCCTCTACCATCGCGATATAATCGGGCTTGATGGCTAAAATTTCATCCAGATTTTCTAGGTTTATCCCGCCGATTACGGCGATTGGAAGGTTTAAAGATTTTTGCGCCTCTTGCACGAGCGCATCGGGGCAAAGCGGCGCATCAGGCTTTGTCTTGCTGCGCCTTAGCGAGCCGAAGGCTACGTAGCTAGCGCCCTGCGCCTCGGCCTTTTGCGCGCGAGCAAGATCAGCATAGCAACTAACGCCGATGATCTTATCCGCGCCTAAAAACTCGCGCACCTGCGCCGTCTCGCCGTCGTCCTTTCCGATATGCACGCCGTGCGCGCCGAGCTTTTTGGCAAGCGTCGTATCGTCGTTGATGATGAGTTTGGCGCCGTAATCTTCGCAAAGGCCGATGAGAGAGCGGATTAAAGCTTCATCCCTCACGGCGAGCTTGCTACGATACTGCACGAGCTTTACGCCGCAGCGTAAAATTTCATCTATCTGCGAAAAGATAGTTTGCGGCGGCGTTAAAGCATCGTCGCTAAGCGCGTAAATTTCACTCATCTATCTTTTTCGGCATCGGCACGCCGTTTAGAATGCAGTTGGTAACATCCCAAAATTTTGCGCTATACATTCCGCGTTTAGCCTCTTTGGCTTCCTCGGCGGCTTTTAAAAGAAGTTCGCTATCGTCGGTTGTCGGCACGGCAAATCCCGCCGCCACTAGGTCCAATCGCAGATTGCTTTTAGGATCGCTTGCGTCGCAGACATAGGCGTCATTGCCGCGATCGATTAAATTTACGTAGTAGCGCTTGCCGGGTTTTATCACGGACTCGAGAGCTTTTTTATATTCTTTGTCGAATTTTTTCAGCTCCTTAGCGTCCGTTATGCACCTAGAAGCGCCCGCGGCGATAATGTTTAAATTTTTTAAGTCGCAGGGGAAGAAGCGATCTTTTTGAGCCTTTCTGAAGGTAAAAACGAAGCTTCTGCCGTCATTGCCAAGACCTGCAAACGCAGCGATGCCGTATCTATCTTTTTGCTCCGCAAAGCTTTGCGTGCAGAGCAAAATCGCAAGTGCTAGAAATATCTTTTTCATAGGATTCCTCTTAAGCGGTGCAAATTCTATGAGAGGAATTTGCGCCTAAATTTTGCGGATTATTTTAAATTATACTTTTCCAAAAGCTTTTCGTAGCTTCCGTCCTTTTTCATCTCCTCAAGCGCTGCGTTAAATTTAGCCAGAAGCTCTGGATACTTGCCCTTATCAAATGCGATCGAAAAGCCCTCGCTGCCGTCGGATTCTTTAAAAAATGCGGTTAGATCGTCGTTTTTCTTGAGGTATTCGTAGCCCACGGACGAATCTACGCAAAGCGCGTCGATCTTTTTGTTCTTCAGTGACATAACGGCTACAAAAACATTCTCCGTAGCGCTAACCTCGGCACCTTTGATATCTCTGATCGCAAGCTCTTGAATAGTGCCTAGCTGCGCGGCAAGGCGCTTGCCCTGCAGATCCGCCTTAGAATTTAACGAGCTATCGTCCTTACGCTTGACATATAAATTCTCGACTTTATAGTAAGGAGCCGTGAAATCAATAGCCTTTTTACGAGCCGGTGTCGCGCTCATTCCTGAGGCGATCATATCGATTTTGCCGCTTTTAATCGCAGGGATTAGTCCGTCAAAGCTCATATTTAAAATTTCATATTTCACCCCCGCGCGCTTGGCAAGCTCGGCTACCAGATCCATATCAAAGCCGGTAACCTTGGAGTTTTCATCCACAAACTCAAACGGCGGATACTCGGCGTTCGTGCCCACGATGAGCGTATCTTTGGTGATGTCTTTAGCGATTAGCGAACCGCAAAGCAAAGCGCCCGCAACTAAAAATCTAATAAATTTTTTCATTTCCCTCTCCTTTAGTGGTTTAAAATTTTATTTAAAAATTCTTTCAATCTCGGATTTTGCGGATTTTCAAATACGTTTTTAGGCGTATCGTCCACAGCGATATTGCCGCCCTCCATAAAAAAAATCCTATTCGCGACATTGCGTGCAAAGCCCATCTCGTGCGTTACCACAAGCATCGTAATGCCCTCTTTAGCGACCTCTTTCATTATTCCTAACACCTCGCCGATCATCTCGGGATCTAGTGCCGAGGTAGGCTCGTCGAATAAAATCACGTCCGGATTTACCGCCAAACTTCTAGCGATTGCGATGCGTTGCTTTTGCCCGCCGCTAAGCTTGTGCGGATAAGTATAGGCCTTATCGCTAAGACCTACTTTAGCTAGCAGCTCCTCTGCTTTTGCGTAGGCTTGTTCTTTAGTATAGATACCCGCTTTTATGGGCGCTAGAGTTAAATTTTCCAGCACGTTTTTATTTGCAAAGAGGTTGAAATGCTGAAACACCATACTAACTTTGCGGCGAATTTTATTAATATCAGTGCGCTTGTCGGTAATATCCTCGCCGTCTATTTTAATAGTGCCGCCGCTTGGAATTTCAAGCAGATTTAAGCAGCGCAAAAAGGTCGATTTACCACCGCCGCTTGGACCGATGATTGCTACGATATCGCCTTTATTTATGGTCTTTGAAATTCCTTTTAGCACCGATAAATTGCCGTAGGATTTGGTTAAATTTGATATTTCAATCATTGCGGTTTAACCTACTTTCTAGCATTTTTACTAAAAACGAGAAAAATTTCACGCTTGCATAGTAAAGTACTGCGGCAAAAAGTATCGGCTGGACGGTATAAAGCGCAGCCTGCATGCTTTTTGAAAAAAACGTAAGATCAGTAATTGCTACGAGGCCCACGACCGAGGTCTCTTTAAATAGGCTAATAAACTCATTCGCAAGCGCAGGCAGGATATTTTTTATCGCCTGCGGAAAGACGATCTCTTTCATCGCCGTGCCGTAGCCTAGCCCCATCGCGCGCGCAGCTTCCATCTGTCCGCGATCGACGCTATTTATGCCGCCGCGCACGATCTCCGCGACGTAAGCTGAGCTATTAAGCCCCAGCGCAAAGATCGCAGCTGCGATATTATTGCTCCACGTAGCAAAGATAATAAACACAAACACCATCAGTTGGATAACGATTGGAGTTCCGCGGATGATGTCTACGTATTCGTCGATAATGAAGCTTAAAAATTTATTGTTTAGAAATTTTAAAAATGCCAGCATAAATCCTAATGCGATACCGATCACGATGCCGCCGGAGGTCAAAATAAGAGTGATGCCGTAGCTTTTGGCGTATGAAATTTTTTGCGCTTCGCTCAGTTCGGGATAGGTGAAATAAAGCCCCACAGCGATTACAGTCAAAACAAATACGACCTTTAAAATTTTCTCGTTCAACCAAGGCGCCTTTTTCTTAAAATTTAAATGGCAAGAATACTAAAATTTCGTTAAAATCTGGCTAAATTCCGAAAGCGAAATTTTATTTGAAGTAGGGTAGAATTAGCCTTTTTAAAAGGATGACAGGATGAGCTTTTGGACCTATTGCGCAATCGCGATATATTTCGGCGCGCTTATTTTTATAGGTAGGTATTATTATGACAAGAATGCGAGCTTAAGCGAGTATCTGCTCGATAATCGCCGCCTAGGGCCATTCGTAACGGCACTTAGCGCGGGCGCTAGCGATATGAGCGGCTGGATGCTTTTGGGAGTGCCGGGCGCGATGTTTGCGACGGGGATTTGCAATATCTGGATAGCTCTAGGGCTTTGCGTGGGCGCGTGGTGCAACTATAAATTCCTTGCCAAAAGGCTTAGAATTTACACCGAGGTAGCAAGCGACAGCGTAACGATCCCCGATTTTTTAGAAAACCGCTTCAAAGACCATACCAAGACGCTTCGCATCATCTCGGGGCTTTTGATCATCATATTTTTTACGCTCTATGTTAGCAGCGGCATCATCGCAGGCGGCAAGACCTTTGAGAGCTTTTTCGGGTTAAATTTTACCTACGGCGCGGTCGCTACGATCCTAATCGTCGTGTTTTATACCTTTTTCGGCGGATTTAAGGCCGTCGCGATCACGGATGCGTTTCAAGGGGCGCTGATGTTTGCGGTACTTATTTTGATCCCTTTGTTTTCTTACCGCGCGCTGCAGATCCCTGCGGACAGCTCCTTTTTGGCGCAGGTACGGCTATATGGCGCGAGCCACCTTGATCTATTTTACAATCAAAGCTTCTTAGGCGTTTTGGGGCTGCTTGCTTGGGGACTCGGATACTTCGGGCAGCCGCATATCATCGTGCGCTTTATGGCGATTAGAAGCTCGCGCGAGCTTGATAGCGCGCGCCGCATCGGAATTTCGTGGATGGTACTAGGGTTAGTAGGCGCGATGCTTAGCGGTCTGATCGGCTTTGTGTATTTTTCGCAAAAAGGTCTTAGCATAGACGACCCAGAAAAAATTTTCCTAGAGCTCGGTAAAATTTTCTTTCATCCATTTATCCTAGGCGTGATAATCTCTGCGGTGCTAGCAGCGATTATGAGCACTATCTCAAGCCAGCTTTTGGTAAGCGCTAGCGCGGTTACGAAGGATTTTATCTTTGCATTTTATAAAAAAGAGGTAAGCGAGCGCACGCAGACGCTAAGCAGCCGTATCGCCGTCGTGATCATCGCCGCAGTCGCCGCGATCTTGGCGTTTGGCTCAAACGATACGGTGCTAAACGTCGTCGGAAACGCTTGGGCGGGATTTGGCGCGAGCTTTGGAGCGGTGCTGCTTTTCAGCCTGTATTCTAAAAAGATGAGCGCGCTCTCTGCTTTGGTGGGTATGCTCGTGGGCGGTATTACGGTCATTTGCTGGATCTTATCGGGGCTTTCGGCGATCGTTTATGAGCTGCTGCCGGGCTTTTGCTTTTCGGCGCTTGCGATATTGCTCGTAAATCGCTACAACTCCGTGCTCGATAAGATGGCGGATGAGCCTAATGCCGCGCAAATTTCGCAGGAATTTGAAAAGATGAAAGAGCAGAGTTTGGGAAGTAAAAATGGCTAACGTAAAGTGCCCGCACTGCGGCTCGCAGATTGATATAGACGAGGCGCTGCAGCGCGATATCAAGGCCAAATTTGAAGATGAAATTTTGCAGCAGAAGCGAAAGTGGCAGCAGCAGCAAAACGAAGCTACGCTTAAATTTGAAGCCGAGATCGCCGCTAAGCGCGAGGAGTACGCGAAGCATCTGGCGCAGCTGCAAGCGAAGGAAAACGCCTTTGAGCAGCGCGTAAAAGCGGCGACCGATTCCGCGCTAAACAGCGAGCGGGAGAAAATTTTAGCGCTTGCAAAATCTCAGATCGAGAGCGAAAACGCGGCGAAATTTGAAATTTTACAAAAGGAGCTGCAAGAAAAATCGCAAAGAATTTCCGAGTTAAATTTAATAAAGGCCGAGATGGAGGCGCAAAAGCGTAAATTTAGCGAGCTTGAAGCCGAGAATAAAGCCAAATCCGAGATCGAGCTAACCAACCGCGTAAATCAAGAGCGTGAGCGGCTTTCGAAGCAAATTTCACAGGAAAACGAGTTGAAATTCCGCCAAAAAGATGAGCAGATCCAAAGCCTAATCGGCCAAATAAACGAGCTCAAGCGCCGCTCGGAGGTGGGCTCGCAGCAGCTTCAGGGCGAGGTGCAGGAGCTTGCGCTACAGGAGTATCTGCGGCTAAACTTTCCTTTGGACGAGATAGATGAGGTCAAAAAGGGCGCGCGCGGCGCAGACTGCGTACAGACGGTGCATACGAGGGAGTTTGCGGGTTGCGGTAAAATTTTATACGAGAGCAAGCGCACGAAAAGCTTCGAGCCCAAATGGATCGACAAACTCAAAGACGATATGATAGGCGAGGGCGCGCAGATCGGCGTTATCGTAACCGAGCAGATGCCGCCTCACAGCCCTAGGCTGCACCAAGCGCCGAGCGATGCTAGCATCTGGATCTGTTCGTTTGAGGAATTTAAGGGTCTTTGCGCCGTCTTGCGCGAACATGTCGTGGCGCTTGCATTTGCCAAGAGATCGGGTCAAAATCAAGATAGCAAAACGGCGATGCTCTACGACTATCTGACCTCGCCCGAGTTTGCAAACCAGATAAAGACGATCGTATCGGCATTCGTCGGCATGCAAGAGAGCCTAAATAAGGAGCGCAACGCGATGGAGCGCATCTGGAAACAGCGCGAAAAACAGATCGTGCGTGCGCGAGACGGAGCGATCGCGATGCACGCAAGCATCAGAAGCATCGCAGGAGGTGGCGTAGCGCAGCTGGATGACGTCGATGAAATTTTAAGCCTCGAGGCGATCGCGACGGAGAGCGAAGCGGACGCGCTTCAAAACCAAGACGGCGACGAGACGCTATAGCGGCGTGTGGACGGGTCGCCGTTCTAGCGAGAACGCGAGATGATCTTACGGCGTGAGGCCGAAATTTCGTAAGCAACGCGATATTTGTCCGTGGACAAGTGGTGCTAAAATTTCAAGAAATAATTGTTGTATGCTTTTGGGTTTGCGAGGTTGGAATTTTGCTTGCGAATTTTATCTCGGCAGAAATATGCCGCACCGTGTAGCGTGTAAAATTTAAATTCATAATTAAGGAATCGCTTCATGTTGCGAAAATTTGATTTGGAATTTCTATCTTGTATCCCAATTAGGAAGATTTTACACTAAAAGCTATAGCAAAATTTTAAGAATTTGCTTCTCCGTACCATAAAAATTTTAAAATTTTGGTTCGCAAAATTCATAAAAATTTATAAAATTTTTCAAAATTCTATCATCAAAATTTTAAAATTCCTAACCTTTTCAAAATAAATTTTAAATTTTGCAAACACTCTTGCCGCAGTTATTTGCATACTAAAATTTTATCGATGAAAAACGTTTGTTGCCAATCGTTAAACCCCATCCCTTATCATTTCGCAGTTGTTTTGCGCATGGAAAATTTTGCGCGTACAAGACTCGTTTTGTGCGGCATAGCGTGCAGGTTGCATCAAATACGCCGCAAAAGCAATGGTAGGCTGTGCAACGTCTGTAACGGGCGGCTTGCTTGATTTGCATAAATTTATAAAGAGGTAAAATATGCGTATTTTAGGCAGCATTATTTGGTTTTTTGTGGGCGGTTGGATCTTGGCTATCTTAACTTATTTGTCGGGTTTAGTCCTTAACCATTTTGGTCGGACTGCTCCCGTGGGGTTAGGTCTTATGGAATACGGCAAATTTCTATCTTTGCCCTTTACTAGCGACATGGCGCGCAAAAATAAAAGCTCGCTTGCCGTCGCTGCAGTGCCGCTACAAAACTGTGAATATGACGTAACGCCCCAAAAAGTATCCGTAGCGAAGGTAATAGCTACAGTTTGTATCGTAGCGATTGCCTTGCCTGCAGTAGCGATTGCGGAACCGGGACTGACTACTAGAGATGATGCGGAGATCTCTAAGTTGGCGACAAATTTAATGACCGTTGAAAGCGATATAAGTTCTTACTATACAGCTACTGGTAAATTTGATAATTTTTCAGCTATGACTAACGTTCCATTAGAGCCTAACGAAGCAAATTCGGCGTATCTAATGGGCGCAAATATCCACAAATGCTTCATAATCAGCTTAGATGCTAAAAAGAAAACCATCATCATAGAAAAAGGTCCCGATGCCGAAAATAATATCTGCCGGGGAGCGTATGGATTACCGGGCGTCCCTAAAATGCTATCGGAGCCTATTCAAGTAAAAAGCTATTAATTTACGCGATTTGCGAGCGGATTAGATTTATCGCGGCGGATTTAAGAGCTGGAATTTATATAAATTTTGTCTTAAATTTACGCCGCCTTGTGCGCACGAAAGTGATCTGATCGGGAATCAGATAAAGTTGTGTGCTTTGGTGTGAAATTTAGCCACGATTTGGACGGGTCTAAGTTCCATAAAATTACGCGGTTAGAATTTTAACGCCGTTTTAAGATTATTTTTGTAAAATCACATTTCTTTTTCACCGCTGGCGGGCTCATAGCTCAGTTGGTTAGAGCATCCGGCTCATAACCGGATGGTCCTAGGTTCAAGTCCTAGTGAGCCCACCACCACAAAATTTTTTGCTTTTCACTACATCAAAATCCGCAAAATTCTATAAATTTCATGCGTCGTTTTTCCTTTGAAATTCCGCTTCATAACTTCAAAAGACAAAGCTTGCCGCATAATTTCAGCTTTAAAATGCGGCAAGCTCGCGATTGAATTTTCAAATTTAACTTTCATTTGGCGACCGATTAAATTTTATTTTATGGCAAGTTGCGGTAGAATTCCGTTAAAATTCTTAGTGCAGGGAGATGTCCATGTCAGAAAATCAAACGAAAAAAGGCGGAATTTTAGCCTTTTATTTTAACTCAAGCTTGCTTTGGCGCATCATTATCGCTTTAGTGTTGGGCTCTGCGATTGGTATGTTACTACCTAAAAATATGCCGGTGGGTGATACCACGTGGGTGGCGATTTTAACGCCTTTGGGAGATCTTTTCGTGCGGCTTTTAAAGATGATCATGGTGCCTATCATCATCTGCTCGCTCATCGTGGGCACGAGCAGCATCTCGCCCGCGCACCTGGGCAAAGTAGGCGTTAAGGCGATCATATTTTACGCTATAACGACGCTTTTTGCGATCGTCATCGGTCTAGCGTGTGCGTTTGTATTTTCTCCAGGTAGCGGGCTTGATCTAAGCGATGCGTCCAAGGCTGTCGAAAAGGCAGCGAACGCGCCTAGTATGAGTAAAATTTTGCTTAATATAATTCCTACGAATCCTTTTGATTCCATAGCCAAGGGCGAAATTTTGCCGATTATCGCGTTTTGCTTATTTCTTGGCGTAGGGCTTGCGTTTTGCCGCGACAGTAGTGATGCTCGTATTAAAAATTCCGCTGATACGGTTTATAATTTTTTCGACGGAATGAGCGAGATTATGTTTAAGGTCGTGCACTGGGTAATGCAATACGCACCAATTGGCGTTTTTGCGCTAATGTTTGTAGTGTTTAATAAAAGCGGTATCGAGGCTTTCAGCTCGCTATTAAATGTCACGATTACCCTATACGTGGGACTTGCGATTCAAGTATTTGCGGTTTATTGCGTTATTTGTATGCTTATCGGAGTTAGCCCGATTAAATTCCTTAAAAAAGTGCGTCCGCCGATGCTTACGGCTTTTGTTACCCGCAGCTCCAACGGCACGCTTCCGATTACGATGCAAACCGCCGAAGATATGGGAATTCCAAAGGCGATCTACGGCTTTGTTTTGCCCGTGGGCGCTACGGTGAATATGAACGGCACGACCGTGTATTTGGGCGTGTGCACGCTCTTTATCGCTAATGCTTGCGGTATCGATCTAAATAGCAGCCACTACCTCACGATCATCATCACTTCGATGCTTGCGGCGATCGGAACTGCCGGAGTTCCGGGAGCTGGTGCGCTGATGCTGCTTTTAGTGCTCGAATCTATCGGCGTCAAGGTAAGCGGTAATGTAGCGATCGCTTACGGAATGATTTTAGGCATTGATGCGATTTTGGATATGGGGCGAACCTCGATGAACGTAACGGGCGATGTTGTGGCGTCGATCTACGTCGCAAAGAGCGAAAACGAAATGGATATGAGTAAGTGGGAAAATTAGCCCAAGTAAAATTTAGAAAGGACGAGCTATGAAAAGAGTTGGAATTATCGGTGGAATGGGACCTTTGGCGAGTGCGGATCTGTATATGAAGATCATAGAAGAGACTGCTGCGGGCAGCGATCAAGAAAATATTCCGCTTGTAATCGATAGTTATCCGCAGATTGAAGATCGCACAGCATTTATCTTAGGCAAAGGTGAAAATCCGCTTCCGCGCCTAAGCGAGAGCGCCGTTAGGCTCAAAAATGCAGGCTGCAAGGCGTTTGCGATGGCGTGCAACACGGCGCATTTTTTTGCAGACGATGTAGAAGCTGCGGCGGAAATCCCGCTAATTCATATCGCCGAGGTCACCGTAAAAGCGATCCGCAAAAATTATCCAAATGCCCATAAAATCGCTGTGCTAGCCACTATCGGTACAAAAAAAGCTAAAATTTATGACGATCCGCTCAAAGAAGCAGGGCTAATCAGCGTGGAGCTTGGCGAAGAAAATCAAGCGGTTTTGATGGATTGCATCTACAAAGGCGTTAAGGCGGGCAAGACTGCCGAATACGTGGGGGCTTTTGAGAATTTGCTAGGCAAAATCGATGCTGATATTTATGTTGTTGCCTGCACTGAGCTGCCGCTATTTTTGCCATTAATCAAAAGCGATAAAATTTTCGTCGATCCTACTAGAGAGCTTGCTAAAGCGATCGCGGAATTCTCAAGATCGTAGAGCTGTAAGGCTTTGCAGGCGGAATTTTAAACCGCAAAATTTTACGACGATTTAAGTCGTAGAATTTTGCGGAATTGCGTTGGCTCAAAATTCCATCGAGGTGAAATTTTATGATAGTGGAATTTCATCACAGCATTTTAAGCTTAGAATTTTGTCAAAATTTAAACCGCAGATCCAGAATGTAAAACCTCCGAAATAAAATTCCGTAACAAAATTTGCTCGTAAAATTTCGCGCTGAAATTTAAGCTAAAATTCCACTAAATTTGACCGTTTCTAAAGCCCGAATTTAATATAATCTCCAAATCAAAAAAGGACCAAAAATGAGCGACTACACCCACCTGCACCTTCACACCGAGTATTCGCTGCTAGACGGCGCGAATAAAGTAAGCGAGCTCGCCGAGCTTTTACAAAGCCGCGGCACCAAGGCGTGCGCGATCACCGACCACGGCAATATGTTCGGCGCGATAGACTTTTATCAGACGATGAAAAAGCACGGCATTAAGCCGATCATCGGCATCGAGACCTATCTGCACAACCACGACGACATCGGCGATAAAAGCGACCGCCAGCGCTATCACTTGATACTACTTGCCAAAAATGAGACGGGCTACAAAAATCTGATGTATCTTAGCTCGCGCGCGTTTTTGGACGGCTTCTACTACTACCCGAGGATCAACAAAAAAATTTTAAAAGAGCACAGCGAGGGGCTCATCTGCTCCTCGGCGTGCCTAGCGGGCGAGGTGGAATTTCATCTAAATAGAAGCGAGCGAAATTTAAAGCGTGGCGCGGGCGGCTACGAAGCGGCGAAAAAAGCGGCGCTTGAGTATAAGGAAATTTTCGGCGAGGATTTTTATCTCGAGATCATGCGCCACGGCATTGGCGAGCAGTTAAATGTCGATAAAGACCTCATCCGCCTCTCGCGCGAAATCGGCGTCAAGATCATCGCCACCAACGACGCTCACTACTCGCGCAAGGATCGCGCCAAGGCTCACGACGTCTATCAGTGCATCTCGATGGGCAAGACGATCAACGACGGCGACCGCCTAAAACACGTCGTTTCAGAATTTTACGTAAAAAGCGACGAGGAGATGAGGCGGCTTTTTGCGGACATCCCCGAAGTGATCGAAAATACCGCCGAGATCGTAGAAAAATGCAATTTGAAATTTGCTTTCGACGAGAAGGACTACGCGCCGACGCCGCCGAATTTTAAATTTACGATCGAATACGCCGCTAGGCTCGGGCTTTCGCTGCCGCAGCCCTCGGAGCGCTATAGCTTTGCAAACGATGATTTTTTATTCGATCATCTCTGCCGCGAGGGGCTTAAAGAGCGCCTTAAATTTATCGACCCACAGAAACACGAAATTTATCGCGAGCGCCTGGAAAAGGAGCTTGCCATCATCAAAAACATGCATTTTTCGGGCTATATGGTCATCGTGCAGGATTTCATCAACTGGGCGAAGGATCACGACATCCCGGTTGGCCCCGGTCGCGGCTCTGCGGCGGGTAGCATCTGCGCGTATGCACTTCGCATTACCGACCTCGATCCAATCCCCTATAATCTGCTTTTTGAGCGATTTTTAAATCCGTCGCGTATCTCGATGCCCGACATCGACGTGGATTTTTGCCAGGCGCGCAGAGGCGAGGTGATCGACTACGTCATCGATCAGTACGGCAAATACAACGTCGCGCAGGTTGCGACCTTCGGTAAGCTGCTCGCGCGCGGCGTCATCCGCGACGTGGCTCGCGTCTGCGACATGCCACTTTCACAAGCCGATAAGATGGCGAAGTTGATCCCCGATAAGCTCGGTATCACGCTCAAACAGGCTTACGACGCCGAGCCGAAGCTGAAGGAATTTATCGACGCAGATCCGATCGCACAGCAGGTTTGGGAGTTTGCGCTGGGCCTTGAAGGGCTAAATCGCAACGCAGGAATGCATGCCGCGGGAGTGGTGATCTCAAACGAGCCGCTGTGGAACAAAGCGCCGCTATTTAAGCAGGATAAGGGCGAGGATGCGCGCCTAGTAACGCAATACACCAAAAACTATCTCGAGGACGTCGATCTGATAAAATTTGACTTCCTTGGCCTTAAAAACCTCGATGTGATCGATAATGCCATCAAGCTCGTCAAGCGCCGCTATAATCGCGACATAGTTTGGGAGGAGATAGACTTTAACGATCCGCAAACTTACAAAACCATTCAAAGCGGCAACACGCTGGGGATTTTCCAGATCGAGGGCGCGGGCATGCAGGATCTGGCGATGAACCTGCGCCCCGACCGCTTCGAGGATATCATCGCGATGATCTCGCTCTATCGCCCGGGGCCGATGGATCTAATCCCCGATTTTATCAGGATCAAACACGGCGAGCTAAAAGCAAGCTATATTTTCCCCGAGATAAGAGAAATTTTAGAGCCAACATATGGCATCATCGTCTATCAAGAGCAGGTTATGCAGATCGTGCAGAAGGTGGGCGGCTTTAGCTTGGGCGATGCCGATCTGGTGCGCCGCGCGATGGGTAAAAAGGATGAGAAGAAGCTCGCTCACATGCGAGAGCAGTATCTAAGCGGCGCCAAAGAGCTGGGCTTTGACGTAGCTAAGGCAGATGAGCTATTTGATCTGATTATGAAATTTGCCTCCTACGGCTTTAACAAATCCCATGCCGCGGCGTATTCAATGATCACCTTTCAAACGGCCTATCTTAAGACCTACTATCCGGCGGAGTTTATGGCGGCGCTGCTTACTTCGGAGGAGGGCAATACCAATAAAATTTCAAAATATATCGACGAGGCTAGCCGTCTAGGCATCGGGCTTTTGCCGCCGTCGATCAATCAAAGCTTAAGAGGCTTTAGCGTCGTGGACGACGAAAACTCCAAATCGGGCACCTCGATCATCTACGGCCTAGGAGCGATTAAGGGCGTGGGCGGCGCTGCAATCGAGAATATATTAGAGCTTCAAAGCGAGGCTAAATTTCAAAGCATCGACGATTTTGCTTCGCGAGTGGATAATTTCCGCGTCAATAAAAAGGTCATCGAGTCGCTGATCTACGCAGGCGCGATGGATTGTCTGGGCAAGAGTCGATTAGCGATGATTCAAAATATGGAAAATATCCTAGATGTGATGAAGAAGATCACCGAGATTAAAAAGGACGCCGAGAGCTCGCTTTTTGGCGAGGATGAGGATATGACGAGCGGTATGAGCGTAAGCTTCGTCGATACCGATAAAGAATTTCCGCAGGGCGAAATTTTAAAATTCGAGCAGCAGACCGTGGGCGTGTATCTCTCGGGGCATCCGCTGGATGATTATAAAGAGGAGATGGAGGGCATCGACTATACGCTATCCTCGGCGTTTAGCGAGATCGAGGGCGATAGCGCCGAGGTGCTTAGCGTGGGGCGGATCGAGGATCTGTCCACGCGCATGACAAAAACGGGCAAAAAAATGGGGATTTTAAACGTGCTTGATCTGCACGGCAGCTTCGAGCT
>ERZ772946.39-NODE-39-length-76743-cov-12.4739_pt1 | contig 76743 bp, 70 predicted proteins | sample MGYA00511680_ERZ772946 | MGnify/ENA primary metagenome ERZ772946 (study PRJEB29015, sample SAMEA2737918) | human oral metagenome | biome: human oral; feature: human-associated habitat; material: dental | place: China | collected 2016 ... | reverse complement strand
GGGCGGAGCGCGGAAGTGGAATTTCTCATAAAAGCGGCGCCGAATTTCGGTGCGCGGAAGTTAAATTCCAAGGCATAAATTTGCTACGTAGAATTTTAAAAGCTCGATGCAAAGCGTTATTGGTGCGAGACTTGAGATCGGTATAAATTTGCTACGTAGAATTTAAAAGCGGGATTTTCTAGCTAAATTTTTAAAAGCAAATTTCAGCAAAATTTCACGACGCGGAATTTCAAATTAAAATTTTGCAAATTAAAATTCCGCAAAGCAAAATTTAAAGCAAAATCTTGCGCTAAAAACGCCGCTGCACATAAATCAAATCATGGAGCAAAAATGAGATATATTTTCGGGCCCGTCGCCTCGCGTAGGTTCGGGCGCAGCCTCGGCATCGACCTGAGCCCGCAGCGCAAGCAGTGCAACTTCAACTGCGTCTATTGCGAGCTGGGCGCGGGCAAGCCGGTAAGCGCAATGAGCGAGCCCTGTGAGATCGGCCCGGTCATCGCCGAGCTGAAAACCGCGCTGCAAAACCACGCGGGCATTGACGTCATCACGATCACGGCAAACGGCGAGCCTACGCTACATCCGCGCTTTGCAGAGCTCGTGGGCGCGCTAAAGGCGCTGAACCTGCCGCAGAAGCTGCTTGTGCTCTCAAACGGCTCGCTCGTGCGCGAAAACAGCGCTACTTTAATGAAACTTGATATCTGCAAATTTTCACTAGATAGCGCGCTTGCGAAAAGCTTTCGCAAGGTGGACGGCCCGCACGCAGGCATTAGCGCCGAGGATATCGTAAGCGCGATCGCAGATTTCGCGCGCAAGTTTCGCGGCGAGCTTGATATCGAAATCCTAGTCGTGCGCGGGCTAAATGACACACAAGAGGACTTTGCGGCGCTGAATGCGGCTCTGGCGCGTATCAATCCGCACCGCGTAGATCTTGGCACTATCGATCGCCCGCCCGCATACCGCGTGCAGGGTGTGAGCGAGGCACAGCTGCGCTATCTGGCCACTTTCATCGAAAATCAAAACGTAAATATAATCGCCGCGCCCAAATACGCAAGCGAGCGGCTGAGCTTTAGCGAGGATGAGATATTGCATACTTTGGCACGTCGTCCGCAGCGCACTAGCGACGTGGAGGCGATGTTTGACGAAGCGAGCGCGCAGCTTTTAAAGCGTCTTGCGGGTGCAGGCAAAGTCATTTTCAGAGACGGCTACTATAAAATCGCCAAGAAATAGCGGTGGAATTGCGAGGTAGAATTTCGTTTCGTAATTTAATGGCAAAATTTTATCGAGATTTCGCAGGTGGAATTTTGCGTCCAAATTTTTAATAGGTGAAATTTTACGTAAATAACTCGTGATGACGTGATGAAATAATAGGGCGCATAATCCAGATTTAAAATTCTCCAAAAAATAAATTTAATCGGCGAAAATTCTAATGGCAAAAATGCGAGCGTAAATGCTTCGGCTAAAGAAAATTCCGAAATCAAAAAATATAATTCTAAAAATTCCGCTTCGCAAAATTCTGGTGGCGAAGATCGGGGCGCTAAAAATTTAAGCGGCGAAAAACAAGGTGCCAAAAATTCGAGTGCGTAAAATTTGGCTCGCATGATGAAAAATAAAGCTACGTTAAAATTTAAAAATTTCACCGCCCGCCTGCGCTCTTTTTTGGATCCGCACAAAGCTCGCGCGAGCAGGCGCGGCTCTTTGCTGCGCGCGTCCCGCCGAAGCCGTTTACCTCAAAAGATCAAGCGCCGATGCGACGCCGAGCGGAGTAGGGAAAAATTTTAAAAGCCTAAATTTTAAAAACCGAAACGCTACGAGTACAAATTGCGAGGCAAATCGTTACATAGACTTTAGTGCGGTACGACACGGATCGCAACATACGCCTTAAACATATTGTTGCAGCACATGCCAAAGCATAAACTTTAACGCAGATCGAGACTTAAATTTAAATATATGCCACGATATAAATTCTAGCGCGGATTATGACATAAATCTCGTCAAGGGTCACGGCATAAACCCAAGCATGGATTATTACGACATACGCCTCGGAGCGGACCTAGACATAAATTCTGACAGGCATCGCGCCGTGAATTTTAAAATTTCAAACGCAAATTTAAAAGCGAATTTAGCAGTTTTAAAAGCAGATTTAAGGACGGATTTCAGATTATGAAATTTTTAAATTTAAAAGTTGCTGCCGCCGTGTTCGCGCTACTGCTCGCAGGCTGCGACGGATGGAAGCACCATCTAAGCAGCGACGGTGCCTCGCTCGCCTCCAAGTTCGACCCCTCCGAGCGCACACTAAAGATCGAGGGCAACGACAAGCCACTCGTGCTGTTTTTCTACGCAAGTAGCCGAATTTAGAAATTCTGAAATTTTAAAATTTAGATAAAATTCTACGATTTGGAATTTTGATAAAATTCCGTAACTACCAGCTCCCGCTAGCACCGCCTCCGCCGAAGCTTCCGCCGCCCCCACTGAAACCGCCTCCGCTAAAACCGCCACTTCCTTTAAATCCGCCAAAATCCCCAGATGGGCTGCCTCTCATGCGCGATGAGCGCGCGATTTCGTTTATGATGTCTGCACTTGAGATTATATCCTCATCGCTTCTACTGTGGCGCGTCACGCGACGGCTTAGTATCGCAAAAAGCAAGACCGCAAAAAGCACCATAAAGATCGCAAAGTCCTTGTTGCTCGGATCCTGCTGCGCGTTGGCGTTAAGGGGATCAAATTTTATATCGCCGCCTTCGATCGTGCTAATGATCGCCGAAATCCCGCTAATGACGCCACTTTCGTAATCCTCCTGCCTAAAATAGGGCAGAATTTTATTGCTGATGATACGCTTGGCGCGCATATCGGTTAGCACGCCCTCTAGCCCGTATCCGACCTCGATACGCACTTTATGCTCGTGCGGAGCGACGAGCAGCAGTACGCCGTTGTCGCGCCCTTTTTGCCCGATACCAAGAGCGCGCGCCTGCTCTACGCCGATTTCCTCGATAGAGTAGCCACCGAGCGATTTTAGGCTTACGAGCATGATCTGGTTTGAGGAATTTTTATCGAAAGTCGTTAAAATTTCATTCAGGCTCTCTCTTGCGGCTGGGCGTAAAATACCAGCCTCATCAATTACAGCGGTGCCGTTTGGATGGGCTAGATACTCGCTGGGAGCGGCGGTGCTGACTACAAATAACGCCATTAGGGCAAAAGCAAATCTCCAAGCCACTCTCATCGCAGCTCCACCAAGGTCTCTTCTATCTCGTTATTTTCGCTATCTTTAGGCACTCGCATGGCTAGCTTGCACAGCGCGTCCATCGCCTTTAAAACAGCAGGCTCAAGACCTTGCGTGCTGGGGTTAAATTCCGTCGTGATACGTTCAAACTCAACCTTAGAGATAAACTCCGCCGCTCGCGCGCCGCAGATGATATGAGCGCAGCGCTCGCGGACGCAGACGCAAAACATTATCGCTTCTTTTACGCTGCCGTAGCGCTCGTAAAATTTTAGCATCGCAAACTCGCCCGAGAGCCGAAGTCTGCGAGATTTAGGCGTGATTAGAGTTAAAAGCGCAGGGCATTTAGCTAGCAGAGCTTTAATCGCAATGAAGCTAAGCGCTACGATTTGCAGTAGCTCAGCTTTGCTTATTTGCGGCACGAAGCACAGAACGATGCCGATCGCAAACGCCGTCACTGCCGCCGCGCTATAGCTAGCTTCGCAGTCCTCGCTTGCTTCGCGCGCGACCACGCAGACGATCTGCGCACCGCTTGCGGTTTCGGCTTTCGTGATTAGCTCGTGGATTTCTTGCTTGCACTGCTCGCTTAGCATTTGTCTCCCTTAGCGTTATTTAAACGAGACGCTAGGGGCTTTTTGGCTTGAGCTATCAGCGCTAAAGCTAGGTTTGGCGCCGCCTAGTCCTACGATGCGCGCGATGATGTTTGTAGGGAAGGTTCTAATTAGTTTGTTGTATTCCTGCACCGAAGCGATGTAATCCTTGCGCGCTACGGCGATGCGGTTTTCCGTGCCTTCGAGCTGATTTTGCAGGTCGGCGAAATTCTGATTTGCCTTAAGATCCGGGTAGCGCTCGACTACCAGCATTAAGCGCGATAGGGCCGAGCTAAGCTCGCCTTGAGCGCCGTTAAATTTCTCAAACGCTTCCGGATCTTGCGCTAAGCTTTCTGCATTGATATTGATAGCAGTTGCCTTAGCGCGGGCATTTATGACGCCTTCTAAGGTATCTTTTTCATGGCTAGCGTAGCCCTTGACGGTTTCTACGAAATTTGGAATCAAATCGGCGCGACGCTGATATTGATTTTGCACCTGACTCCACGCGGCCTTAACTTCTTCATCTTTGCTTACGAGTTTATTGTAAACCGGCACTGCAAATATCGCAAACGCAATCGCCGCAATCACTAAGACGATTAGGGCTTTGATTAAGATATGAAGCCCTCCTTTTTGGCGCGGATACTCTCCTTCGCCAAAGTTCTCGCCTCGCGCGGATAAGCCTTTATCGTCGTAACCTATACTCTCGTTATTTTCTCCTTGCAGCTCTTTCATTGAAATCTCCTTGGGATGTTGGAATTTAATTTGACTAAAATTTCATATTCGATCGTGCCAAAGTGTTTTGCCCAAATCTGCGCATCGTCCAGCACGCAAACTCGCTCTCCGCCGAATTCTGCACAGAAGCTATCCATCGACATTTTTCCGAGCATTTTTTGCCCGCTTGCAAGCGCTAGCTCGCCCTCACCGTCGTAGCGAAATAGCCCGTCTGCGTAGCCTAAATCGTATGTGCCGATCCTCATATCGCGCGGCGCTTCAAATTTCGCGCCGTAGCCCACTCGCTGACCCTTTTTTAGCACGCGCGAGCTGATCAGATCGGCATAGAGCTTTAGCACAGGGCGTAAATTTAGGCTCTCGTCAAATTGCGGATATCCAAATTGCGCCATACCCACGCGCACGTATTCGTCCTCAAAGCCCGCACTTCGCTCGATAGCTGCGGAGTTGCTCGAATGAAATTTTAAATTTCTAAAGCCCGCGGCGGCGGCTTTTCGCCCCGCGAAACGCTTAAATTCTATAAAATTCTGTCTTTGTGCGAAAAAATCTCCACTTAGCTCGTCGCTTGCGCGAAAGTGTGTAAAAAAGCCACGAAGCTTAAATCCGCCCACCTTGCATAGCCTAAGCGCCTCATCTAGCTCGCTCGCAGCGATGCCGTTTCTGTGCATAGCAGTATCTGCAGCGATATAAATTTTAAGCCCTCGTTTAAGACGCGAGAAGTAGCTCAGATCATTTACCGCGTAGCAAAACCGCTCGTCCTCGTCCCCGCTTGGAATGTGCGAGAGCACTAAAATTTCATCAAATAAATCCGCGATCTGCGCAGCTTCCGTAGCACTTCGCGTTACGGCGCGTACGAAGCCTAGCTTTGCCGCTTCCTCGCAGCAAATCCTGCAGCCATGACCGTATGAATTATCCTTGGCTACCAAAAATACTCGCTCCGCTTCACCTACTTTGGCGGCGATTTGCGCTAGATTGTGCGCATAAGCGGCGCGATCTAAGATGATCTCAGACATCGAAGTCTAGCCCATAAGTGCGGTATAAATATGGCAGCAGCTTGCGCGCGGCGTAATCGTAGCCGTAGAATTTCGCATAAACTTCTTTCAAGCTAGCCTCATCTGCGCGCTCGAAATCAAATACGTCGGTATCCGCGATCTTTGGCACACGCTCATCTAAGAATTTAAAAAATTCCGCTCTCGCAGCCAAAAGCTCTTTTATATTTTTCTCAACCTCTTGCTTTTCAGATTCGTTCATCTCTGGTCCTTTAAATTTTCTAGTTTACCTAAAAATACGCGCTGCATCTCGTCGCGAAACTCGGGGCTAGAGGCCTCGAAGCGGGTTACGATCACAGGCGTGGTATTGCTTGCCCGTACGAGCGCCCAGCCGTCATCAAACCGCACTCTGATGCCGTCGATCTCGATAATATCGCGGATGGGCGGCAGCTCCGCGATGCCTGCGTGGATTTGAGCTTTAAGAGCTTCAATGATCTTAAATTTGCACTCCTCGCTCGTATTAAATTTTATCTCATCAGTGCTAAAAACTCGCGGCAGCTTGTCTAGCTCGGCGTCTAAATCATATCCTTTAGCTACGAGCTCAAGCACACGCATCATCGCATATACGCCGTCATCAAAGCCGAAATATCGCTCTTTAAAGTAAATATGCCCGCTAACCTCGGCGGCAAGGTCGATACCGAGCTCCTTCATCGCCTTTTTGATATTGCTGTGGCCGGTCTTGCCCATGAAGCTTTTGCCGATCTTATCGATGGTATCGTACATCGCCTGCGAGCATTTGACCTCGCCTAGGATGCGCGGATGGGTCATATTTAGGGCAAGTAGGCAGGCTAGCTCGTCGCCTTTGATATTACGGCGCGGAGTTAGCACGGCGATTCTATCGGCATCTCCGTCAAAGCCGAAGCCCAAGCTCACGCCGTCTTGCTTCATCGCAGCTTTAAGATCCGCTAAATTTTTCTCCTCGCTGGGGTCCGGGTGGTGGTTTAGAAAGTTGCCGTCTGGCTGCGGGAACAAAACTTTAGCGTTTAGCTCTAGCCTTTCTATGATTTTAGTAACGGTAACGCCCGCAGCTCCGTTTGCGCAGTCGATTATAAAGGGCGCGGCAAAGCCTTTTAAAGCTGCAAATTCCTTCTCAAAATATGCTAGATACTCGCTTAAGATGTCGTACTTCTGGGTGCTTATATCAGTTGGAATTTCAAAATTTGAACTCATCAGCTCCCGCACCTGCGCGCCAAGACGCCTTAAATCCTCGCCGAAGAAGCTGTCCGTACCGATCGTGATCTTAAAGCCGTTGTAATTTTTGGGATTGTGCGAGCCGGTAATCATTACGTTTGCGTCAAATTTATGCGTAAATACGCTAAAATAGCCCACCGGCGTCGGCAGCAAGCCGATCTTATAAACTCGCAGTCCGGCAAAATTTAGCCCGCTTACGAAATAGCCGAAAAGCTCATCCGCGCTAAGACGGGCATCGTACCCTACGCTAACGCGCTCAAGCCCGAGATTTGCGATATGTTTGCCAAGAGCGAAGCCGATCGCCTTTACGCTGCGCTCGTTTAGCTCCTCGCCCACGATGCCGCGAATATCGTATTCTCTAAAGATATCTTCGATCATAAAATTCCTTTAAATTTAAATCGCGGTATTTTATAAAAACTTGCTTAATATTTATATTATAAATGATAAAATCGCCGCTAAAATTCCAAAGGATGATTATGAAAAAATTTATTCTAGTAGCGATTTTAACGGCTTTTGCTTGCGCGGGCGATTACGAGCTCGTAGGTAGCGTAAATACTTCGTTTAGAATTTTTGGCAAAGACGATCGCATCGAAGTTATCGCGGTTAAAGATCCTAAGGTTGATGGAGTGACCTGCTACGTCTCTTATGCCAAAAAAGGCGGCGCCAAAGAGATCATCGGCGTGGAGGAGGACCGCTCCGAAGCCTCTGTGTCGTGCGTGCAGACAGCGCCTAAAATCATCATTAAAGAGGAGCTGAAAAAAGAGGATATTTTTGAAAAACGCAGTTCGTTGATCTTCAAAAAGACCCACGTAGTTAGGCTTTACGACGCGGTGCAGGGCTCGCTAATCTATTTGGTTTATTCAGATAAAGTGATAGATGGCTCGCCCAATAACTCGATCTCGGCGATCCCGTGCCACCAAGCCGTGGGCGACGTGTGCGAGCTCGCATATACCCAAGGCAAAAAATAATAATAAGGAATTCCGCAAAGATAAAATTTTATCGCAGCGGAATTCTAGATTATAAATTACGCGATGAGATGACGCACGAAATTTAATAGAATTTTGCCAAATTCTGCAGCATTTTATAAAATTTATCCGCGCCGTTAAATTCCTGCGCGAATGCCTAAGAAGAGAATTTTACCGCTTCATCAGAGCCATCTTAACGCATATTCGCGCTAAGCTAGTAGGCGTGCGCTTGCAAGTCGTAAAATGAAAAATTAAGCAATTTTTGCTAAAATCTCGCGATTTTGAAAACCCTCGTAAATCTAAAGGAAATCAATGAAGACATTTTTTAGTATGGAGTGCGCGTCAGTGATGCTACTGATTTTGGCGCTAGCCTGTGCAATCGCTACTTTTGTAGAGACCGCTTATGGCACGGAAGTAGCTTGGGCGATGGTTTATTCTACTGCGTGGTTTGGCGCGCTGATGGTGCTTTTGGGAGTAAATTTAACCTACAATATCTATCGTTACCGCATGATTAAGCTTCGCACTCTGCCTGCGCTAATCTTTCACGCGAGCTTTTTGTTTATGCTTGCTGGAGCAATTTTGACGAGATATTTTGGCTTTGAGGGCAATATCCATATAAGAGAGGGCAGCGAGAGCTCGATCGTAACGACTAAAGACGAGGTCGTTCAACTTCTTACTTTAGGCAGTGACGGCGAGTTTATATCTGCTGACGAGAGCAAATTTTTAAACGGCGCAGGACGGATGAACTTCGATCTCAATCTAGACGTAGAGGGCAGGATCGCAAATTTAAAATTTAAAGAGCTCGTAGAACACGGCGAGCTAAAATGGGTGCAAGATCCGACCGGACAGGCCCCTGCGCGCGTGGAACTATTATTTTCAAACAATGTTGGCAGCCAAAATGTCTCCTTGCAATCAGGCGAAAGCATGGATATAGGCGAGCTTAGTATTACTTTTAATGCAGAGCCTAAAAGTAAGAATTTCATCTATATAAAATCCAAAGACGGCAAATTCTATCTAAACTCAAGTCTTGATATAAACGCTACTAGAATGGCTGATATGAGCACTGCACCGCTTAAGAGAAACGAGGATAATCCGCTAGGCAATCTCTTGCTTTACAGCTTCGACGGGATAAATTTCGCCCCTGTTAGTCTGCTTAGCTCCGCGGTCGAGAAATTCGTCCCGGTCGCTGCGAATTTACCGGGTGAGCCCGGCGTAGTAGCTACGCTAAGCTTTGCGGGGCAGAGTCGCGAAATCTACGTGCCTAGGGATTCGCATGGCGCTAGCTACAAGGTGGGAGATAAGAATTTCATCGTAGCCTTGGCACCAAAGATGCTTCATCTGCCTTTTAAAATCGCGCTTCGCGACTTTGTGATGGATCGCTATCCAGGCACCAATTCGCCCTCCGGATATAAAAGCGAAATCACGTTAAAAGACGGCAATACGAGCTTTGATTATGATATTTTTATGAATCACGTGCTCGATTACGGCGGATACCGATTTTTCCAAAGCTCATACGACACGGATGAGCGTGGTACCGTGCTTTCGGTCAATAAAGACCCCGGTAAAGTTCCAACTTACATCGGCTATTTTTTGCTTTGCGTGGGGATGTTTTTTAACTTTTTCAACCGAGGCTCGCGCTTTTTCAAGCTCTCGCGCTTAATCAGCGAAAATACGCATCTTGCTCGAGAAAAAGATGTAAATTCTAAAAATTCCGCGTCTAGCTCGGTGCCCGTAAGCTCCGCAGAAAGCTCCATATCAAAACGCACCAAAAAATCGCGACGCGGCACTAAAGGTGCGGCATTAGCATTAGTAGGCGCATTGGCTTTGAGCTTGGCTGCATTGTATCCTAGCATAGCAAACGCCGAACAAAATTCCACGACTCAAAATTCTATTTTGCAAAATCCAGCGCCGCAAAGCCCGGCTAGCGTGCAAGATCCCGCTTCGCAAAATTCCGCGCAGAATTCCGCCGCCGAAAATTCCAAGCAGAGCTCCGCTTCGCAAGAATCTGCAGCGGAGCAAGACTCCGTCCCACCGCATAATTTTTCTACTATGGGAGGCGAGCTAGCCGTGCCGAAATTTGATCCTAAATTTAGTGAGGATTTAGCAAGCCTCGTAATTCAGGGATTTGATGGGCGAATGGAGCCTTTTGATACAGTTTCTAGGGAGCTTTTAAATAAAATTTACCGTGCCGACAACTACAAGGCGCCAAATGGCGAAATTTTAAACCATAACGCCGCTGCGCTTTCGTTTATGCTAAATCAAAGCTACTGGAGGCGTGCGCCGATCATCAAGGTTAGCGAGCCGGAGCTTAAGAAAATTCTAGGTATGGATGAGAAGCAAAGCCACGCCAGCATGATGGATTTTTTTGAATTTAAAGGCGGCGAGAGCTACTACAAACTCGATAAAATGGTCGAAGAGATCAACCGCAAGCCTTTGGGCAATCGCAGTGTGCTAGATAAAGAGATCATCAAGGTAAACGAGCGCGTAAACGTCTTTTACTCGGCGTTTATGGGGGATTATTTTAGAATTATTCCGGTTAAGAACGCTAAAAATAACGAGTGGCTTTCGCCGCTATATCTAGGCGATGCGCTGGATCAAAACGAATCAACTGAAGTTAAAAAGATGATGGGAATATTCGTTTCGTCCGTGGTCTATGCCCAAGAAAGCGGGGATTGGAGCGGCGCGGAAAAGATGCTAAGCTACGTCAAAAAATACCAAGCGCAAAACGGAGCAAATTTAATGCCTAGCGAGAGCGCGATAAAATATGAAATTTTATTTAATAAGGCTAAAATTTTTTCTCGCCTCTTTCCGATCTACACTGTCTCGGGATTTTTGCTTCTGATCTTTATCTTTCTTAGGATGATGAAGCCCGCTCTTCGCTTAGGCGGCGCGTTTAAGCTAGTTTACGTCGTAAATATCGTCGCTTTTATCGCGCATACCGCGGGTCTTGCGCTGCGCGGCTACGTCTCGGGGCACGCGCCGTGGAGCAACTCCTACGAATCACTCATCTATATCGCGTGGGCGCTGTCGCTAAGCGGAATATTTTTCTCGCGCAAATCTGCAATCTCGCTGGCGCTTACCTCGATAATGGCTGGCATAACGCTGATGGTGGCACATCTTAGCGACATCGATCCGCAGATTACCAATCTGCAGCCAGTCTTAAAATCGCACTGGCTTACGATCCACGTCTCGGTAATCACCGCGAGCTACGGATTTTTGGGGCTTTGCATGCTACTTGGAATTTTCACCCTCGTGATGTTTCTGTTCGATAAGAAAAACCCCGAGATCGCTCGCAATATCGCAGAAGCCACGCATATCAACGAAATGTCGATGATCCTAGGTCTTTGCTTGCTGACGGTGGGCAACTTCCTAGGCGGCGTGTGGGCGAACGAAAGCTGGGGGCGCTACTGGGGCTGGGATCCGAAGGAAACCTGGGCGCTCATTACGATTTTCATCTACGCGGTGGTCGTACATTTTAGGTTTATGCCTAAGCTCAATAATCAGTTCGCCTTTGCCGTAGCCTCGATGTTTGCGTATTTTAGCGTCATAATGACCTATTTTGGCGTAAATTTCTACCTAAGCGGCATGCATTCATACGCTAGCGGCGAGCGTATCCCCGTGCCCGGCTGGGCGTACGTGATGGTCGCTTCGATGGTGGCCCTTGCGATCGCGGCGTATTTTCGCTCGGGCAAATCGGCTAGGCTTTAGATAGGCGGGACCCAAATTTCAGAATAATAATTTTGAAATTTCGCCCTGATTTCGCAGCTTGCTGAAGCTTTAAGGATTTATGAAATTTATCTTTAAATTTTGGCTAGGCTTTAGGATCCCGCAGAATTTTATAGAATTTTACGGCTCGCGATTGCGCTAAATTTTGAAATTTTGCATCGTGGCATAATGCACCGTAAGGGAATTTTGATGCCTGAGACTTTGTGATGTCGTAAAATTTTAATGATTTGGAATTTGCACCGCTATGGGATTTTAATGTTTTAAATTTTACTTCTAGTGGAATTTTTTCATACGACGGAAGCGCGACGTAATTTAGAATTTTAAAATTTCAGCTAGCGCGCTAGTGCAAAATTCGCCCCGCCGCTGCCATAGCCGAGCAGTGAAATTTTAAGATTTGATTTTATAAATTCTATTTCGTCTGTAGCTTTAAATTTAAAATCTCGCGCTTTATGAAATTTTATTTATGGCGTCGAAATTTTAAAATTTTGCATGTCCTTGCCATAGCGAATTTCGCATGATAAAATTTTAAAATTTTAAATTCCGCGCCATGATAGAATATAATAGAATTTGAATTTATAAAATTTTAAACCGCGAAAACGCCTTGCTAGGCATTAAAATTATCTTAAAATATAATTTAGCTTGCAAGGTTAAGCTAAATTTCTGCTTATAATCATATTGATTTAATCTTTATTTGGCTAAAATTGACGCTTGTCAATTTCTTAATTTGAAAGGATAAAGATGTCTGATCTAAAACAAGATAGACGAGGCTTTATCGGGCTTACTTTCGGCGCAGTTGCCGCTGTGGGTGGTGTTTTTGCGCTAGTGGGGATGAAGAAATCGTGGGATCCGCTACCTAGCGTGCGCGCTGCCGGCGTCACTACGGTAGATCTAAGTCCGATCAAAGAGGGCGAGCTGTATCAAACACAGTGGCGCAAAAAGCCGATTTTCGTGCTTAAAAAGACTGCCGATATGCCTAAAAACGATGCCCGCGATGTCGTCGTAGGGGATGCTAGATATACGCTTTGCATCGGCCTTTGCACCCATTTAGGCTGTATTCCTAGCTACAAGCCATCGACGCAACAATTCATCTGTGCATGTCACGGCGGAATTTTCGATGCTAACGGCGTAAACGTGTTCGGTCCGCCGCCGCGCCCTATGGATATACCGCCCTTTAAAATCGACGGAACGAAACTCGTTTTAGGCGAAGAGGGTCCCGAATACCAAGCCCTAAAGCAGAAAGCATAGGAGGCGCAGATGGCACATATAAGAAAAGCTACGGGAGTTTGGGATTGGTTTGACCAAAGACTCGCCGTAACGAAATTTTTCAAGGTGATGGTAAGCGAGTATTGGATTCCTAAAAATATTAGCTTCCTTTGGGCGATGGGCGTTATTTTGATGACGCTATTTATAGTTTTGTTCGTTAGTGGACTAATGCTCGTGATGTATTATAAGCCGGATGTAAATTTAGCATTTGATAGCGTAAATTTCACGATTATGAAGGAGGTCGAATACGGCTGGCTATGGCGTCATATCCACGCGGTATCGGCATCAGTTGTATTTTTGATCTTATACATTCATACTTTAGTAGCTATTTATTACCGCTCGTATAAGCAAGGACGAGAGATGATTTGGGTAAGCGGAATGCTGCTTTTCATCATCTTTTCGGCGGAGGCTTTCAGTGGCTATATGCTTCCATGGGGGCAGATGAGCTACTGGGCGGCGATGGTTATTACGAATTTATTCGGTGGAATTCCCGTAGTTGGCGATGCGATAGTCGAATGGATTCGCGGCGATTATGCTGTTAGTGATCCAACGCTGACGCGATTTTTTATGCTTCACGTCTGCTTACTGCCTCTCGTGGTGGTTGCGGTGCTGGCAGTGCATTTTTATTCGCTTAGATTTCCGCATGTGAATAACCTAGACGGCGAGGAGATTGACTTTGAGCTCGAGGGTGAGAAGTATCTGCAGGGCAAAACTAGCGAAAGTAAGGTAATTCCGTTTTGGCCGGGCTTTTTGGCGAAAGATTTTTTCTACGTCAGTATCTTTATGATATTTTTCTTTTATCTGGTCGGCTTTCACTTCGATTTTGCGATGGATCCGATAAATTTCGAGCCGGCAAACAGCCTCAAAACCCCGACGCATATCTATCCGGAATGGTACTTCCTTTGGGAGTATGAAATTCTGCGCGGATTTTACTTTGACATAGGACCGCTTAAGGCTGCCGACATCGGACTTATCGCCTTTGCCTTCGCTGGAGTTTCGCTGTTTTTTATCCCGCTATTTGATCGCAGCAGCGTAGTAGCGCCCGCACACAAAAACAAGGCGTTTTTCATCTGGTTTTGGGTTTTGGTAATCGACATGATTCTGCTTAGCCTATTCGGAAAGCTCCCTGCAGACGGCGCGGAACTCGGTATCGAAAACAAATACTGGGGCTTTGCCTTATCGATCATCTATATTGGATTGCTCGTCGTAGTGCTTCCGCTAATTACAATCGCAGAAAGAAAGAGGGTCTAGCCATGAAAGAGATAAGAACCCTAATCTTGGTGCTTTTTTGCGTAGGAATTTTATACTGGTTTATCGAGCCTTATGCTCATACTAAGCTCAGTCCGCACACCGATCCGGTAAATTACGATTTTGCAGCAGGCGATACGGCTTTAGCCGCGCATAACGTAGCCGCAGCAGAAAGCGCTTTGGCCGCAGCTGAAAAAGGCGGGGATGAGACGATGATAAAAAATTCTAAAAAAGCCCTAGCCAGTGCGAAAGAGCAACAAGACAAAACGGTGCTTTTTTGGGACGAGATAAATAAAATAGATCTTAGCAAAGGCGATGCCGTGCGCGGCGCCGAGACCTTTACAAATGCAGGCTGCACCGCATGTCATGGAATAAAAAGTGCAAATATCCCCGCTCCTATGGACGCGGCAAGCGCTAGTGCCGCATACGGCGTCAATCCTCCGGATCTTAGCAGCGCAGGCTATCTATACACCGATAAATTCTTAGCTGCGCTCATCAAAGATCCGATCATGGCTCTTAAGCTAGATCAGAAATTTGGCGACGAAAAGCCTTTTCCGATGCCCGGGTTTTTCGGTGCGGGCGGTGATCTAAATCAAGAGATCGCCGATATCGTAGCCTATCTAAAATCACTCGCTCCTAGCGAGGATAAGCTAATCGCCTCTGAGGCTGCTGCTAGCGGCATCAAGCAAGGCACCGAACTAAATGAAGCGCAGAAAAAATTCCTTTTAAGCAAGGCGGTTTTTGAGGATGCTTGTCTAAGATGCCACGACGTCAAATATGATAAGCTCTTTGCATCCAGCGACAAGGCTAGCTTGGCTGCGTATATGGGCTCGACGCCTCCTGATCTTTCGATGATGATCCGTTCTAAGGGCGCCAACTATCTGCACGAGTTTATCAATGATACGCAAAAGAAGCTTCCAGGCACTTCGATGCCGCGCGTAGGCTTGAACGAAAACGCTGAAGCCAAGGTCGTGGAGTATCTGGCTGACGTAGGCGACAGCAAAAAAGCTGAGCGTGAAGCTACAACCATAAATATTATGATCTATTTCTTGATCCTTTCTGTTTTTGCAGGTCTTTGGAAAAGTAAAATTTGGTCGAAACTTCACTAAAATTTTAGCAGTCGGAGTAAAATCTGACTGCCTTTTAAAATTCCGCCATATCCTAAATTCTATTAAATTTTATCTATCAAAAAGCTCTTGCAATTGAGAATTTAGCCGCTTTCGTGCTTTATGATAACCGCTTTTTTTATTACTTTTTAAGATTTTTCTACATATAATTGCCGCTCGATTTTGAAATTTAATGTATGAATTCAACTCAAGAAGGTTCAGATGAAATTTTTTAAATTTGCGGTTTTAGCTCTAATTTTTCCGCTTGCTATGCTTTTTGCGGATACGGATTATCGCGCCGAAGCAGCGACGATAAAAGAGAAATTTGCTCAAGCGATCAAGCTTTATGTCGATGGTAATAATTCTGAGGCTAGAAAGATAACTCAAGAGGCGTATTTTGGGCATTTTGAAAATCTGGAAGCCGGCATTCGCATAAATTTAGGACAGAAAAAATCCTACGATATGGAGAAGCAATTCGGCGATATCCGTAAAGCGATCAAAGCCGAAAAGCCTCTAAATGAGATCCAAGCGATGATCGATAATCTAAATCGCGAGATTGATGAGGTTCTACCTGCGATCGAATCTGGTCATCGTCTCGTAGCCGAGTATCAAGACGGAGGCGACGGCAGCACTTCTGCACCAGCCTCAGGCGGGAATTCCGCAGCATCAGGTACAACTTCGCCTTGGATGAGCGTCTATACGAAATTTAAAACTGAGCTGGATAACGCTAAAGCTGCGTTTGATAAAAAAGACACTGTTGCGCTAAAAGCTGCGCTAAATCGCGCGAAATTTGATATCTACCGCAACGAACGCCTAGAGGAGGCGGTACGAAAATATGTCTCGTCTCAGACCGATCAATCAATCCAGCAAATCATTGGAAATCTATTGCGCGAGGATGCGGATACGGACAAATCAAAATTTGACGAAGCGATAAACGCCCTAGATAATCTAGCATTAAAAGCCGTAAATGATTTGCCGCAAGAAAGCTACTCCATAGCGCCACAGACTGCGTTAGCACAAAGCGATACTAGCGAGGATGAGGGTAAGGATTTTACGCCGATTGTGCAAAATATCAAGGATAAGATGGCTAAGGTTTTGCAGCTTTACGAGAGCGGCAAGGTTGATGACGCGATCGACGAAAGCGGCAATATTTACTTCGACGAATACGAAGAGAGCGGTATGGAAAATATCGTTGGCGCCAAAGACACACAGCTCAAACTAGACACCGAAGCAAGTTTTAATAAAATTTCAGCTCTTATGCGCGCGGGTGCTTCCAAAGAGCAGATCGTAGCGGCGCAAAACAAGCTATTTGATCAACTCACCCAGAGCCTAGAGCTAACGAAGAAATCAAGCAACTGGGATCTATTTTTATACGCGTTTATCATCATCTTGCGCGAAGGATTTGAAGCGCTCATCATCGTAGCCACAGTCATCGCTCTACTTATAAAATCCGGCAACTCAAAGCACCTAAATATCGTTTACAGTGCTCTTGGCGTCGCGGTTGTGCTAAGTATCGCTACGGCTTACGGGCTGAATTATATCTTCGGTAGTGAAAATGCAGGACAAACGCGCGAAGTGATAGAGGGCGCGGTGATGTTAATCGCCGTAGTTCTGCTATTTTACGTGGGCTTTTGGCTTCTTTCAAATGCAAGCTCCAAAAAGTGGAGCGCCTATATCCAAGGTCAAATTTCAAACAGCCTAAGCTCGGGCGATAGCAAGATGCTTTGGTGGACGGTATTTTTAGCGGTTTATCGCGAGGGCGCAGAGACGGTGCTATTTTATCTGGCACTACTTTTCGATGCTAAAAGTCCGGCAGCTACCAGCATGGTAGCAGCAGGTTTTGTAGCGGGTCTGGCGGCTCTTATCATAGTTTATATCGTCATCAAAAAATTCTCGCTTAAAATCGCTATCAAGCCATTTTTCATCGCTACATCGGTCATCATATTTTATATGTCCGTCGTATTTGTGGGCAAGGGCGTGATGGAGCTAGTCGAGGGCAAGGTATTCGTGCCTACGGTGATAGACGGGCTTCCTACGATTACGTGGATCGGATTTTATCCTTACGTGCAGAGCCTCGTGCCGCAAGCGGTGATGATCGTGCTTCTAATCGTAGGAATTTTGATCTTAAAAAATAAGCAAAAAAACAAATCTTAATAAGGAGAGAAAAGATGAAAAAGATTTTTTCAGGTATGTTGGCGCTAAGCCTAGCCTCTGTTATAGCAATGGCAGGAGAACATCCGATCGGAGAGCCGATTGAGCAAAATGGAATGGAGATCGCTGCTGTGTATCTTCAGCCTATCGATATGGAACCTAAAGGCATCGATCTAGCTCCTAGCAAAGCGGACATCCACCTTGAGGCGGATATCCACGCTATCAAAGGCAACGCAAACGGATTTGGCGAAGGCGAGTGGATCCCTTACCTAAAGATCGCTTACGTGCTTAAAAACCTAGATACAGGCAAGATCCAAAAGGGAAATTTTATGCCGATGGTAGCTAGCGACGGCCCTCACTACGGCGCCAATATCAAGATGGTAAACGGCGTAGGCAACTACGAGCTAACCTATAACATCGAAAATCCAAGCGCCAACGGATTCGGACGCCACGCAGACAAAGCGACCGGCGTAGGCAAATGGTGGGAGCCGTTCTCGGTTAAATACACTTTCCAATACACAGGCGCTCCTAAAGAGTAAATCGTAGCGGGCTTCGCCGAGTCCGTTTTCGGCGGAGCCCTAGCGGTATTGGGTTTTAGCCGCATGCTTTAAATTTAAGGCGGTTACTTTGGCCCATTTAAAATTTAATCGCTACGCCGCAGCCAAAGCGCATCGTTTTTGCTTTAATGCGTTTAAGCTTACGAATCTTTTTAGCTGCGGCAAAATTTTAAAATTTAGCGCACCGCAAGGACGAGATAAAACCAAAGCAATAGCGAGGCGAAATTTCTCTTTGCGGGCGGCTCTTGCCGTTGCGAACTTTTTTGCAAGCGGATTTGAAATTTTAAAATTTACAAAATGGCGTAGGTTTTAAAATTTTAAAATTTAAGCAATTATAGGCGATTTACGCGCATTAGACTCGATGAGGATTTTTAATGACGATATTTTTTTATCACGTTAGCTTGGCTCTATTTCCGCTCGCGTTTTTAAGCGCGTATCTGGGCGGCAGGCGCTTTATCAGCGCATCGTTTTTGCCCGCGCTTTTGGGAGCTGCATTCGGGGCGCTGTGCTTTAGCGCATTTGCGCGCTCGGCAAACGCCGATACGGGCAAGATCGTGTTTGATGCGCTCGCACTTTTAGCGCTGCTCGCGCTACTGCTTGCGTTTAAGTTTAAGCGATTCTATCTTACCGCTATAGTTATTTTTGCTCTTGGTTGCGCGTATGGATTTGAATACCGCTTCATAGGGATGAATTTTAAAATTTTCTCCGGCGAGCTACTGGACAGCTTCAGCCTAACCAACCTCTTCATGGCGGTTTTAGGTGCGCTGGCGCTCATTTTATTCTATTTTATTTATCGCTCAGCTCTAGCGCGTACGAGTAGAGGTGCAAAGCTGGCGTCATTCGCTCTTGCGTGGGCGTTTGCCTTTATCGCCAAAATCGGCTTTTTGGGCCTTGATCTGCGCCAGGCAGACGCGCCCAAAGCGCTAGCTGCGAAGGGTTTTGAAGGGCTTTCAAACGCGATCGGCTCGTCCGAGTTTCTAAGCGTCATCGCTAAAATCATCCACTACAACAACTCCTATCTGACGCTAGCTCTTTGCCTTATAGCCGCGCTAATTGCGCTACTTACGGTATTTCGTGCGCCAAGTCGAGTGCCTCGCGAAGCGGACATTATAAAATTTAGAGAGGTTAAGGCAGGCAGATTCGCCATTTTTAGAGATTTTAGCCTGATCTTGTCGCTTGGGGTTTTAATCAGCTTTTTGGGACTTTATTATATCTTGGTCGCTTCAAAACCGCCTACGATCGATGAGCCTAAGATTATCGAGCCGCAAGGCGCGGAATTCATAATCGATGCAAACATCGTAAAGGACGGCAAGCTGCACCGCTTTGCCTACGTCACCGACGACGGACATAAGGTCAGATTTTTTCTACTAAACCGCTTCACGGACAAATTTGCCCCGGTCGCAGTTTTTGACGCGTGCTCGATCTGCGGCGATATGGGCTATATTAAAAAAGGCGACGAGCTCATCTGCATCGCTTGCAACGTGCGTATCTTTTTGCCGAGCGTCGGCAAGCTGGGCGGCTGCAATCCGATCCCGCTGGATTATAAGCTAGAGGGGCAAAATATCGTCATCGCGCTTAAGACGATTGAAGACGGCGCGTCCTATTTCTCGGAGATTGTGGATAAAAAGGTGATCGATCCGGTCAGCAGAAAAGAAATTTTAAACACCTCTAAATTTAGCTATCTTTACTACGGACGCACCTACTTTTTCGAAAGCGAAGCGAATGCAAACGCCTTTACCGCGCATCCCGAGCGCTATGTAGATGAAAACGGCACGCTAAAGGAGCTTAAATAATGTTTTTACGCATCATCAAATCCTCCATTTTAAACTCCAGGGATAGCAAAATTTTAGCGTTTTTGACGATATTTTTATCGGTTTCGCTGATCGCTTGCATGCTAAATATCACGCTAAAAATTGGCGATCAGGTCGCTAAGGAGCTACGTAGCTACGGCTCGAATATCGTCGTGCTACCGCGCTCGCAAAGCCTAAGCATCGAGATCGGCGGGCGCGAATACTCGCCGCTTAAAAACGATGATTTTTTAAAAGAGAGCGAGCTGCATAAGATCAAAGAAATTTTTTGGCGCAACAATATCACCGCCTTTGCGCCCTTTTTAACTACCCACGCAGGAGATTACGACGTCGTGGGAACCTACTTCGAAAAGGACGTGGGCGTTAGCGACGAGCCTGATTTCAGATCGGGCGTGCGCTCGCTCTATCCATTTTGGAGCGTAGAGGGGCAGTGGGTAAAAGACGGCGCCGAGAATGAGGTGCTCGCAGGAGACGGGCTTGGACTAAAGATCGGCGATACGGTTAAGCTTGGAGATTATGAGGCTAAAGTCGTTGGGATTTTGCACGGCGCGGAGGATGAAGCTAAAAAGCTGATCGCAAATTTATCGCTAGTGCAAAAACTAACGCACAAAGAGGGCCTCATCGCCAAGGCCGAAGTTAGCGCCATGACGATCCCAGAAGACGATCTGTCCGTAAAGGCAAGAAGGAGTCTCGATAATCTAGACGCCACAGAATACGACACATGGTATTGCTCAGCATACGTTAGCTCCATCGCATATCAGATCACCGAGGAGTATCCAAACGCGACCGCTAAGGCGGTGCTTAGCGTCAGCGAAGCTCAAAGCGGCATCACGAAAAAAATTCAAAATTTAATGGGCGTCGTAAGTATCTTATCTCTGCTGATTTCAAGCATCTGCATCACGAGCCTGCTAAGCAGCGAAATTTACAAGCGCAAAAAAGAGATCGGCTTGCTTAAGGCGCTGGGAGCGAGCAACTTTATGATCTATATCCAGTTCGCCGCCGAAATTTTCGTCATCTGCGTAGCAAGCTCACTCGTGGGCGCAGTCGTGGGCTACGCGCTTAGCTGGGCGATCGCGTATCAAATTTTTGGCTCCTTTATCGGCGTCTCGCTTATGGTCTTTCCGCTTAGCATCGTCTTTGGACTTCTTATTTGCATTATCGGCTCGATTCTACCGCTACGCGGAGTGATCAAGCTACTGCCTGCGGAGGTGCTTTATGGCAGGAAATAACGGCGCGTTTTTCAGAAGCGCGATCTTTAAAAGTATCATCAACAGCGGCATTCGCAGCTTCGTGATTTTTGTCGCGATCATGCTAGGCAGCGCAGTTTGTGCGGCGTTCGTAAATATCTACGCCGACATCGATAGAAAGGTCGCCAGCGAGTTAAACAGCTACGGCGCAAATTTAATCGTAAGCCCCGCAAATTTAGAAAATTCCCATATGGACGAAGCAGCGCTCGATGCGAAATTTGCTAAAATTCCAGCTCTAAAAAGCGCAAATAAATATCTTTTCGGCAGCGCAAATTTAGGCGTAAACTCAGGCATCATCATGGGGGTAAATTTCTCCTCTCTGCGCGATACTATGCCGTTTTTGGATCTTAAAGAGGGTTCGTTTATCGGCGTGGATTTCGACGATAAAAACGCGCTCATCGGGCAGGATCTTGCTAAGCTTTTGGGCGCGAAGCTCGGCGATAGTATCGAGATCACGCCGATCGGCTCAAACGAAACGAGCAAGGTAAAGATAAAAGGCATCGTCTATGACGGGCAGAAAGAGGACGGCATGCTGCTAATCTCGCTGCCGCTGGCGCAAAAAATTTTAAATCAACCCGCGCAGGTAAATTACGCCGAAGCGATCGTAAGCGGCGATTTTAAGCAGCTAAGCGAAATTTCAAAAAGCCTGAGCGACGCGCAGATGAGCTTCGCGCCGATCGGTAAGGTATCCAAGACTCAGGGCATCATCCTAAACAAAATCAAGCTTTTGATGCTTCTTATCGGCATTACGATCCTTCTGATCACCTCGGTCTGCATCAACACGAGCCTTAGCTCGATCCTGCTTTCGCGCATCAAAGAGTTCGCGCTCATCCGCGCAATCGGCGCGAGCAAACAAAATTTGCTCCACCTGATCCTGAGCGAAATTTTAACCGTCTGCGTCGCAGGCTCGCTAGCTGGAGTATTCGTGGGATACCTGCTCGCGATCTTGCTCGGGCATCTGATATTTTCAAGCAGCGTGGATTTTAGGCTGATTAGCCTCTTTGCGGCGGTCGCGCTGAGCCTGATTTTTGCGCTCGCGGCAAGCTACTATCCGATCAAAAAGGCGCTGAATCCGAATTTAGCGAATCTATTAAGGGAATGACATGGAAATTTTAAAATTTGAAGGTATCTGCAAATACTTCGGCGAGGTTAAGGCTCTCGATAATATCAGCTTCGACGTTTTAAGCGGCGAGTGGGTCAGCATAATGGGCCCAAGCGGCAGCGGCAAGAGCACGCTCGTAAATATCCTAAGCCTGATGGACACCCCCACCGCGGGCAGATATATCCTAGGCGGAGCCGACGCGAGTGCGCTAAACGACGAGCAAATTTTAGAATTTCGCCGCAAAAAGATCGGTCTCGTGTTTCAGCAGTTTCACTTAATTCCTTACCTAACGGCCGTCGAAAACGTCATGTTAAATCAATACTACCACAGCTGCGTGGACGAGGACAGCGCCAAAGCGGCACTTGAGAAAGTAGGGCTCGGACACCGCATCACGCACCGCCCTAGCGAGCTTAGCGGCGGCGAGCAGCAGCGTGTCTGCATCGCGCGCGCACTCATAAATGACCCCGATATAATCATTGCCGACGAGCCTACGGGCAACCTCGACGAGGCCAACGAGCGCGTGGTTTTGCAGCTCTTTCAAACGCTTCGCAGCGAGGGCAAGACGCTGCTTTTGGTCACGCACAACGAAGAGCTCGGCAAATTTGCCGACAAAGTGGTACGCCTAAGACACGGCAAGCTCGATCGAATAGAGCTTTTGGATCAAAGCACGATGAAGCATAATCTCGGCTCGCAGGATAAAATTTCAGATCGCGATCCAAACAAAAGCGCTTCGCAAAGCTCTAGCGCCGAAGCTGCGAGCAAGCAAAATCCCGCCTCGCAAAGCTCTGGCGGCGAAGATCAGAGTGCCGAAAATTCTAACGGCGAAAATCAAGGTGCTAAAAATTCAGGCGCGCAGAATTCCAATGCGTAAAATTTAGCTCGCATGATGAAAAATAAAGCTACGTTAAAATTTAAAAATTTTACCGCCCGCCCGCGCTCTTTTTGGGTTCACTTGCAGTTTGCGCGAGCAGGCGCGGCTCTTTGCTACGCACGTCCCGCCGAAGCCGTTTGCCTAGAAAGACCAAGCACCGTTGCAAAGTCTAGCGGAGTGGGTAAAAATTTAAAAAATCAAAATTTTAAAAACCGAAACGCTACGAGCGCAGATTGCGGCGCAGATCACGGCATACGTCTCAGCCTGGGTCGCGATATAAATTTCCGTCCGGATCGCGCCGCAAATTTTAAAATTTCAAACGCAAATTTAAAGGCAGATTTAGCGCGCCCGAAGGCGGATTTTAGATGATAAAATTTTTAAATTTAAAAGTTGTCGCCGCCATACTTGCGCTGCTGCTCGCGGGTTGCGACGGGCAGAAGCACCATCTAAGCAGTGACGGCGCCTCACTCGCCTCCAAGTTCGACCCTTCTGAGCGCACGCTAAAGATCGAGGGCAACGACAAGCCATTCGTGCTGTTTTTCTACACTAGCAGCTGCGGCGCGTGCAAGGAGCAGGTGCCTGCGCTAAACGAGCTGCAAGCTAGCGGCGACGCGCTGATCATCGGCGTTTTGGGCGGCGGTAAAGGCCTGGAAGCCGACGCCGCGGTCGCTCGCGAAAAGGGGATAAAATTCCCAAGCGTCAGCGGTGCGAGCTCGGTGAAATATTTCGAATCCATCGTAGGCGGCATTTTCGGCACCCCTACGTCGGTGATCTACGATAAAAACGGCAAAGCGGTCAAAAAACTCATCGGCCTCTACCCCAAATCCGCCTTCGAAACGCAGCTCAAGCTTATGAATTAACGAGCAGAATTTGATGCAGCTAGCTTTTGCGGCGGCGGATCGCAAATGCCCACTAAAATAACACTTCGAGTTTAAAATTCCTTTCAACTTGCAGATGCCTTTGCGTTTAAATTTCAAAGATCGCACGGAGGCAAATTTAATCCGCATAAAGCGTTATTCTGTGATTTTGGTGGGCTCGCCGAATAGCCTATTTATCTCGGAGATCAAAATTTCCTTGCCGTCCTGCGCGCCGTTTGCGAGCTCGGCGAGGCCTGCCTTGGCGGCGCGCACGCTCTTACTCGTGTCGCGAGGCTTTGCGGCATAGTTTTGCGGATCGGTGGATCTTAACAGATCGTCCTTCTCCCCGTCGTCATCTCCTGCGGAAATTTCGGAATTTTGCAGCTTGGAATTTGAAGCGGAATTTTGCGAATTGGAATTCGTCGCAGAATTTCGCTGTGCAGAATTTTGCGTCGCAGAATCCGCTACGGATTTTTCCAAATTCTGCCGCTCGGAATTTCTTGCCGCATCAGTTTGCAATTTTGCGGCTTGCGCCTCATCTGCGACGGAATTTATTTGCGGTGCACAGCTCTGCTCGCTCTCTTGCGCGCCGGTTAAATTCCTATGATCTTGCTCGCCTGCTTGCGTAGATTCGGGATTGTCTTGCATGCTGCTAGAGGTGGGGCTTTCAGTAAAATTTTGCGACGCGGAATTTACAGGGCTTTGCGAGGTCGAATTTGCAGGGCGCGCAGTATCGGCGCCGGATTCGAAAGCCGCGCCTTGCGTAGAATTCTTGCTTTGCGTAGCGGTTGCGCCGCGTGTGGAATTCCGATCGCGCTTGCTTTGGGCGGGATCATCGCCGTTTTGTGGCGCGCTTTGCTCGATTTTTATTTTTGCGTTCTCGCCGAAAAGTGATTTTAGCACGCTATTGATCGCTCGCGAACCCTTGCGTAGGTACTCTCTGTCCTGCCCCTGCGCGCGCGAGAGCAGATACAGCGTGCCGCGCTCGAACTTTAAAAATTCCACGCACTTGCTAAATTTCTCGCCCAGATCGTAATCGCGGTCGTAAATTTTGGCTAAAAAATTCTCGTAAATTTCATTTTGAGCGCCCGTTTTAACGGAAGAGTTAGAATTTTGCGCCTGCGCCGCCGCGCCCGGTTTGATCTCGCCGCCTGCGTCAAGGCTCTGTTTTGCCGCACCGCCCGCACCGGAGTTTTGTGCCGAGCTTGCGGGACGTTTTGCGCTCGCAGTAAAGCTCGGCGCTCCGCTTGTCGCGCTACTCTGGTCGCTCGGTGCAAAAGCCGCGCCGCCCGGTTCGTTATTTGGCGCAAATGACGCGCTTTGATTGGAATTCGATCTAAAATTCGGCGCAGAGCTTTGCGCGTTTAAATTAGGCGCCGAAGCGGAAGCATAGCCCTCGCCTTGATCCAGGGATCTTCCGACCTCTATGAGCTCGTCGATTTCGCGCAGATTGACCGCCTCCATCATCATAAAGATCATCATAGAAATTGCGTAGGTGTTGTCCGGGCTGATGGCGAGCATGCTCTTAGCGCCCGCTAAAATGCGGAAAAACCGCTCATACATCAGCAGGCTAAATTTCGCGTCGCGGCGCAGGAATTTATCCTTTAAATTTGCGATCATCTCGTCGATTATCGTCTCGGCGTTGTAGTTTTCGACCTCTTTGATGATCTCGATCGCGCCCGCGCGGTCTTGGCGCAGCACAACGTCTAAAATTTCGCCAATTTTGGCGGGATCGAGCAGACCAAGCATATCGGCGATCGCGCGCTGCGTGATGCCTTCGCGGCTAAAGATAATCGCCTGATCGAGGAGCGTGAGCGTGTCTCGTAGCGAGCCCGAGCCGCTGCGCGCTAGAATTTCGAGCGCGCCCTCTTCGTAAGCGATGTTTTCGGTTTTTAAAATTTGCTCTAGATGCGCTACGACGGCGCTTTTAGCGATCGGCTTAAAGCGAAAGTGTTGCGTGCGCGATAGCACGGTGACTGGAAGCTTGAGCGGATCGGTCGTCGCAAGGATAAATTTTACATAGCTAGGCGGCTCCTCAAGCGTCTTTAAAAACGCGTTGGAGGCCTCTTTGGTGAGCATATGCACCTCGTCGATAATGAAAATTTTAAAGCGCGCGCTTGCGGGATGATACTTCGTCTGCTCGATGAGCTCGCGGATATCGTCGATCTTGCGGTGGCTGGCGGCGTCCATCTCGATGATGTCGATGTGGCGCCCCTCGTTTGCCATTACGCAGTTATCGCAGACCTCGCACGGCTTGCCGGTAGGGCCTTTATCGCATAAAAGCGCTTTGGCAAAAATCCTAGCCGTCGAAGTTTTACCGCTGCCGCGAAGTCCGCTGAAAAGATATGCGTGGCTCAGCCTGCCCGAATCCAGCGCGTGCGCGAGGCTTTTGGCGACGGCGTCTTGACCGATGAGCTGCTCGAAGCTTTTGGGTCTGTATTTTAAAGCGAGTGCTTGCAAAATTTCTCCTTTGATCTTGCAATGATACAAAAAAATCTATAAATTTTAAATTTAGTGCTACAATGCGCCCGAATTTCAGAAAAAGGATAAAAATGAAAAAATTTTTAATCGGCGTATTCGCGCTATTTTTTGTCGCCTGCTCGCAAACCAGCAGCGTCATCAGCCTAAATCCGTATCTCTCTAAGGCCGATCAGACCGTAAGCGGCAAGTCAGTAAATATCAACGCGATCAATGACCAGCGCGAAAATCAGATGGTAATCGCCGTTATAAACGATAACGACGGCAAACTCGTCGATGAGGTGCTTTTAAAAAACAATCTTTCGGCGTGGTTCGACAAGGCTTTGCGCGCGGAGCTTGAGGCTCGCGGCGTAAAGATCGATCCGGCAAGCTCTAATATCGTAACCGTAAATATTAGAAGCATCTCGGCAGCGATCAACGGCTACTCAAAGGAAAATATGAGCGCAAGAGGCGAGGTCGCGATTTCTATCGTGCAGGGCAACAAAACTACGACCAAGCGCGTTTCGCAGGATCAGAGCCAATTTACCGCGCTTCGCACGGCTAGATCGCTTAATCCTTTCGTGCAAAGCTTGCTTGGCGACATCGTCAAAAAATCCGCCGATCAAATCATCTTGACGCTTTAGATGCGTTGCGTAAATTGCGGCGCGTTTAGCCTGCGCATGATCTGCGCCGCCTGCGCCGCAAATTTAGCCGAATGCCGCCTAGGTATGCGGCAGGTGGAGGGCTTTAGCGTGTTTTACTACTACGGCTACTCCGAAATTCGAGAGCTTATACTTTCTAAACATCACGAATACGGCGCTGCGGTGCTTGCGCGCATAGCTTCTTTAAGTCTAGCGAAATTCCCGCTTCATCTGCGGCGCGAAATTTTTACAAATCCGCAAAATTACGAAGCGTTTAAAACGACGGACGGGGTTTTTAAATTTAACGCCGTGCCGCTAGATGATGACGCTCGCAGCGGCTATTCGCACACGGCGATCTTAGCTCGCGCGCTAAAAAGCGAGCTAATTGAGCCTACATTTCACTGCCTGCGTGCGCAAAACCGCGTCAAATACACGGGGCAGAGTTTGGAATTTCGCCTAAAACACAAGCGAAATTTTAAAATTTTAACCCCGCCGAAATTCCCCGTAATCCTGGTAGACGACATCATCACCTCGGGTCTTAGCATGCTGCAAGCGCGCGAGAGCTTGATGCAGGGCGGCTTTATGCCTGTGTGCGGCTTGGTTTTAGCTAATGCAAAAGAATAATTCGCTATAATCGCGCTTTAAAATTTAAAAGGATATTTATGCAATCAAATATGTTTGAAAATCAGGAGATCATCGATATCGACGTCGAAGAATCGATCAAGACGAGCTATCTTGATTACTCGATGAGCGTTATCATCGGTCGTGCGCTACCGGATGCCAGAGACGGCCTAAAGCCGGTGCATAGGCGAATTTTATATGCGATGAACGATCTTGGCGTGGGCTCTCGTCAGCCTTACAAAAAATCCGCCCGTATCGTAGGCGACGTCATCGGTAAATACCATCCGCACGGAGATATCGCCGTTTACGACGCGCTCGTGCGAATGGCGCAGAGCTTTTCGATGAGAATTCCTTCCGTCGACGGTCAAGGCAACTTCGGTTCGATCGACGGCGACGGAGCGGCAGCGATGAGATACACTGAAGCACGTATGACGCCACTAGCCGAGGAGCTGCTAAAAGACTTAGATAAAGAGACGGTCGATTTCGTGCCGAACTACGACGAGAGCTTAAACGAGCCCGATGTTTTGCCTGCGCGCGTGCCGAATTTGCTGCTTAACGGCTCAAGCGGAATCGCCGTGGGAATGGCGACGAATATCCCGCCGCATAGCTTAGATGAGCTTGTGGGCGGTCTTTTGATACTGCTTGAGAATAAAAACGCAAGCCTAGAGGAGATCATGGGCGAGATCAAGGGTCCCGATTTTCCGACCGGCGGCATAATCTACGGCAAAAAAGGGATTATTGAAGCGTATAAAACGGGCAGAGGGCGCGTTAAAATTCGCGCTAAAACTCATATCGAAAAAAAATCAAATAAAGACGTCATCGTAATCGACGAGCTGCCGTATCAGACCAATAAAGCGCGCTTGATCGAACAAATCGCAGATCTCGTAAAGGAAAAGCAGATCGAAGGCATCTCTGAGGTGCGCGACGAGAGCGATCGCGATGGAATTCGCGTAGTAATCGAGCTTAAGCGCGACGCGATGAGCGAGATCGCGCTGAATAATCTATTTAAGCAAACCACGATGGAGGCGACCTTCGGCGTGATAATGCTCGCAATCGACGGCAAGGAGCCGAAGATTTTCACGCTGATAGAGCTTTTGAAGCTGTTTCTGAACCATAGAAAAACCGTCATCATCCGCCGCACAATTTTTGAGCTTCAAAAAGCGCGCGCTAGAGCGCACATCTTAGAAGGCTTGAAGATTGCGCTAGATAATATCGACGAAGTAATCGACGTGATTAGAAACTCCGCCGACACCAACGTCGCGCGTGAAAATTTAATGAGCAGATTCGGCCTTAGCGAAGCACAATCGGGCGCGATTTTGGATATGAGGCTAAGCCGCTTAACGGGACTTGAGCGCGAAAAGATCGAGGAGGAGCTAAAAGAAATTTTAGCCGAGATAAAGCGGCTTGATGCGATCCTAAAGAGCGAGGAGCTAATCGAAGGCATCATCAAAGATGAGCTTTTGGAGATCAAGGATAAATTTAAATGCCCGCGCATCACCGAAATCGTCGATGACTACGAGGATATCGACATCGAAGATCTAATCGCGAATGAAAATATGGTCGTTACGATCACTCACCGCGGCTACATCAAGCGCGTGCCTAGCAAGACTTACGAGAAGCAAAAGCGCGGCGGTAAGGGGCGCGTGGCGGTCACGACGTACGACGATGACTTCATCGAGAGCTTTTTTACGAGCAATACTCACGATACGCTTATGTTTATCACCGACCGCGGGCAGCTTTACTGGCTTAAGGTCTATAAAATTCCGGAGGGCTCGCGCACCGCAAAGGGCAAGGCGGTCGTAAATTTAATTCAGCTCGGTGCGGACGAAAAGATCATGGCGATCATTCCTACGACCGATTTTGATCCGAGTAAGTCGCTCGTATTTTTCACTCGCAACGGCATAGTAAAACGCACGAATTTAAGCGAGTTTAAAAACATCCGCTCACTCGGCATCCGCGCTATCAGCCTAGATGAGGACGATACGCTAGTAACCGCTCTCATCGCTCCAAACAGCGCCGAGGAGATGCAAAACTACAAAGGAGGCGCTCTAAGCGGCGATGATCTGGACGGCGGCGAGGCTGAAGAAGCCCTAGAGCAGACCGAGCAGGATATTTTGGAGGGAAGCGAGAATGAAATTTCAGATGAAATTTCGCAAGACGAGGGCGCACAAGAGGGCGAACCGCAAAGCGCCAACGAAAATATGCTTTTCATCGCTACGAAAAAGGGAATGTGTCTTAAATTTAATCTAAATAAAATTCGCCAGATGGGGCGCATCGCTCGCGGCGTAAAGGGGATTAAATTTAAAGAAAAAGGCGACGAGGTCATCGGCGCCGCGTTTATTCTAAGCGATATGCAAGAAATTTTAAGCGTGAGCCAAAAGGGTATCGGCAAGCGCACTACCGCGAGCGAGTATCGCCTCACAAACCGCGGTGGCAAGGGTGTTATCTGCATGAAGCTCACCAACCGCACGGGCGAGCTTATCGGCGTCGTGATGGTCGATGAGGAGATGGATCTCATGGTGCTAACTACGAGCGGTAAGATGATCCGCGTCGATATGCAAAGCATCCGCAAAGCGGGCCGCAACACCAGTGGCGTTATCGTCGTAAATGTCGAGGGCGATGACGTCGTGAGTATCGCGACCTGCCCGAAAGCCGAGGAAGGCGACGAGGGCGAAGCGGACGAGCTTGCGCAGGATGAAAATTTATTAAATTCAAATTTAGATAGTAAAGATTCGCAGAGCGACGGCCCTAGCGATGAAATTTTAAAAGGAGGAGAGGATGAGTAGTTACAATATCGCCATCGTAGGCGCTACCGGCGCCGTAGGCGAGGAGATTTTGCGCGTCTTAGACGAGATGAACTTCCCCGTGAAGGACATACTGCCGCTTGCGAGCGCAAAGAGCGCGGGCGAGAAGGTGGAATTTCGCGGCAAAGAATACGTCGTGAGGGAGCTAACGGACAGTACCTTCGATGAAAACGAGATCGACATCGCGTTTTTTAGCGCGGGCGGCTCCATTTCGGCGCATTACGTGCCATTTGCTGCGGCAAGCGGCGCGGTGGTGATCGACAACACGAGCCACTTTCGCATGCAAGAGGACGTTCCGCTCGTCGTGCCTGAGTGCAACCCGCAGGATATAAAGCTATGGGAAAAGACAGGCATAATCGCTAATCCGAACTGCTCTACCATCCAGATGGTTCAAATTCTTAAGCCGCTTGATGACGCGTTTGATATCGAGCGCGTGGACGTAAGCACCTACCAAGCGACGAGCGGCGCAGGTAAAGAGGGTATGAGCGAGCTTGTAGGGCAGTTGCAGCAGTTTTTCGCTTTTAAGCTTGATGAGTGCGAGCCGAAGGTTTTCCCGCATCAGATCGCGATGAATGTCATCCCGCACATCGACGTCTTTTTGGACAACGACTACACCAAAGAAGAGATGAAGATGGTGAACGAAACGCAGAAAATTTTGCATAAAAACTTTGCCGTTTCGGCTACCTGCGTGCGCGTGCCGGTACTTCGCAGCCACAGCGAGGCGATCACGATAAAATTTAAAAAGGATTTCGAGATTAGCCGCGTGCGCGAAATTTTAAGAAACGCGCCTAGCATCGTGCTTGTAGACGATCCGAGCAAAAACGAGTACCCTATGCCGCTGCTTTCTAGCGATACGAACGAAACCTACGTCGGCAGGCTCCGCAGGGACAATTTCGACGATAAAATTCTGCATCTTTGGTGCAGCGCCGATCAGATCCGCGTCGGAGCGGCTACGAACGCCGTGCGCATCGCGCTTCGCTGGATCGATATGCAGCAAGACAAGTAAGATAATTTAGCAAGGCTGCCGAGTTTTTGTGCGCGGATACGGTCGCGCGCATGATTTCGGCGCCGAGGTCGCGCGAATAAATTTGCAAATCAGCCTAGTTAAAATTTAACGCCGCAAGCTAAAATTTTGCGCCTTTAACCTGGCGCAAAATTTTAAAGACTCAAACGGACGCGATCAAAAGAGATAAATTTATGCAGCTGCAAACGAGTGTAAATTTAAACGAACGCTTCGGCATGAAGCGGTTTTTAAATTTATACGTCCGTTTGCGGAGCGGCTACCCGAATTAAAATTTAAGGAAAAAATGAAAGCTATATTTGAGAAATTTTTACTTTGCAGCAAATTTTTAACCCTCCTGCCCGTGCTTTTTTGCATCGCGGCAGGCGCAGCGATATTTGTGATCGCAAGCTACGAAATCGGCTCGGCGATCTATAAAATCGTAGAATTTTTTCTAGCTCCGCAGAGCGAGCGAGCGTTTTACGTCGATATTTTAAGCGAGATAATAACGGCGATCGATCTATATTTGGTCGCTATCGTGCTGCTAATCTTCGTATTTGGAATTTATGAGCTGTTTATCGACGAGTTTGTGGATCTAAATTTACAAGTTTTAAAGATCGCCTCGCTAGATGAGCTGAAGCATAAACTCGGCAGCGTCATCATAATGGTGCTCGTAGTGGATTTTTTCAAGAGAATTTTGCACGCCGATTTTACTACCCCTTTGGATATGCTTTTGCTCGCAGGGGCTATCTTCGCGGTTTGTTTGGCTTTGTATATTTTGAGTAAATTTAAAGGATAAAAATGGTTTTCATCGACGCATGCTTCGGCAAAGAGACCCCATACATGCCCATTTGGATGATGCGCCAGGCGGGGCGCTACCTGCCGCAATACATGGCGGTGCGCGAGAGGGCGGGCGATTTTTTGAGCCTGTGCCGCGACTACCGCGCCGCTAGCGAGGTGACGATCCAGCCCGTGGAGATTTTGGGCGTCGATGCGGCGATACTTTTTAGCGATATCTTGGTCGTGCCGATGCAGATGGGGATGGATCTGCGCTTCGAAGCGGGCGAAGGGCCGCGCTTTAGTGATCCGATCCGCTCTCAGGGCGATCTGGCGCGTCTTGATCCGCAAAAGGCCGCGGCGGAGCTCGGATACGTTTATGATACGATCTCGCTTACTCGCTCGCGCCTTGCCGCGGACAAAGCGCTCATCGGCTTTTGCGGCGCGCCGTGGACGATCGCTACCTATATGATCGAGGGCGGCGGCAGTAAAAATTACGCCGTTTGCAAAAGGATGCTTTACGAAAATCCGCAGCTTTTGCATGAAATTTTGCGCCTAGTTACTGAGGCGACGAAGCTTTATCTGGCGCGCCAGATCGGCTCGGGCGTCGATGCGGTGCAGATCTTCGACAGCTGGGCGGGCGCGCTGGAGCCGAGCGCGTACGAGGAGTTCGGCTGGCGATACATCTTAGAGATCACGGAATTTTTAAAGGCAAAATTTCCGCATACCCCGCTAATCGTCTTTGCCAAGGGCACGGGCGCGCAGATGTCGCGGCTGAGCCGTATCGCGGGGCAGCGAGGCGAGGCGAGCTTTGACGTATGGGGCGTGGATTGGAGCACTCCGATCGGGCTTGCGCGCGAACAGCTCGGGGGCAAATTTGCGCTTCAGGGCAACCTGGAGCCGATGCGGCTATACGACCGAGGCGCGATAGAATCGGGCGTGCGCGAGATTTTAGCAGCGATGAAAGGTGCTGCGCATATCTTTAATCTAGGCCATGGGATTTTGCCCGATGTGAGCGTGCAAAACGCCAAATATCTGGTGGATCTGGTGCACGAGCTAAGCGCGCGCTAAAACCTTATTTTGCGAGAGCTTGCTTGCAGCGCGCCGCTGTGAAATTTCATATAGCCGTAGTTTAAAATTTTGCTCGCTTGTGTCGCTTGCTTTGCTTCTGTGCGTTTTTTCCGCTGCCCATAAATTTTAAATTTTGCACCGCTTTTACGCCGCCAAAACAGCGCGCAGAACGCAAAGCTTTAAAATTTTAAAATTCTGTGCCGTTTTAGCGCGGCGGTATCGCTAAATTTTAAAGCTTAGCCGAAATTTGAAATTTTACGTCGCTTTTACATCGAGCGAGACTTAAAATTTTACGCGCTATGTATGCGGCGGCGTAAAAATACCGCGAGCTTGCGATTTTAAATTTAGCCCGCGCTTTAAATTTATAGCTCGCACGCCCTAAATTTAAGGATAAATTCAAAGCTCTAAGCTTAAAATTCCGTCCCTGCGAGGGCGGAGCGCGGAAGTGGAATTTCTCATAAAAGCGGCGCCGAATTTCGGTGCGCGGAAGTTAAATTCCAAGGCATAAATTTGCTACGTAGAATTTTAAAAGCTCGATGCAAAGCGTTATTGGTGCGAGACTTGAGATCGGTATAAATTTGCTACGTAGAATTTAAAAGCGGGATTTTCTAGCTAAATTTTTAAAAGCAAATTTCAGCAAAATTTCACGACGCGGAATTTCAAATTAAAATTTTGCAAATTAAAATTCCGCAAAGCAAAATTTAAAGCAAAATCTTGCGCTAAAAACGCCGCTGCACATAAATCAAATCATGGAGCAAAAATGAGATATATTTTCGGGCCCGTCGCCTCGCGTAGGTTCGGGCGCAGCCTCGGCATCGACCTGAGCCCGCAGCGCAAGCAGTGCAACTTCAACTGCGTCTATTGCGAGCTGGGCGCGGGCAAGCCGGTAAGCGCAATGAGCGAGCCCTGTGAGATCGGCCCGGTCATCGCCGAGCTGAAAACCGCGCTGCAAAACCACGCGGGCATTGACGTCATCACGATCACGGCAAACGGCGAGCCTACGCTACATCCGCGCTTTGCAGAGCTCGTGGGCGCGCTAAAGGCGCTGAACCTGCCGCAGAAGCTGCTTGTGCTCTCAAACGGCTCGCTCGTGCGCGAAAACAGCGCTACTTTAATGAAACTTGATATCTGCAAATTTTCACTAGATAGCGCGCTTGCGAAAAGCTTTCGCAAGGTGGACGGCCCGCACGCAGGCATTAGCGCCGAGGATATCGTAAGCGCGATCGCAGATTTCGCGCGCAAGTTTCGCGGCGAGCTTGATATCGAAATCCTAGTCGTGCGCGGGCTAAATGACACACAAGAGGACTTTGCGGCGCTGAATGCGGCTCTGGCGCGTATCAATCCGCACCGCGTAGATCTTGGCACTATCGATCGCCCGCCCGCATACCGCGTGCAGGGTGTGAGCGAGGCACAGCTGCGCTATCTGGCCACTTTCATCGAAAATCAAAACGTAAATATAATCGCCGCGCCCAAATACGCAAGCGAGCGGCTGAGCTTTAGCGAGGATGAGATATTGCATACTTTGGCACGTCGTCCGCAGCGCACTAGCGACGTGGAGGCGATGTTTGACGAAGCGAGCGCGCAGCTTTTAAAGCGTCTTGCGGATGCGGGTAAGGTTGTTTTTAAAGATGGTTTTTACGAGATCGCGAAAGGCTAGGGTGTTAAAATTTTAAAAGCTATTTTGTTGCGGCGCAGCGCGGCGCGGCAAAAAGCAGCTTGCATAAAGGCGTCATCGCAGGCGGCGCCCGCCGTACGCAAGCTAGAGAGCCAGCGCAAAGACAGCGCGTTTAAATTTAATGCCGAAGTTGCGTTGCTATAGATAGAGCGCCTACCGCGCGAGCTAAAGGCGGTGCAATGCTAGCTAGCGTTAAATTTGGCGCCGAGTTGTGCCGCTGCCGCAAAGATGCTAGCACGCCCGGTTTTAGGAAACGATGCTGCCGCGGCGTGCGTTGGTCTTTATAGGCTAAGCGGTGCTTAAAAGCGCCGTTAAATTATGAAATTTATACACACGTCGCAAAGATACAGATTCCAAACGGCGCTTTTGGGTACCGATAGATTATTGAAGTAGGCCTAATGGATAGCAAAAGTGGGCTTGGACCTGCGGGAGATCGTGAAATGTGCGCCTTTAAATTTAGGCTGCTTACCGTGCTTCTTTGGGTTTTTACGTTCATTTTGGCGGATTTTTAATCACCCGCGCGTCGAATGCGCGCTCATGCACGATACCTGCGTGCTCAAATTCTTGCGATCGGAAGTGCATAAACGCTGTGAAATTTTATCGCATACTTCGGTTTTTAAATTTAAATTTAGCCCGCAGAATTTGATTGTGCCGAAATTTTAGCGTGGATCGCGCTAAAATTCCGCGTCATAAATCGTCGCAGCCGATAAAATTTAATTCGCGCCGTTTTGCCGCGATAAAATTCTATGGAATTTTTTGAATGGTGACTGCAAAATTTCAAGCCGTTGCGCGCCTTGCGGCGATGCCAAAATTTTAACGTGATAGAGAATTTCGCGGCAGAATTTTACCCCGCTTAGCGTATCTGCTAGAGCGAGCTTTAGACGATAAAATTTAGGGCAGAACTACGGGCAAAATTCTAAATTCTAAGATGAAATTCTGCCCGTTAAATCTAGCGCGCGACTATTTCGTCGATCCAGCTAAAAAGCTCATCCAGATCGTAATCGCCGCCGTGTCCTTGCCCCCAAGGCACTGCAAAATCGACGTTCTTGCCCGCATTTTGCAAGCTAAGCGCCAAAATCGCGGGGATTGCAAGCGCCGTATCGCGATCGCTCGCGCCGTATCGGATGCGGTAATGCTTCGCGCCGTTTTCGTTGCGCACGAAGCTCATCGCATCCATCATCTCTACGATCCGCACATCTGCGATTAGCACCCCTTTGGCGGGGTCATTCATCGCGCTAAAATCAGTAAAATGCGCCGCATTAAATTTAGCGCCGCCGAACAGCTCGTTTTCGGGATTTTCAAGCGCAAAGCCGTCGAATGCGGGCGGGGTCTTGGCGCGCGGCTCGGCAGTTGCATAGCCCCAAAAAAGCATATGCGATTGCGACGCGTCGTCCTTGATCTTGGCGGCTAGGTATAGGGGCGCCTTCGCGCGCGGATTTTTCGCCGCAAAATTAGCAAACGATGCCGATATGAGTCCGTTTATGTAGTCCTTGAAGCTGCCGTCGCCGTTTTTATCCAAGCTTAGCGCGCGGCCGCCTCCGTCCTTTAAGTTTAGCGAGTTCAGATAGGCTGGGAATTGCGCCTTTAGCTCGTCTGAAATTTTAATCTGCGCTGCGCTTAATTTGCCGCTTAGCATCTTGCGCGCGGGCTTTGCGGCGCTTTGATCTGCGCCTTTTTTGGAATTTTTTTCGGCGCCGCTAGAATTTTCGCCGCGCTCGTTAAATCCCGCTGCATCAAAGCCGCTAAAATCCATCTTTTCATATTCGCTCTGCGCGCCGAACATCCACTCATACGCCGCATCCGCGTGCTTTAGATTTGTGATCGGGCAGTATACCGACGCCGCGTAAATTTTATCGCTCGCATTCGCAGCGCTCAGCTCCTGCAGATACGGCTCGTACGCGGCCTCGTCCCCGCTCGCGCCCAAAAGCGCCGAGAGCGCTCCGCCTGCGCTCGTGCCGTTTGAGATGATCTTATTCGCGTCCCCCGGCATCACCGCGTCGTTAAATTTCAGATACCGCACGGCTGCCTTTAGATCGACGATCGCTGCGGGCGCCTTGCCGATATAATCGCCGTTTGCGCCTTTTAACGTGCGTCCGCGCGCTGCGGGAGCGGCTACGACGTAACCGCGCGAAAGCGCCGTAGCGATCGCGTTTGGCTTGCCGCTTTCGTTTATTTTGACCTCGCCCGCTTCGCCCGGCATGTAGCCGCCCACGCCGTTTGGTAAAAATATCGGCGCGCTCGCAGCGTCAAATTTACCGCCCTTGCGCCCATCAAAATATTGCTGCGGGATGAAGATATTCATGCTCTGATAGTGCGCGCTTACGGGTTTTGCGACGTAGATTATGTTTTTGTAGGCGCGAAATTTTATCTTTTTGCCGCCTACGATCACGCTTTCTTGCATAAAATTTGCGGCGTTAAATTTCAGATCTATTTGCACGCTCTGCGTCGTCGCGACCTCGGCGTTTAGGCTTAGTCCGCCGCAAAGTATCGCAGCGCCTAAAGCAATGGATTTTTTACTCATTGCCGCCTCCTTTCTATTTTGATGTTGCCACTTTTTAGCTATTCAAGCAGCTTAGTGACAAAGCTAATTTTAGCAAAACTCGGCGAATACTTAAATCCGCTGCGCGCCTAAATTTTGAAATTTAGGCGGTATTTTTGCTAAAAATTTTTAACTCTTAAAAGATAATTTGGTCCGTCTAGCTCTTTATTAAATTTTGATTTCATACGAGGCTATTTTCTAAATATTTATCGCTTAGCTGCTTATCAAATTCTTGCTTTACGTCTAAAACCTGCTCTTTACTCCTAGCTTATATAAAAATTTGCGGCCGAATTTTATCTAAATTTTTTCCCGTTTTTAATAGAAAATAGGTTTTTAGCTCCTTGTATTCGCCGCTCGTTAAAATCGAGGCGTCGATAATGAAATGCTTATCAAAGATAATCAAACTATCGCCGCTTAGCATATCCAGTCCAAGCCCTAGCCCGTTTATTATCCTAAAAATTAGCAATGGAAGCATGCCGAGCCCAAATGCTATCGGCACTATGAATGGGGCTATTGCATAGCCCTTAAAGTAAAAAACCGTAGACATCAAAACGAAGTAGATCATAACGACGCTAATTACAAACTTTTTTGTGATTGTCGGCAATTGGGGTTGGGAAGGCCCAAAGGTTCGTTTTATCCCCACTATATTTGATAATTTTATTTCGAGCAGGACTAAATTCTTCTTCGTAGAAAAATATTCTATGGCGGAATTTTTAAATTTAATATAGCAACTTCCTAGCTCTTTTGGGCGTTCATTTAGCTCTCCTGGATGTGGTGGTCTGTATGGTGCAAAATGTGAAAGAAAGTCCAAAATAAATACAATCGGCAGATATAGCTTTATCATCTCTATCGCGTTGTCTTTGATGATTATCGGATATTTGTCGTAATCCCTAGACTTGGCCTTTTCTAGCGTAGTGCTGATTTTAAATTTATCCAAATTTAGCTCTTTATAAATAGAATTTCAAAGCGTTTTATATGTTCTCAAATAGGATGGCAGCGCGCAGCAAGTGCGGTGGATAAATTACTATCCGCCGCAACAGGCTCGTAAAACCGTGCCTCGTAAAACGTAAAGACCGCGGCGCCTCGCTAACTAGTAAAATTTAGCTCGCCAAAATCGCGCTGCGTCGCAGGTTTATAAAACGCAGTTCGCATAAACGCAGCGCAATGTTCGCAAAAGTAAAATTCGCGGCTTGCAAAAAATCAAGCTGCGGCATTCAAAGACGAGTTTAAGCTTTTGGAATTCTAATCTTCTGCCCCGGATAGATGAGGTTTGCGTCCTTGATAACCTCGCGGTTGGCGTCGAAAATAATCTTGTATTTGTTCGCGTCGCCGTAGAATTTCTTCGCGATTTTAGATAGGTTGTCGCCCTTTACGATGGTGTAGTAGTTCTCGGCGCTATCCTCTCTAATGCCCTCGATTTGCACGTTTTTAATGCCTGCTGTGTTGCCCGCGATGAGGGCTGCTTTTTCGAGAGTTTCCTTATCGGCGTTGCCGCTGATTTTGACGGTGTCGCCCTGCACCTCGACCTCTAGCCCCTCTACCGGCGTAGAGCTGAGATTGGTGGCGATCTCGTCTTTTACGTGCTTGGCGTCATCGCCTAGACCTAGTAGTTTCTTGCCTGCTTCGGCTACGAATGAAAGTAAACCCATGTTTTCTCCTTTGGTTAAAGTGGCAAAATTTTATCTTAAATTTACCAACGATCAGCTTAGGCGCATATCCTTACGGCTCCGCCCTAGCCCAATGTTGCGACCTACCGCGCTCACTCTATGCTGACGGGGCAGGTTCTTGGACCATCATCGCCGCGCCCGTCTATTCAGATTTGCAGCGTATGAATTATCAGCGCTGCGACTACGCTAAATTTTTCGTCAGTAAATTTCTAGCAATCACGGCGCATACGATGCTAAAAACGATGACCGAATATGAGTTGATATTTAGTCCGCAAAATCCTGCACTTAGGGCAAAGGCGCAAAGCGGCGCGTTTAAGTTGATCGCTAAAAAGGCAGCCCCTCCACAAACCCCCGCTGCGCTTAGGCTAATAGGTAGAATTTCGCCGATCGCAAATCCTACGCATAGCCCCAAAACTGCACCTAGCGCGAAGCTTGGCGTTAGCGTGCCGCCGTATCCGCCGCAGCGAAAGATCATCAAAATGCAAAATGCCTTACAAAGCAAAATCGCAAGCAAATAGGGGCTGAAGGATGTGGAGTTGAAAGCAAACTGCGCTGCGGAGCGCCCGTTACCTAAAATTTCTGGTACGTATGCGCCGATCGCCGCGGTAAGCAAGAATGCAAATGGCAGTGTAAGCGCGATTTTAAGGCTTTTTATGCGCAGCTTTTCGCACAAACGCACCCCGTCTTGGAAGTATTTCGCTGTGACTCCCGTGACAAGCCCGATTAGCGCCGCTGCGAGTAAATTCTGCGGGGTAGGGGCGAAGTTCGAAACCGCGTAATAAATTTCTTTTGAAGCTCCAAATTCCGCTGTAGCTGTAGCCACCGCACTTGTGGCAAAAGCGCATAAAATTGCTCGAGTATCGAAGCTTTTAAGCAAAATTTCTAGGCTAAAAAGCGCGCCCGCTAGCGGGACGTTATATGCAGCGCCTAGTCCCGCTCCAGCGCCGCATGCGACAAATAGCCGAAGCTCATCTCCGCCGATATTTAAGGCGCGGCAAATTTTAGCTGCAAATAAGCCACCTAGCTCGCGCGGAGCAGCCTCGCTGCCTACCGGTGCGCCCAGAGTGATGGCTACTAGCTGCAAAACCGAGTGGATTAAATTTTGCCAAAACGGCGGATTTCGCCCATCCATCATCGAAGATACGTTTAAAAAAGGTTTTAGTCTTATTAGCAGAATTCTAATTAAAGTTACGATTGCGCCAGCTGCGAGGACGCTAAGAAAGCGCCTAAGCGCAGTGGTTTGCTCCGTGATAATGTGAAATTCCTCATCATTATGCCCGAAAGCAAAAGTTTCAATTTCGTTGATGCCGAAGTTTAAGAGCCCTGCGCAAAGCCCCATTATAACGCCTATCGCAAGGATCGCTAGAAAGAATTTAGTACTCAAAATATGCCTTTTTGAAACACATAATTATATAAAATTTTAGCTTTAAAAAATCCTTACCGCGCGCATAAAAGCAGCTAAAACGCGAGTAAATTTTAAAATAATGGCTAGGAATTTATATCGTTCTGTAAGTAAAATTTTACAAAATTCTATGAAGCTTAGTCAGAGGCAGAATTTTATTTACGTTAATTGCGCGAGTAAAATTTACATAGATTTTATATAGCGCGTAGAAAATTTAGCAAAATTTCGCATCGCGCTGGAGGATAAAATTCTATTTGAAATTTCTTGCCACGAGGACAGGCAAAATTCTACGTAAAATTGAAATCTATCCGAGCGGGTAAAATTTTAAATTGAGTAAGCGAGAGAATTTCGCAGAGGACGCGTGAAATTTCGCGCAGAATTCTAATTTGCGAAAGAGAGCAAAATTCCACGCAGAATCCAATTCGCATAAGCGGATAAAACCTCGCGTTAAATTCTAAGCCACGAGGCTAGGCAAAAAAAATTATGCGCGGAATTTTAATTTGCGTGAGTCATAGAAATTTTACGCCCGCGAACAAATTCGCTTAGGATTTTGCTATTTTTTCCAGATATCGTCGTTTTTGCCGGCTGCGGGCGCGCTTAGCTTTTTATCCAGAGCCGAAATTTTATCCGCGAGCTTTTGCGCGCCGTCAAAAATTTCATCTTTTTTCGGAAGCCCGAAGTGAAATTTCGAGCCTACGCTGTCTCCGATGCTTGCAAGTAGCGATTTGGGCGCGTTTGCGATCGCGTCTTTAAAGATCGCCGTATCGATTCCGAGCTCGGCTAAGTTTTTTAGCGCCCGCGCAGAGCCGATAAACATCGCGATCTTGGCGTCGAAAAGATAATCATTGGCTAGCTTTTGTGCGCCCGCGGCTGATTTTTTATCCACGATGATGAAGCGCGCGCCTGCGCCGTTTGCGAGTAAAATTTCATTTATATCATTCGTGATGACGCTAAATTTTTTCTGCGCCTTTTGCGCCGCGGCGATGAGCCTGTCGTTAAATTTAAAGAGCAGATTGTCGTATTTGAAAACTTCGTCGCCGTTTTTGATGAGATACAGCGGCTCGTAGGGTACGAGCGCGTGGCCTAGGATGATCATTTGCCGCCCCTTAGTTTGGCTTCGCAGGACTTGCAAAGGCGCTTTTTGTCGCGCAGAGCAAGCTCGTCGTTGCTAAAGTACGTCCCGCACTCGTCGCACGCCAAAAGCTCGGTCGCATCGTCCTTTTTCTTTACGCGAAATTTAGGCACTATCAAAAAATATATGAGCGCCGCGATAACGGCGACGGCTAGAATTTTTCCCATTATTTCACCCCTTTGATCACTAAAAATTTTCTATTTTTCAAAGCATTTTCATCGCTAAAAATTTCGCAGCGCGCGCTTGCAAATTCCTTACGGAATTCCGCCGCTTCCGCCTCTGCGCCCGATCCTTTGTAGAGCAAAAACATAGTGTTTTCATCGTAAAAGCCGCGGCAAATTTCAATTAAATTTCGCGCGCTCATTAGCGCTCGCGAGCTTATCAGATCGGCGCGTAGCTTTGCGCCGTCTTGCACGCGCTCGGCGTGGATTTTTACGTTAGCTAGAGTAAGGCTAACCTTCGCGTAGGTTAGAAACGCCGCTTTTTTCTGGTTGGGCTCAAACAGATGCCACTCGCACAGCGGCAGCGCGAGCGCCAAAAATAGCCCTGGAAAGCCCGCTCCAGAGCCGATGTCGCACGCGATACGCGGATAGCGCGGTATGAAATTCGCTCCGCTTAGGCTGTCGCGCACCACCGCATCCAAATCGTCGTAATTCGTGAGGCTATGGACGCGGTTAAATTTTTGCAGGCAGGCTTTAAATTTAGCTACCTGCTCGCCAAAGCTCTCGCCGGGCGCAAGCTTCACAGCAGATGTCCCATCTGCTCTTTTTTGACGCGCAGATAGTTTTCGTTAAATTTATTAGGCGTGATGATTATCGGCACGCGCGCGACCACTTCGACTTTTAGATCGTGCAGCTTTTGCGGGTTGTTTGTAAGTAGATTTATGCGCGAAATTCCAAAATGAGCGAGTATGAAATCCACGATCTCGTAGGTGCGCTCGTCCGCTTTGAAGCCGAGCTGATGGTTTGCTTCGATCGTATCGAGGCCCTGATCTTGCAGCGCGTAGGCGTTGATTTTATTAAAAAGCCCGATATTGCGCCCCTCTTGACGCAGATAGATCACCATGCCGCCGTGCTCTTCGATATATTTTAGGCTTGCTTCGAGCTGTTCGCCGCAGTCGCACTTTAGGCTGCCGATCGCATCGCCGGTAAGGCACTCCGAGTGGATCCGCACGTTTACAATGCCCTCCAAAGGCTGCTTAAATATCGCCAAATGCTCTTTCTCGCCTTGCTTAAACGACTGAACGCGGAAGCTTCCGAAGCGGGAGGGGAGATTTGCGACCTCTGAAATTTTTATATCCATGCTTAAATTTACTCCGATTGTGATATTATAAATCTCACAATTCTATCTAAAAAAGGAAAAATAATGTTTAAACGATTTAGACGCCTACGAATAAACCCTGCGCTCAGGGATCTGGTGCGACAAACCGATCTGCAAACTCGCTTTCTAATCTATCCGCTTTTTGTGGTGGAAGGAAGCGGTATCAAAAAGGAGATCGCCTCGATGCCGGGCGTATTTCAGATGAGCGTGGATGAAATTTTAAAAGAGTGCGAGGCTCTTTTGTCGCTAGGACTAGATAAAATTTTACTTTTTGGAATTCCTTCGCTAAAGGACAGCATCGGCTCGGACGCGCTAAGCGAGGACGGCATCATCGCGACTTCGCTGCGCGCGATAAAGGCTAAATTTCCAAATTTATTAGTAATCACCGATCTGTGCTTTTGCGAATACACCGACCACGGGCACTGCGGCATCATCGATCATGTACATCAGACGGTGGATAACGACGCGACGCTTGAAATTTCGGCGCAGCAGGCGCTCATTCACGCTAAAGCAGGCGCGGATATGATTGCTCCAAGCGGCATGATGGACGGTATTATCTCAACTCTGCGAGAGACGCTCGATCGCGGTGGATTTGAAAATTTACCTATTATGGCGTATTCGAGCAAGTTCGCCAGCGGCTACTACGGGCCGTTTCGCGACGTGGCGGAGAGCGCACCGAGTTTTGGCGATCGCAGCAGCTACCAGATGGATCCCGCAAATAGATTTGAGGCGATCAACGAAAGCCTGCAGGACGAGGCGCAGGGAGCGGACATCTTGATGATAAAGCCCGCGCTTGCGTATCTGGATCTAATCAGAGACCTGCGGGAGCGCACGCTGCTGCCGATTTGCGCGTATAACGTAAGCGGCGAATACTCGCTTTTGCAGGCGGGTAAAAAAGCGGGCGTCATCGATTATGAGCGCGTGATGATGGAGACGATGATAGGCATAAGGCGCGCGGGTGCTGATATGATCATCACCTATCACGCCAAAGAGATCGCGGAAATTTTAAACAGGGGCTAGCGATGAATAAAATAGCACTCGAAATTAAAAGTAATGAAATGCAAGCCGTCTTGGATGCCGTGATGGAGCTGGCAAAAAAGATGAAATTTGAAGCTAAAATTTTATCTGAAAATAAAGATGAGTGCATAGAGAATTTTGACGAGCTTTCGAGCGTCCTTATTGCGAAATTGGATAAGCCGAGCAATAGGGCCGTTTTTGAGCGATTAAAGGATAAATGAAAAAGACAAATGAAATATTTAACGCTGCATCAGGCTATTTTTATCCACGATAAAATGCTAGAAAAAATAGGCGGAAGTAAAGGCTATAATAAAACCCAGATAAGCTATTTATCTTCTGCCCTGGAAAATATAAAAAACGATCTGTATTATCCTACTATGGCGGATAAACTCGCGCATTTGACGCATTCGTGTATAAAATTTCATCCTTTCACCGATGGGAATAAAAGGACGGCGATTCTGCTAGCCGATATGTTTTTATCGGCGAATTCTATAGTTTTGGACGACGAGGAATTTTATGCAGCGATGGAAGACATAGTCGTAAAGGTGGCTGCGGGCGATATGACGAAAGGTGATTTAAAAGAATTTTTTAGTAAATTTATAAAAGATAAGGGAGATAAATGAGGCACTTTCTTACGTTAAACGATTTTAGCAAAGATGAAATTTTGCAAATGCTAAATTTGGCGTTTGAGATTAAAAAAGAGGCCAAAGCGCGAAATTTTAAGCCGTATTTGAAAGATCAAAAATTAGCGATGATATTTGAAAAAAGCTCGACCAGGACGCGAGTAAGCTTTGACGTAGGGATGAACGAGCTTGGCGGACACGCGCTATTTTTGAGCAGTCGCGACATCCAGCTCGGGCGCGGCGAGCCTATCAAAGACACTGCACGCGTGATTTCGCGAATGTGCGATCTGATCATGGCGCGCGTAAATCGCCACGAGACATTAATGGAGCTTGCGGAATTTAGCCGCGTGCCGGTCATAAACGGGCTAAGCGATAAATTTCATCCCGTGCAGCTAATGGCGGATCTGATGACGATCGTGGAGTGCGGTATTGAAATTCCAAAAATAAAAGCCGCGTACGTGGGCGACGGCAACAATATGGCTCACTCGTGGCTCATGCTTGCCAGTAAGCTTGGCTTTGAGCTGCGAATAGCGACGCCGAAAGGCTACGAGGCCGATCCGCAGATACTGGCGCAGGCGCGGCAAAATGCTAAAATTTCAGGCGCTAAAATTTTAATAACGAACGATATAAAAGAAGCCGTAGCGGGCGCAAACGTCGTGACGACCGATACTTGGGTTTCGATGGGGCAAGAAGCCGAAAAGGAGCAAAGAATTCGCGATTTCGCGGGCTTTTGCGTGGATGAAAGCTTAATGGCTCTGGCTGAAAAAAACGCGATCTTTTTGCACTGCCTGCCGGCGTACCGCGGATACGAGGTGAGCGAGGCCGTGTTTGAAGCGCATGCGGATGAAATTTTTGCAGAGGCGGAAAATCGCCTGCACGCGCAAAAGGGCGTTATGGTCTGGCTGGATCAAAGAAGGTAAATTTAGGAGAAAGCATGGAAGAAAAAGAGAAAGCGCTAAAAAAAATCGACAAAGCGAGCGAATTTTTCGGGCTTGATAGCTCGAAAAGGACGGTCTTTGAAATTTCGCAGGGCGAAGACAACGAGAAAAAACTCACTTTAAAAAGCGGCTCGTGGAGCGACGAGGAGCCGTGGTTCGGCATCGACGAAAATAACGAAGTGCATACGATGATCTCGATAAAATCACTTGCGAATCTCATCGCCGCGACCAAAAACGCGATGCAGGAAAATTTTAATCTCAAGCTTGAGCGTTCGATCTTGCAGCATACGCCAGTGGATTTCGGCGATGCGTGGATCGTGTGTATGGACGAGATCAGAAGGCTTACGGGCGCAAATCCGAATGCGAAAAGATTAAGCTTAGACGTCGACGCCGTCGTTTCGCGCGTAAAAAGCCTGCATCCGAACCTTTTCATCGACATCGAAGAGCTTATCAAAACTAAGGCGGGCGGCCGTGAATAGCATAGATTTCGACGCTTACGCGAAATTTTCGCGCCCAGGGCCCCGCTACACGAGCTATCCGACCGCTTTGGAATTTAGCGAAAACTTCAGCTACGACGGGTATTTGAACGAGCTAAAAAATCAGAAAAGCTCCACGCCGCTGTCACTTTACTTTCACATGCCGTTTTGCCGCTCCGCCTGTTATTTTTGCGGCTGCAACGTAATCTACACCGGCAAGCGCGACAAGATGGATCGATATCTGGACTATATCGAGCGCGAAATGCAAATTTTAAGCGGCGTCGTGGACGGCTCGCGGCAGATCGTGCAGATGCACTTCGGCGGCGGCACGCCTACATATTTTAGCGCCGAACAGCTTGCGCGCCACATAAAAAATATCAAAAAATATTTTAAAAATTTCAGCCCTGAAGCCGAGATCAGCTGCGAGATCGATCCGCGATTTTTAAATGCCGAGCAGCTTGACGTGCTCGTTTCTAACGGCTTTAACCGCATCAGCTACGGCGTGCAGGACTTCGACGAGCGCGTGCAAAAGGAGATCCACCGCATCCAGCCTTTTGAGCTTACTAGGGACGTCATAGCCATGGCTCGCGAGAGGGGGATAAAATCGATAAATATGGATCTCATTTACGGTCTTCCGTATCAGAGCCTAGCTAGCTTTAAGCGCACGCTGGAGCTTGCGCTTTCGCTTGATCCGGACCGCTTTGCGATCTTTAACTACGCGCACGTGCCGTGGATCAAAAAATCTATGCGTAAATTTGACGAGACGACCCTGCCCGAGCCCAAAGTGAAGCTTGAAATTTTGAAATTTACACACGATTTTTTGAGCGCGAACGGATATGAGATGATCGGCATGGATCACTACTCAAAGCCCGAAGACGAGCTTCATACCGCGCTTAAAAACGGCTCGCTACACCGCAATTTCCAGGGCTATACGACCAAGGGCGGCGCCGATCTGATCGGCATCGGGCTAACTAGCATCGGCGAGGGCGTGCGCCACTACGCGCAAAATTTCAAAGATATGGACGCTTACGAGGCCGCGATAGATGCGGGCAGGCTGCCGTATTGCAGGGGCGTTTTGCTAAATGAAGAGGATCTGCTGCGCAAAGAGGTGATTATGGGGCTGATGAGTAATTTTTGCGTAGATATAGAGGCGATCGAGGAGAAATTTAAGATAAAATTTTTCGAGCATTTCGGCGCGAGCCTAAAGCAGCTTGAGGCGCTAAAGGATTTCGTACAAGTCTCGCCGCATAGAATTTCAGTAACGCCTACCGGCACGCTTTTGATCCGCAATATCGCGATGTGCTTTGATGAGTATATGGGTAAAAATTTGGGCGAGAAGCGCTTTTCTAAAACTGTTTAAGCGGCGCGGCTATGAGTAAGGCAAAGCTTGGAGCATTCGATTTTGCGGCACTTAGCGAGCGTTGCGTAAAATGTGGTAAATGTATCCAAGTCTGCACGGTTCATGGTATTAACGGCGATGAAGTAACGAGCCCGCGCGGATTTGTGGATCTTTTGGGCGCTTACGGCAGGAATGAACTAAAGCTTGATAAAAACGCTAAGAAAATTTTTGAGAGCTGCTTTTTATGCACCAACTGCGTAGATATTTGCGGCGAGTCTTTGCCCATAGATACGGCAATCGAGAATGTTCGCGCACGCATTGCGGAAAAATTTGGCATCGCGTGGTACAAAAAAGCTGCGTTTTGGCTGCTCGGGCACCGCAAAGCGCTGGATCTAGCAGCAGCGCTTGGATACGTGTTTCTTAGCTGTGGCTTTAAGATGCGAAAAGATACGCAAAGCTCTATGTCGCCTAGATTTGGCTTACCACTACTTAAAAAAGAGCGCCTGCTGCCTGCTCCTGCGAAAAAAAGCTTTATGAACTCTCACGCAGAATTTATCGACAACGGCGGCGAAAAAACTATCGGAATTTTTATAGGCTGCATGGCAAACTACGCTTACACGGGCGTAGGCGAGGCGGTTTTACATATCGCGCGAGCGCTAAAGCTAAACGTAAATTTAATGAAGGAACAAGCCTGTTGCGGTGCTCCTGCGTATTTTACGGGAGATTTTGCAGCGGTTGAACGCGTGGCAAAATTTAATATAGCATATTTCGAAAAAGCTCTGCCTGCTCTTGATGCGATTATAGTGCCCGAGGCTACGTGCTCTGCAATGCTGCGGGTGGATTACGCGCATTTTTTTGAAAACGAGCCGCAATGGAAAGCCCGTGCGCAAAAGCTTGCGAGTAAAATTTTTATGGCGAGCGAATACTTTTATAAATTTACAAACTTAAGTGATCTTTTGATGCGCCGCGGCAAAAGGGCTTTAGCGATTACTTATCACGATCCGTGCCATGCCCGCAAAATGCAGGGTATTTGGAAAGAACCGCGCGGCTTGCTCGCTCAGAACTACGAAATAACCGAGATGGATGAGCCTAATAAATGCTGCGGATTTGGCGGTGTGACGATGCAGACCGAGCGTTACGAGCTCGCGCGTGAAGCAGGATTAGCTAAGGCGCGTGCAATGGCAGATCTGCCTGTGCGCGTAGTCTCCGCCGAGTGCAGCGCGTGCAGGATGCAGCTAAATAATTCGCTTTTTTTAAGCAGCTCGCAGACGAGGTGCGTAAATCCGCTAGAGCTCATCGCTGAAGCGCTTATGGGCGAGGAAAATTCCAATGGATAAATTTTGCGTTTTAGAAGCTCCTGCATTTCGCCGGCTTTTTACTCAATTCAAATCCTGGGGTAAAATTCTGTGCTTTTTAAATTTTGGTTTTTAAAAATTATGATTAAATTTTATCGTTAGCTTGCAGAGGTTATGGTCTACACTTTTGAGCTTTCTGATATATCAGCCTGAAGTGGCGTGCGGTGGAACCCATAGGCTTTGCTGCTGCGGTGGGGCTGATTAATATGATTTTAAATACTAAAATTTTGTAGTTTAGAATTTTAGCTGAGGGATTTGCGCAAAATTTTTAAGGAGTTGAATTGTAAGATGGATTTTGGCAGAATTTTAATTTTACGTGGCATTATTTGAAGTTCTATGGAATTTGCGACTAATGGCTGGAATTTTGATTTATTGATTTGCGCGGATTTGCTTGGCGCAGCAGGCTTAAAGCGCGAATTTTGAATTTCACAAAATTTTAAGTTAGTTGCCTATGCTTCTTGCACTTCGCGGTTTCGACGTTGCGGCAAAATTTCTTTCAAAAATGCCAAAGTATGCATAAAATATACTCACAATTTTTAGCACGAGATATTTGGCAAAAAGGCTAAGCTAGCGAGATCATGGATTTAAATTTAATTTTATTCTTGCTCTTTTGCGTCATCTTCAGAGTCCAGCTTTGCTTCTTCGATCAAGAGCCTGTTGGCTTCGGTAGCCTTTTTTATCTCGCTTAAGTTTTCTTCTATCTTATTTAAGCGCTTTTCAAGGGTATTTAGACGCTTTTCGGAGCGGGAGATAAAATAATAAATCAAATAAATCATAAAAACTATTATGATCCAAGGTACGATTTTCATATAAAATTCCTTAAAATTTAAAATTGCGCGCATTATAGCAGAAATTTTATGAAATTTTAAAATAGGCTGTTTTAGCCTTGACAATTGGGGATTTTTCGGTTATAATTGCCACTTCAATTTCAAAATGCTGGTGTAGCTCAGCTGGTAGAGCTACTGCCTTGTAAGCAGTGGGTCGGCGGTTCGATCCCGTCCACCAGCTCCATTTTTTGTAACAGTGTTTGACCAGATTTCATCAAAGGGTGAGATACTCAAGTGGCCAACGAGGGCAGACTGTAAATCTGCTGGCTTTGCCTTCCGTGGTTCGAATCCACGTCTCACCACCATGAATTTTTGATGCGGGATTAGCTCAGTTGGCTAGAGCATCAGCCTTCCAAGCTGAGGGTCGCGGGTTCGAGCCCCGTTTCCCGCTCCACCATTTAGGTTTACTGGGAGCTGTAAAACTTAACTGCTTTTATATGCTTACATAATCTAAATTTTGGTCGCATTGTTGGGTATTGGTAGCGATTTCTCTTTGCCTGAGTTTAGGCTCATATGGCTCAGAGGTAGAGCACTTCCTTGGTAAGGAAGAGGTCGCGGGTTCAAGTCCCGCTATGAGCTCCATAAAATAGAGTCGCTTAGTTTGTTGTGTAATCCACAAATCAATAACGGAGGATATGATGGCTAAAGAAAAATTTAATCGTAACAAGCCACACGTAAACATTGGTACCATCGGTCACGTTGACCATGGTAAGACTACTTTGACAGCTGCTATTTCTGCTGTTCTTTCCAGGAAGGGTCTAGCTGAGCTAAAGGACTACGACAATATCGACAACGCTCCAGAGGAAAAAGAGCGCGGTATTACTATTGCTACGTCTCACATCGAATATGAGACCGAGAAACGTCACTATGCTCACGTTGACTGCCCTGGTCACGCCGACTACGTAAAAAATATGATTACCGGCGCGGCTCAGATGGACGGAGCTATTTTAGTTGTTTCCGCTGCAGATGGTCCTATGCCTCAAACTCGCGAGCATATCTTGCTTTCTCGCCAAGTGGGCGTTCCTTATATCGTAGTTTTCCTAAACAAAACCGATATGGTCGATGATCCGGATCTTTTAGAGCTAGTCGAAGAGGAAGTTAGAGATCTTTTAAAAGAGTATAAATTCCCTGGCGACGAGACCCCAATCATTAAGGGCTCTGCTCTTAAGGCTCTTGAGGAAGCTAAGGCTGGACAAGACGGCGAATGGTCTGCAAAGATTATGGAGCTTATGGATGCGGTTGATAGCTATATTCCAACTCCTGTTCGCGATACTGATAAAGATTTCCTTCTTCCGATCGAAGATATTTTCTCGATTTCCGGTCGCGGTACCGTTGTAACCGGTAGAATCGAAAAAGGTATCGTTAAAGTTGGCGATACTATCGAGATCGTAGGTATTAAACCTACTCAGACTACTACCGTCACTGGCGTTGAGATGTTTAGAAAAGAGATGGATCAAGGTGAAGCCGGCGATAACGTAGGTGTTTTATTGCGCGGTACCAAGAAAGAAGAAGTAGAGCGTGGTATGGTTTTATGCAAACCAAAATCGATCACTCCTCATACTAAATTTGAGGGCGAGGTTTATATCCTAACTAAAGAAGAGGGCGGACGCCATACTCCATTCTTTAATAATTATAGACCGCAGTTTTACGTTCGTACGACAGATGTTACCGGTTCGATTACTCTTCCTGAGGGAACCGAGATGGTAATGCCTGGCGATAACGTTAAAATTACCGTTGAGCTAATCGCTCCGATTGCTCTTGAGCAAGGTACTCGCTTCGCGATTCGCGAAGGCGGTCATACCGTAGGTTCAGGCGTCGTTTCGAAAATCATCGCTTAATTTTTTGCAAGCGGAATTTTAAAATTCCGCTTGCTTTTTTATTCAAGGAAACTAAATGGCAAAGAATTCAAGTAGAGTAAAGGTCGGATTAAAATGCTCCGAGAGTGGCGATATTAACTATACTACTTATAAAAATAGCAAAACTACGACCGAAAAACTAGAACTTAAAAAATATTGCCCTAGATTAAAAAAGCACACGCTTCATAAAGAAGTCAAGTTAAAAGGCTAATTGTTATAGGGCAATAGCTCCAACGGTAGAGCGCCGGATTCCAAATCCGATGGTTGGGGGTTCGAATCCCTCTTGCCCTGCCACGAGGATTGGGTATGGAAAAAGTAAAAGAGTATTATAAACAAGCAAAAGTAGAGTTAGATAAGGTAATTTTCCCGACTAAAGATCAAACTAAAACAGCATATATCTCTGTGGTCGTCGTAGTCGTAGTTATCGCACTGTTTTTAGCGCTAGTGGATCTAATTATGTCCGCTTTAATAACGGCTTAAGCAAGGATACAATATGGCAAATAAATGGTATGCGATACAAACTTACGCCGGCAGCGAGATGGCGGTAAAGCGCGCGATAGAAGCGCTAAAGCAAGACGAAGCGCTGGAGGCAAAGATCGGTGAAGTGCTAGTACCTACCGAAGATGTTATAGAGGTCAAAAATACAAAGCAAACCATTAAAGAGCGCAGCTTATATCCAGGATATTGCTTTGCAAATTTAGATCTGGATACCACTTTATGGCATAGAATTCAGATGCTACCTAAGGTCAGTCGCTTTATCGGCGAGGCTAAAAAGCCCTCTCCGCTACCGGAAAAAGATATCGAAATAATTCTAGAAAAGATTAATAATCGCGAGGCTCCTAAGCCCAAGATTAATTTTGATGAGGGCGAGACGGTTAGGATCGTCGATGGGCCTTTTGCTAATTTCAACGGCATCGTAGAAGAGTATGATATGATCCATGGCAAGCTTCGCCTCAATGTTTCGATCTTCGGACGAAGCACGCCGATTGAAATTTCATACTCGCAAGTTGAAAAGATTATTTAAATTTTATAAGGAGTAAATTTATGGCTAAGAAAGTTGTTGGCGAAATCAAGCTGCAAATAGCGGCCGCAAAAGCAAATCCAAGCCCGCCGGTAGGTCCTGCGCTAGGTCAAAAGGGCGTTAACATTATGGAATTTTGCAAAGCGTTTAACGAGCGAACTAAAGATATGGCGGGCTTTAACATTCCTGTTATCATCACGGTTTATGCCGATAAAAGCTTTACTTTCATCACTAAGCAACCGCCTGCGACGGATTTGATTAAAAAGGCGGCGAAGATAGATAAGGGTTCGGACAACCCTCTTAAAAAGAAGGTAGCATCCCTAACTAAGGCTCAGGTTTTAGAGATCGTCGAGAAAAAGATCGCCGATCTGAATACTAAAGATAGAGAGCAGGCGGCTAGGATTATAGCGGGTTCGGCTCGTTCTATGGGTATTACGGTCACTGACTAGACCTTTTGACCGCTAAGGTTTAAAAAAGCGGTAGCACTTTAATTGCGGAGAAATATATGCCAAAAAATTCAAAAAGATTCAACGAACTTTTAAAAAAAGTTGACGTAAATAAAATTTATAGCGTAGATGAAGCGGTAAGCACAGTAAAAACTCTAGCTTCTGCTAAATTTGACGAGACGGTAGAGATCGCTCTTAAACTAAACGTAGATCCAAGACATGCCGATCAGATGGTGCGCGGCTCGGTCGTTTTACCTGCCGGTACGGGTAAGAGTGTTCGAGTAGCCGTGATTGCAAAGGACGCAAAGGCTAGCGAGGCTAGCGAAGCGGGTGCCGATATAGTGGGTGCCGATGATCTGATCGAAGAGATTCAAAAAGGAAATATAAATTTCGATGTTCTTATCGCCACCCCAAATTTAATGGGGCTAGTTGGTAAGGTAGGTCGTATTCTTGGTCCAAAAGGCGTTATGCCAAACCCTAAAACCGGCACCGTTACTATGGATGTCGCTCAGGCCGTTAAAAACGCTAAGGGTGGACAGGTAAACTTCCGCGTCGATAAGCAGGGAAATATTCACGCAGGTCTTGGCAAGGCGAGTTTTAGTAAAGAGCAGCTTTTAGACAATCTTACGACGTTTATCAAAACTATAAATAAGCATAAGCCAGCGACTGCGAAGGGCAGATACGTAACTCATGCATCGCTTTCACTTACTATGAGCCCTGCAGTTACACTGGATAATCAAGAAATAATCGATTTAAAATAAAATTTTAAATTTTTATCTTAGATTGGAGATAGCTCAAGGTTTTTAACTTAATTGATCGAAATTTTAAAATTTCGATCGCTTGGCTTGAAATCACCGATCGGAAAGGAGACCTAATGACGAGAGACGAAAAATCAAAGATAGTAGCGGAGCTTGGCGAGGCTTTCAAAGCTAGCGAAGCTATAGTAATTTCCGATTTTAAAGGCCTTAGCGTTAAGCAGCTTGAAGATCTTAGAAATAGCGCGCGTGAAGCGGGCGTAAAGGTTCGGGTTATCAAAAATACCCTAGCCAATATCGCTTTAAAAAATGCCGAAAAAAACGGACTTAGCTTTAAAGATACCAATATCTTCTTATGGGGCGAGCAGCTTTCTGTATGTAAAGTAGCGGCTAAATTTGAAGAGAAAAATGAAATTTTTAAGCTTAAGACCGCTCATATCGATGGGGAAGTAGCCGGCGTAGATAAGGTTAGGGCGCTTTCGAAGATGCCTTCGAGAGACGAGCTTATCGCGATGCTGCTTCAAGTATGGAATGCGCCGATCCAAAATTTTACGATCGGCTTAAATGCGCTTAAGCAGAAAAAAGAAGCTAGCGCTTAATTAAAATTTAGGAGAATAAAATGGCAATTTCAAAAGAAGATGTTTTAGAGTATATCTCTAATCTTTCGGTGCTAGAGCTTAGCGAGTTAGTTAAAGAATTCGAAGAAAAATTCGGCGTAAGCGCAGCTCCGGTTATGGTAGCTGGCGGCGCAGGTGCTGGCGGCGCAGGTGCGGCAGCGGCTGAAGAGAAAACGGAATTCGACGTCGTATTACTTGATGCAGGCGATAAGAAAATTAACGTAATTAAAGTTGTTCGAGCCTTAACGGGCCTTGGTCTAAAAGAAGCCAAAGACGCTACTGAGGCTACTCCGTCCGTTCTTAAAGAGGGACTTAACAAAGAAGACGCCGAGAAGGCTAAAAAAGAGCTTGAAGAAGCAGGCGCTAAAGTCGAACTCAAATAAATCGCGAAATTTTAAAATTTTGCATACAAATGTGTGCCGGTGCGTCGCATCGGCACTTCTTTCTTTAAAATACAACTACGAGGTAGTGGAATGTTAAACAGCCTATATTCAGGAAATCGTCTTAGAGTGGATTTTTCAAAGGTTCCCAAAGACATCGAAATTCCGAATTTATTACAACTACAAAAGAAAAGTTTTGATCATTTTTTAAATCTTGATAACTCGGGTGGAGAAAGCGGCATAGAGAAGGTTTTCAAAGCCATTTTTCCTATCCACGATGCACAGAATAGACTAAGTATCGAGTATGTAAGTAGCGAAATTTCAAAGCCAAAGTATTCGATTAGAGAATGCATGGAAAGAGGGCTTACTTATTCGGTAAATTTAAAGATGAGGCTCCGTCTGCTCGTGCATGAGCGCGATGAAAAGACGGGCAAAAAAATCGGCGTAAAAGAGATCAAAGAGCAAGATATATTTATTCGCGACATTCCTTTAATGACCGATAGAATTTCATTTATCATTAACGGCGTCGAGCGTGTCGTCGTAAATCAGCTGCACAGAAGCCCGGGCGTAATCTTCAAAGAGGAAGAGAGTCCAACCGTTTTAAATAAACTAATCTACACCGCTCAAATAATACCGGATCGCGGCAGCTGGTTATACTTCGAATACGATGTAAAAGACGTATTATACGTGCGCATAAATAAAAGGCGCAAGGTTCCGATCACGATCCTATTTCGCGCACTCGGTTACAAAAAACAAGACATAATAAAATTATTTTATCCTATTAAGACGATCTATATCAAAAAAGGAAAATTCCTAACCGATTTCGATCCGAAAGAATACGCGGGCAGGCTTGATTACGACATTATAAATGAAAAGGGCGAAGTACTTCATCAAGCAAGTAAACGCCTAACGGTCAAAAAAGCGGAGAAATTAGCAGAGGATGGATTAAAGATAATCGAGTATCCGGCTGAAATTTTAGCCGAGCGCTACCTAGCGGGCGCCATCGTCGACAAAAACAGCGGCGAAGTGCTTTTTGATTCGCTAACTGCGCTAGATGAGGGCAAGCTAGCCAAGATCGCTAACACCGAGAAAAAATTTACGATCGCTAACGACCTAGCTAGCGGCGTAGATACTTCAATCATAAATTCTTTTATTCAAGATGCAGACGCGCTTAAGCTCTTGCAGCAAAGCGAGGGCATAGACGACGAGAACGATCTGGCTGCGATTAGAATTTACAAGGTTATGCGCCCGGGCGAGCCGGTGGTAAAAGAAGCGGCAAAGAGCTTCGTAAACGATCTGTTTTTCAACCCGGAGCGCTACGATCTAACTAAAGTCGGCCGTATGAAGATGAACCATAAACTAGGCATCGAGGCGCCGGAGTACGTAACCGTGCTAACCAGCGAGGATATTATCAAGACGGCGAAATATTTAATTAGAGTTAAAAACGGCGACGGCTTCATCGACGATCGCGATAATCTTGGCAATCGCCGCATCCGCTCGATCGGCGAGCTTTTGGCGAACGAGATGCACCTTGGATTTATCAAAGTTCAAAAGGCGATCAAGGATAAATTTACCGGCATCAGCGGCAACCTCGACGAGCTTATGCCGTATGATTTCGTAAACCCTAAAATCATCACCACTACGCTTATGGAATTTTTCACCGGCGGCCAGCTAAGCCAGTTTATGGATCAGACCAACCCGCTTAGCGAGGTTACGCATAAGCGTCGTCTATCTGCGCTGGGCGAAGGCGGACTAGTTAAAGAGCGCGCAGGTTTTGAGGTGCGTGACGTCCATCCTACGCACTACGGTAGAATTTGCCCTATCGAGACGCCGGAGGGTCAAAACATCGGTCTGATCAATACCCTAGCGACCTATGCGAAGGTAAATGATCTAGGCTTCGTCGAAGCTCCGTATAAAAAGGTCGTAAACGGCAAGGTCACCGACGAGATCGTCTATCTTACCGCTACGCAGGAAGAGGGGCTCGTAATCGCTCCTGCGTCCGCTAAATTGGACGAAGAGGGCAATATCGTAGAGGAGCTTTTGGAGGTCAGAAAAGACGGCGAAAATATCATGGCTAAACGCGAGGATATTTCGCTAATTGATCTTTGCTCCGGTATGGTCGCGGGCGTAGCGGCGTCGCTGATTCCGTTTTTGGAACACGACGATGCTAACCGCGCGCTTATGGGCTCGAACATGCAGCGTCAAGCCGTGCCGCTTCTACATTCTACCGCTCCTATCGTTGGAACGGGCATGGAAGCGATTATCGCGCGCGATTCGTGGGAAGCTATCAAAGCTAAACGCGACGGCATCGTAGAAAAGGTCGATAATAAAAATATATTTATTTTGGGCGAAGACGAGAAGGGACCGTTTATCGATCACTACTCGATGGAGAAAAATTTACGCACCAACCAAAATACTACCTTTTCGCAGCGTCCTATCGTGCGAAAAGGTGACGTGATAAAGGCGGGTCAAATCATAGCCGACGGTCCTAGCATGGACGGCGGCGAGCTTGCGATTGGTAAAAACGCCCTCATAGCTTTCATGCCGTGGCACGGTTACAATTACGAGGACGCCGTCGTCATGAGCGAAAAGATGATTCGTGCCGACGAATACACCAGCGTGCATGTTTATGAAAAGGAGATCGAGGCTAGAGAGCTTAAAGACGGCGTGGAGGAGATCACGCGCGACATCCCCAATATCAAAGAGGAGGAACTTACCCACCTCGATGATAGTGGTATCGTAAAAATCGGTACTCACGTCAAACCGGGCATGATCTTGGTAGGCAAGGTAACTCCGAAAGGCGAGGTCAAACCGACGCCTGAAGAGAGGCTTTTGCGCGCTATCTTTGGCGAGAAGGCGGGGCATGTGGTAAATAAATCTCTCTACGCGACCGCCTCTATGGAAGGCGTGGTGATCGACGTTAAAATTTTTACCAAAAAGGGCTACGAGAAGGATCCACGCACGAACAAAGCCTATGAGGATGAAAAAACCGAGCTCGAAAGGGAGCATCACGATAGGCTTTTGATGCTCGATCGAGAAGAGATGTTAAAGGTAGTGGCACTTCTTTCTAAAAGCGCTTTGCAAAGCGATCAAAGCCTCAATAAAAAAGATTATAAAAAGGGTGATAAGGTTAAAAAAGAGGAGCTTGAAAGCTCCAACCGCTTTACATTAAATTCCTTCGTCAAGGCTTATTCTAAAGCTGTTCAGAAGGAATACGAGGAGTTAAAAAATCACTTCCAAAACGAAAAGCGCAAGCTCAAAGAGGAACACGACGAAAAGATCGAAATTTTAGAAAAAGACGATATCTTGCCAAGCGGCGTCGTCAAGCTCGTAAAGGTCTATATCGCGACTAAGCGCAAGCTAAAAGTGGGCGATAAGATGGCGGGCCGCCACGGAAATAAGGGTATCGTTTCAAATATCGTCCCTGAGGTCGATATGCCGTATCTGCCTAGTGGACAGCGCGTGGATATCGTGCTAAATCCTCTCGGCGTTCCTAGCCGTATGAATATCGGTCAGATAATGGAGAGCCACTTGGGTCTTGTGGGTTGGCGCTTAGGCGAGCAGATCGCTAAAATTTTAGAGGAGAAAACGGGTGAATGGATAAAAACCCTTCGCGCCAAAATGATTGAGATCGCAGGCGTTTCCAAACTAATGCAGGCTAAAAAAACGCTTGAGAAGATCAGCGACGAGGATCTTTTAAAATACGCTAGAGATTGGGCTAAGGGCGTTAGATTTTCCGCTCCGATATTCGAAGGTATCGTGCCGGAGGACTTCAAAAAGCTATTTGAGATGGCGGGCATCGATCAGGACGGCAAGACCGAGCTTTACGATGGTCGCACCGGCGAAAAGATCAAAGAGCGCGTAAACGTGGGCTGCATGTATTATCTCAAGCTGCACCACCTAGTCGACGAAAAGGTTCACGCAAGAAGCACCGGTCCTTACAGCCTAGTCACGCAGCAGCCGGTCGGCGGCAAGGCGCTATTCGGCGGTCAAAGATTTGGAGAGATGGAAGTTTGGGCTCTGGAGGCATACGGCGCGGCATACACGCTTCGCGAAATGCTAACGATCAAATCCGACGACGTCGACGGACGCTTGGCTGCATATAAGGCGCTGACAAAAGGCGAAAACGTTCCGTCTACAGGGATTCCTGAGACATTTTTTGTTTTAACAAACGAGCTTAAATCGCTTGCTCTAGACGTTGAAATTTACGAGAATGGAGAGAACAAATGAGCGATAATTCAAATTTAGAAAGAATAGAGATAAAAGAGGACGCCAGAGTCCACGATTTCGATGCGTTTGCAATCAGGCTTGCTAGTCCCGAGCAGATCAAGGCTTGGAGCCACGGCGAGGTCAAAAAGCCCGAAACCATCAATTACCGCACGCTCAAGCCGGAACGCGACGGACTTTTTTGCGCTAAAATTTTCGGCCCCGTAAGAGATTATGAGTGCATCTGCGGCAAATACAAAAAGATGCGATATAAGGGTTGGAAGTGCGAAAAATGTGGCGTCGAGATCACGAGCTCGAAGGTTCGCCGTACTAGAATGGGGCATATTGAGCTAGTAACGCCGGTAGCGCATATTTGGTACGTAAATTCCTTGCCTAGCCGCATCGGTACGCTGCTAAATATCAAGATGAAAGATCTTGAGCGCGTGCTTTACTATGAGGCGTATATCGTAGAAAGTGCAGGCGAGGCATTTTACGACAACGAAAATTCTAAAAAGGTCGAGAAATACGACGTTTTAAACGAAGAGCAGTATCAGAGCCTAAAAGAGCGCTTTTCGCAGACGGGCTTCGTCGCTAAAATGGGTGGTCAGGTAATCCGCGATATGCTAGCTGAGCTTGATTTGGTCGAAATTTTATCCACCCTTAAGCAGGAGATGGAAAATACGAACTCCGAAGCGAAGAAAAAAACCATCGTCAAGCGTCTAAAGGTCGTAGAGAGCTTTTTAAATTCCGGCAATAAGCCCGAGTGGATGATGATTACGAATCTGCCCGTACTGCCTGCCGATCTACGCCCGCTTGTAAGCCTTGAGGGCGGAAAATTTGCGGTTTCGGATGTAAACGATCTGTATCGTCGCGTCATAAATCGAAATTCTAGGCTCAAAAGGCTGATGGAGCTCGACGCGCCCGAGATCATCATCCGTAATGAAAAACGAATGCTTCAAGAGGCGGTGGACGCGCTTTTTGACAATGGACGTCGCGCCAATGCCGTGAAGGGCGCTAATAAGCGACCGCTTAAATCTCTAAGCGAGATCATTAAGGGTAAGCAGGGCCGCTTCCGACAAAATTTGCTCGGCAAGCGCGTGGATTTTTCGGGTCGCTCCGTCATCGTCGTAGGTCCAAATTTACGCATGGATCAGTGTGGTCTGCCTAAGACGATGGCGCTTGAGCTATTCAAGCCGCATCTAATCGCTCGCCTGCAAGAGAAGGGCTATGCTACGACCGTTAAGCAGGCCAAAAAGATGATCGAAAATAGGATCAATGAAGTTTGGGAGTGCTTGGAGGAGGTCGTTAAAGATCACCCGGTTATGCTAAACCGCGCGCCGACGCTTCATAAGATGTCTATTCAGGCGTTTCATCCCGTGCTCGTCGAGGGTAAGGCGATCAGACTGCATCCGCTAGTCTGCGCCGCGTTCAACGCGGACTTCGACGGCGATCAGATGGCAGTGCACGTGCCGCTTAGCCAAGAGGCGATCGCGGAATGTAAAATTTTAATGCTTAGCTCGATGAATATCTTGCTTCCTGCTAGCGGAAAACCCGTCGCGGTGCCTAGCCAGGATATGGTTTTAGGAATTTATTATCTAAGCCTCGAAAAGCCGGGTGCAAAAGGAACAAATAAAATTTTTGCAAACGTCGATGAAGTAATGCTCGCCGTGGAGGCAAACGCCCTAGACATCCACGCTAAAATCAAAACGATGATCGATCGCCACATTATCTTTACGACCGCGGGCCGCTTGATCATCAAATCGATCCTGCCTAGCTTTATTCCGGATCATCTTTGGAATAAGATTATGAAGAAAAAGGATATCGCCGAGCTTGTCGATTACGTCTATAAAAACGGTGGTCTTGAGATAAGCGCGGAATTTTTGGATAATCTTAAGAACTTAGGCTTTGAATCCGCGACTAAAGCGGGCGTTTCGATCTCCGTTTCGGACATCATCGTGCCGAAGTCTAAAGCAAGCCTCGTCGAAGAGGCTAAAAAGCAGGTGCGAGAGGTTCAGAACCAATACGGCGCAGGCTTGCTAACCGACGGCGAGCGCTATAACAAAACGATCGATATCTGGACCAGCACCAGCAAGAAGCTAGCCGATGAGATGATGAAGATGATGGAGAAGGACAAGGATGGCTTTAACTCGATCTATATGATGGCCGATAGCGGCGCGCGAGGTAGCGCGGAGCAGATCAAGCAGCTAGCGGGTATGAGAGGTCTGATGAGTAAGCCGGACGGCTCGATCATCGAGACGCCGATTACTTCAAATTTTAGAGAGGGTCTGAATGTAAATGAGTACTTCATCTCGACCCACGGCGCGCGTAAAGGTCTTGCCGATACTGCGCTTAAGACCGCAAACGCGGGCTATCTTACGCGAAAGCTGATCGATGTCGCGCAAAATGTCAGGGTTACGATGCACGACTGCGGCACGCACGAGGGTATCGAGGTTACCGAGATTGTAGAGAATGGAACGCAAATAGAAAGCTTAGCCGATAGGATTATGGGTAGGGTGCTAAGCTCGGATGTAATTGATCCGGTGTCGAATGAAATTTTATTCACCGAAGGCACGCTTCTGGGCGTTAACGAGGTGCGCACCATAGTCGATGCCGGCATCAAATCCGTAAGCATCCGTACGCCTATTACGTGCAAGGCTGAAAAAGGGGTTTGTGCGAAGTGCTACGGTGTAAATTTAGGCGAGGGCAAGCTGGTAAAACCGGGTGAAGCGGTCGGTATCATCTCTGCGCAATCAATCGGCGAGCCGGGCACGCAGCTTACGCTACGAACCTTCCATGCTGGCGGTACTGCATCTACCGAGCAGCAAGATCGTCAAGTAATCGCCGATAAGGAAGGCTTTATCAGATACTACAACGTCAAGACCTATGAAAACGGCGGCAAAAATATCGTAATGAACCGCAGAAACGCTGCGGTACTTTTGGTCGAGCCTAAGATCAAAGCTCCAATTACCGGTAAGGTAAGTATCGATATAACTCACGACGATGTGAATATCGTGCTAAAGGGCAAGAAGGAAGAATTTAAATATACCATCCGACGCCACGATCTAGCCAAGCCTACCGAGCTTGCGGGTGTAAGCGGTAAAGTTGAGGGGAAATTCTACATCGTTTTCAAAGACGGCGAAACCGTTGGAGAAAATGATAGTTTAGTAGAGGTTATAAAAGAGGACTGGAATATCCCTACTCGAATTCCGTTTGCCAGCGAACTTCGCGTCAAAGACGGCGAGCCGGTAACCCAAAAGATCAAAGCGGGAGCAAATGGTACGCTTAAGTATTTCATCCTAAAGGGCGATTATTTAGAGAGGTTAAGAGATATCAAAAAAGGTCATGTCGTAAGTGAGAAGGGTATGTATGTAGTCATCTCCGATGAAAACGGCAGAGAGGCGATCCGCCACTACATACCGCGCGAATCTGTCATTACCTATGACGACAATACCGTAGTAAAAAGCGAAGATCTTATCGCTAAACCTAAAAAAGACGATCGCTTGATCATCGCCGAGTGGGATCCGTATTCCATCCCGGTAGCCGCAGAGTGTGAGGGTAAGATCAGCTTTGAGGATATCGAGCCTGGATATACCGCTACGGAGCAATATGACGAGACTACAGGTCAAAGCCGCTTGGTTATCAATGAGTACCTACCTCAAGGCGTTAAACCGGCCATTATCGTAACTCCTAGCAAGGGCGAGCCTATCAAATATAATCTAGGACCGAAGACTGCGATTTTTACGAACAAGGGCGATCAGGTAGCGATTGCAGATATTTTGGCTAGGACGCCGAAAGCGGCTGCGAAATCAAAAGATATCACCGGCGGTTTGCCGCGCGTATCGGAGCTATTTGAGGCGCGCCGTCCGAAAAATACCGCGATTATCGCGGACATCGACGGAACCGTCCGCTTTGATAAGGCATTGCGTGCAAAAGAGCGCATTGTAATCGAGGGCGAGGACGGAACAAGCGCCGAGTATCTGATCGATAAAAGCCGCCAGATCCAAGTGCGAAATGGCGAGTTCGTCCACGCAGGCGAGAAGCTTACCGACGGAGTTATCAGCTCGCACGACGTGCTTAGAATTTTAGGCGAAAAGGCGCTGCATTACTATCTGATAAGCGAAATTCAACAGGTTTATCGCTCTCAAGGCGTCGTTATCAGCGATAAGCATATCGAGATCATCGTATCTCAGATGCTCCGCCAGGTTCGAATCGTCGATAGTGGCGATACTCAGCTAATCGTCGGCGATCTGATTAGCCGCCGCAGATTTAGAGAAGAAAACGAGCGCATTATGAAAATTGGTGGCGAGCCTGCGATTGCAGAGTCCGTACTGCTGGGCGTAACTCGTGCAGCTGTTGGAAGCGATAGCGTCATTTCGGCAGCGTCTTTCCAAGAGACTACGAAGGTTCTAACCGAGGCTAGTATCGCGGGTAAATTTGACCGATTAGAGGACTTAAAAGAAAACGTCATCCTAGGTCGTATAATCCCTGTGGGAACGGGTCTGTATAAAGATAAGGAAGTTAAACTCAAAAAATAATTTTGGGCGCAAGCCCTAAATTTAAAGGATAAAGCATGAATATGATTAACATAAATTTCGGTCTGTTGTTTATCAGGTTGGGGCTTGGAGTTTGTCTTTTAATGCACGGAATTTTTAAGCTTACTCACGGTATAGACGGCGTAAAATCGATGCTGGTAGCCAGAGGAATTCCGGATCTGGTGGCTTACGGCGCATACGTAGGCGAGGTGCTGGCGCCAGCGATGATAATCATAGGCGTATTTTGCCGCATAGGCGCTCTACTTGTGATCGCAAACGTGCTCATGATAATATATGTCCTACATACCCCGTTGAGCGCGCTTACCGGCGTGGGCGGATTTGAGCTAGAAATCGTATATCTGTATCTTTCCGCTACGATCTGCTTAGTGATCTGCGGCGGCGGAGAGTTTGTACTGATTAGAGATTAAAATTTAGTTAAATTTACGTTTCTGTAAGTTTAAACAAAGTATAATCCAAATCTTTTTGAATAAATTTTTGTGAAAGGAAAGATGTGCCAACCATAAATCAATTGGTCAGAAAAGAGCGCAAGAAGATTACCGAGAAATCGAAGTCTCCGGCGCTAAAGAATTGCCCTCAACGAAGAGGAGTTTGTACTAAGGTCTATACTACGACCCCTAAAAAGCCAAACTCAGCGCTTCGTAAAGTTGCCAAAGTAAGGCTTACTAGCGGATTTGAAGTCATCAGCTATATCGGCGGTGAAGGTCACAATCTACAAGAGCACTCCATCGTGCTAGTTCGCGGCGGTCGCGTAAAGGACCTACCGGGCGTTAAATACCACATCGTCCGCGGTGCGCTCGATACTGCAGGCGTTGCAAAACGAACCGTTGCAAGATCAAAATACGGTGCTAAACGACCTAAAAAATAGTTTGGCCTAAACAGACCGGCACTAGATTTTGCCGAGTTTGAGTAAAATTTTAAAATTTGAAGGAATAAAATGAGAAGAAGAAAAGCTCCCGTTAGGGAAGTTATGCCTGATCCGATTTATGACAGCAAGGTAATCACAAAATTTATTAATTCGCTTATGTTCGACGGCAAAAAGAGCGTCGCTACCGAGATTATGTACGGCGCTTTAAATTTCATCGACAATAAAGGCGGTGAGAAGAAAGGCATCGAAATTTTTAACGATGCCATCGATAACGTTAAGCCTTTGATGGAGGTAAAATCTCGTCGTGTAGGCGGTGCAACTTATCAGGTTCCGATCGAGGTCAGGCCAGCTCGACAGCAGGCTTTGGCTATTCGCTGGATCATCTCTTTTGCAAGAAAAAGAAGCGAGCGCACGATGATAGAGCGCCTGGCTTACGAGCTTATGGACGCCGCAAATTCTAAAGGCTCTTCATTTAAAAAGAAAGAAGACACCTACAAGATGGCAGAAGCCAACAAAGCTTTTGCGCATTATCGTTGGTAGGAGGGCGTCATGGCAAGAAAAACCCCTTTACATATGGTTAGAAATATCGGAATTGCCGCTCACATCGACGCCGGAAAGACGACTACGAGCGAAAGAATTCTATTTTTTACCGGCATGAGTCATAAGATTGGCGAGGTTCACGAGGGTGCCGCTACTATGGACTGGATGGAGCAGGAGCGCGAGCGCGGCATTACGATTACGTCTGCGGCAACGACCTGCTTTTGGAATAATCATCAGATAAATTTGATCGACACCCCGGGTCACGTTGATTTTACGATCGAAGTGGAGCGCTCGATGCGCGTTTTAGATGGTGCGGTAGCAGTATTTTGCTCGGTCGGAGGCGTTCAGCCCCAAAGCGAGACCGTTTGGCGTCAAGCAAATAAATACCATGTTCCACGCATCATTTTCGTAAATAAGATGGACCGCGTCGGCGCAAATTTTTATAATGTCGAACAGCAGGTAAAAGATAGGCTCAAAGCTCATCCTGTTCCGATTCAAATTCCGATCGGCGCAGAGGATGATTTCAAGGGTGTTATAGATTTGGTTACTATGAAGGCGCTCGTTTGGGATGATAGCAAGGGTCCTTCTGCTCCCGAGATCGTTGAAATTCCTGCTGAATTACGAGAAAAAGCGCAAGAGTATCGCGACAAGATGATCGAAGCGGTAGCAGAGACCGACGAAGCTTTGATGGAGAAGTATTTTAACGGCGAAGAGCTAAGCGTAGAAGAGATTAAAAAGGGCATCAAGAAAGGCTGCTTAAGCCTAAGCTTCTTTCCTATGCTATGCGGTACCGCATTTAAAAACAAGGGCGTGCAGCCTTTGCTAGATGCGGTCGTAGATTATCTACCTGCGCCTGATGAAGTGCCTGCGATTAAGGGTCAGTATGAGGACGGCAGCGAGGTTCACGTAAGCTCTACCGACGAGGGTGAGTTCGCGGGTCTTGGATTTAAGATTATGACCGATCCTTTCGTAGGTCAGCTTACCTTTGTACGCGTATATCGCGGTGTTTTGGAAAGCGGCAGCTACGTCGTAAATACCGGCAAAGGCAAAAAAGAGCGCATCGGACGCTTGCTAAGAATGCACTCGAATAAACGCGAAGAGATCAAAGAGCTTTATGCGGGCGAGATAGGCGCCGTCGTGGGTCTGAAAGATACCCTTACGGGCGATACTCTAGCTAGCGAAAAAGATAAAGTAATTTTAGAGCGTATGGAATTTCCCGATCCCGTTATCAGCGTAGCGGTAGAGCCTAAAACCAAAGCCGATCAAGAAAAAATGGGTATCGCGCTTCAAAAATTGGCGCAAGAAGATCCAAGCTTTAGGGTCGCGACCGACGAGGAGAGCGGACAGACGATCATTTCGGGAATGGGCGAATTGCACCTTGAGATCATCGTAGATAGAATGCTTAGAGAATTTAAAGTAGAGGCCGAGGTCGGACAGCCGCAGGTCGCATATCGCGAGACTATCCGCAAAACGGTCGAGCAGGAGTACAAATACGCCAAGCAGTCGGGCGGTCGCGGTCAATACGGTCACGTATTTTTGCGCCTAGAGCCTTTGGAGCCTGGCACCGGATATGAGTTCGTAAACGATATCAAAGGCGGCGCGATTCCGAAAGAATACATCCCCGCAGTCGATAAGGGCTGCCAAGAGGCTATGCAAAACGGCGTTTTAGCGGGCTATCCGGTCGAGGACGTGCGCGTAACTGTCTATGACGGAAGCTACCACGAAGTCGATAGCTCCGAAATGGCATTCAAACTCGCCGCTTCTATGGGCTTCAAAGAGGGCGCTAGAAAAGCGGGTGCCGTGATCTTGGAGCCTATGATGAAGGTCGAGGTAGAAACCCCTGAGGAGTATATGGGCGACGTCATCGGCGATCTAAACAAGCGCCGCGGACAGGTCAATAACATGAGCGAGCGCGGCGGCAATAAGATCATCGATGCATTTTGTCCGCTTTCGGAGATGTTCGGTTACTCGACCGATCTGCGCTCTCAGACGCAGGGTCGCGCGACCTATTCGATGGAATTTGATCACTACGACGAGGTTCCTAAGAACGTCGGCGAAGAGATCATTAAAAAGCGCAACGGCTAAGTTTAACGAGCGCTAGGGTGCGGCGATAGCTTTATCGTCAATCCCCGGCGCTTCTTTGAATTTTAAAACGGTGTTTAAATTTAACCTGCTTTACAAGCCAAAATTTTAACTCACGCTCTAGCTTCAAATAAAATTTCAACCCATAAGTTTAACTCTTGCCGATCGTAAATTTAGATCAAAAAATTTCAATTAAATTTAAAAATTTAAAGCCGTAGCTTAAAGTATGTCCAGGACGTCGCGCCTATCGTTTTACTAGAGATTTATTCATTCGCAGATAAAGCGCGTGCGGCGCTATCGCGCTTTGATTTTCATTCACGGACAAAATCGCCGCAAGCGGGATCGCACAAACGGGGCGAAATTTTACCTTCGGCGCGGCCTTAAGGCAGAACGTAACTATCATAGACTTATATCAGATCACGACCATCAGTGCTTTATGCTAAGTCGCGGTATTCTCGGGGCACTTTAATTGCGCCACCGCTTTGTGCTGTAAAATTTCATCTTAGCGTAGCGATCTACGCGCCGCTCATATCGGCCGAGCCGACGCCCAAGCTCGCTTGTTTTCGGATTTAGCAGGTGTTTGCTTTCGCGGGCTATAATGCGCCCGTTTTAAATATTTCAAAATAAAGGAAAATTATGCAACAAACCAAATTGCAAGGCGTAAGCGTTAGCCTTTCGGGCAGCGAGCTTAAGCTGGGAGATAAGGCGCCCGAGATCAGCCTAGTCGCGGCCGATCTTAGCGAGGTCAAAGTGGGCGGCGGCACGGGCAAGGCGCAGGTCATCATCGCCGTGCCGTCCCTGGACACGGACGTGTGCGCGACCGAGACTCGCAAATTTAACGAGCGCGCCGCGAGTATAAAAAATACCGAGGTTTTCGTGGTCTCGATGGACCTGCCGTTTGCCGCGGGCAGATTTTGTTTGACCGAGGGGATCAAAAATTTACGCGCCCTAAGCGATTTTCGCGATAAGGAGTTTGCGCGCGCATACGGCGTGCTGATCGCGGACGGCGCGCTTACAGGGCTAACGTGCCGCGCGGTTTTCGTCGTGGACACCGCGGGCAAGATCGCCTACAAGCAGATCACGGACGACATCGTAGATGAGCCCGATTACGACGCGGCGCTGAATGCGGCGGCGTTTGCGAGCGGAAGTGCTGCGACGCAGGGCTGATGCAATTTCTAGGTCTGCGGCGCAGACGTTCGCTCGCTTAAATTTAGCGGGCTTAAAATACGCGGACGGGCGCCTTGCTCGCCCGCAACTTTAAATTCTAAAATTCCGTGGCGTCCTGAAATTTAGCAGGCCGCGGCTGAATTTTGGCGGATCTGCGCCCGTGATCCGCTTTGTGTAGTTTGCAACAGAATTTTAAAATTCTATCCCCAATCAATTTATAAATTTATCTCACATTCGGTATGCTTTTCGATCCGTCGGCAAATATTTTGGATTTAGAAAAAACAGCGCGCGATCGAGGTTAAATTTTAGCGCAAAAATACAGGCGGCAGTATCGCCGCTAGGCTAGACGAGGCGCAGATGAAATGCGGATGAAATTTGCGATGGGAGCATATATGCAATACGTTACTGAGCAAATTTTAGACACAACGACGTATAGCAAAGCGAGACAACGCACGCTATTTTTCTTTAGACGAGGCGGAAATGAGCCGAATGAAGGAGCGTATATTATAATACGTGACTGAAATTCGGCGAAATTTCTAACGACGTATAAAGGAAAAAGAGGGACCGCTAAGTATTCAAGTCCGGATAATCCCACGCATTATATTCATCCGTCAGATTATCATTCTCCGCTCCCTTGCAGCACAGCCACTCTAGCCCGCCGCGCCTCTCCATCACGACCTCTTCATCAAGCCCCGCGCAGTCTGAACCATGCACGCGGGCATTTACGCACGCCCAGTGGTAGCGGTAGACGAGATCGAGCGCCTGTAAAATTTCATCCGTATCGCGCAGCTTCACGCGCGCCGAAAAATCGCCGCCAAAGGTGTCCATCACAAAGGTGCAGTCGCAGATCTTGCTTGGAAAGCTAAGCTCCTCCACGAGCCCCATCGCCCACATCAGCGCCCACAGCGACTCGTATTTCCAGCCCATATTTACGGCCTCGTCGCGGCTCGCCTCACCCTGCACGACGCGGCGCTCCATGCGTGTGAGCTTGTCTATGCAGCCGTAGCGATTATCTAGAAAGCCCTGCGCGCCCCGCTTACCCTCATCCGCGAGCTCGCCTTCGTCTCTGATCGAGCAGGCGCACATTATCGCGGCGTAAGAACAGATCGCGCGAGCGATGACCTCGTCCTTTTCGCGCGGGGAAACCTCGCTCGTCTCGTATCGCAGCGGCAGATGGTCAATGTACGGCACGCCTTGCGATTTTAAAATTTTGATGCTTATATCCTTGCGCTCCTGCGCGGTCTTGCCGATCTTTGCGGCGTTTGCGCTATTTTTGCCACCTTTTTTGAAAAAATCTGAAAATGCCATGAGCTCTCCTTAAAATTTTAAACGTATTTTAAAACAATCGCGCAAAATTTCAGCTTACGACGGCGGGGCGGATTTTTAAATTTAAGTTCAAACCGAGCTTTGCAAATCGGACGGAAATTTCACGCTACGCTACAAATTTATGTGGCGTCGCGCAGGATCGCCCGTGCCAGTAATGAAGCCTAATGTGGCGTCTGAGTGGATACGTTTATAGTAGCTAAACGCTTAAATTTGCAGGCGTTTTAAATTTATAGCCCTTTGCGAGCCGTCTGCGGCAAGCGGTGCAAACTAGCGGCGGCGAAGGCGGCTTTGAGATCGTGCGGCTTACGATGCGGCGGAGTGATTTTTGCTTATATGGGCGCCCTTATGCGAGCGATGCCGCCTTTTCTTGCATAATCAAGCCGTTTAAACGGGAAATGATTAAATTCTAAAAGCGCGCGTGATTCGAGCAGCGCTTTTTTTTGCGTAAGCGCCGCCTTTTGCTCACGCTAGCGACGCCGCCCGTTTATATAGTCGTAATATTCGGCAGTTTGTCGTCGTTTGGATCAAATTTTAAAATTTTACCGTCCGCGCAGCGCTTCGCGTAAAAATAATCTTTGTAAAAATAAGCGCCGCAGCTAAGCCCGCGACCGATCGCTTCGTCGTTTTCTAGTTTATTTTTGATCGCGGAGAAAATTTTCCCAAGTAGCCTCGCCTGGATCTTTTGCGACGAGCTGCAGCGCGATCATCTCTATATGCGTCTCTGCTCGCCCGTGCCTTCGATGATGCTTCGATACATATCGTCGTAAAATACCTTTGCAGGCAATTCGGGCTCTTGCGGCGATTCCAGCGAGATAAAAAATTTTAAGCTTTGCCTTAGATCGGTTAAGTTTCGGAGGTGATTCGAACCGGTTTTAGCGGCGCCATAGGCGCTTCTTTTTTGCAAATATACCGTCCCGCCGCAGCCGGCAAGGATGTTCGCGATATACGGAATAAAATCGCCGAGCGGCATAAGAAGGTGGACGCGGGGCATTTTATCTGCGTTTTAAATTTTACTCTTTATGGCTTCAGGGGTCGCGCGCCGCTTTTAATCGATGCTTATCTTTTGATAGCGCGTCCGCATAAGCAAAGCGCGCTTTGCTGCGTAAATTTAAAAGCGGCGCCCGAATTTAGCCGAGCGCCGCAATTAAAATTTAACCGATTCGCGCACTCAAACGAGCGGTGCCGTCTGGCGCACATCTCGGTTAAATTTAAGCGGGTGCGATCAATACTTAAATGAGCTACCCGGCTCGATCAATTTAACCTTTTGCTTATAGTTCATCTTAAGCACCGCAGCAGGCCCGAGCACGGTCGCCTTTTCGCCCTCAAGCCAAAACGCCGTACCCTCCGGCATCGCATAAACCGTCGATTTTTGATTAGCGATCAAAAATTCCTCCAGCCTCTCCTCTCTACTCTCGCCGTTGTGCCCCGCAGGCTTGCCCGAGATGAAGTGCGGATTGATCTGGTGCGGGAAGATGTTGAAGGTATTAAACGACTCGGGCTCGATGATCGGCATATCGTTCGTCGTCATCATCGTAGCGCCCGCGACGTTCGAGCCCGCGCTCCAGCCGATATACGGCGTGCCGTCCTCGACCATTTTGCTAATCAGAGCGATGAGCTCGTTTTCGTACATATCGTGCACGAGCTTGAAGGTGTTGCCGCCGCCTACGAATATGCAATCCGCGCTCGCGACTTCCTTCGCGGCATTTTTAGCGTGGTGGACGCCGACTATGTTTAAGCTTAAGCTCGCAAGCGCCTCTTTGACGCGCTTTTCATATTCGTCGTAGCTCCTGCGAAGGCTTGCATAAGGGATGAAAACGATCTTTTTGCCCGTGAGGTTGTTCTCCTGCGCAAATTTACCGATCCACGACACCGCGTGCGATAGATACTTCGTGTCTTTGTAGCCCGAGCTTGAGAGTAGCAGCGCTCTTTGCTTGCTATGATCGCGCTTTGAGAGCTTAAACGCCTTTTCGCTCGCAGCTAGTTCGCTCGTACCGAGCATCGCAGCGCCCGCCGCCAAAGCGGCCACCTTTAGTAGGTCTCGTCTTTGATTTTGCATCTTTTCTCCTTTAAATCAAAGTTTGTATTTACTTTAAAATTATATTCCTTTACATATAAAGAGGGGCTGAATATTCGGTTTAAATTTCGCTCGCCCCAAGGCCTCGGCAAGGTAAAATTTAAAACTACCAAATTCCGAAATTCAGCGAGGCGCTGCGTCGTAAAATTTAAAAACGCGGCCAAATTTAATGAAATTCATGGCGCCGACACTAGGTTAAATTTAGTGAAATTTACGCTTCGTCTTTCGGGGTATATGAGCCCGTATTGAAAAAATAGCATACCCCAAAAACTATTCCGCAAATCGGCGCTACGATTAAGGCGTACAAAAATATATGAGCTGCGGCGCCTTCCAATATCCCGGTAAAAATCAAGGTCGGATATAAAAGCAAAACTATACTGGCAAAATTTTCTATCGTAAAGACCAACAAACTATCTCCTTGATCCTTGATAAAAAGGTTGCTGTATCGCTTAGTCTTAGTGTATCTTAAAAAACAGATCGTCGCGCATATAGGCAAAACTATTATCGCGACATCACGAATATCTCTAAAAATTTTAGACGACGATTCTATACCGATATTCGAAAAAAGCAAATCAAGAAAAAACATTAGCATTAGCGAGAAATAGATGGTTGTAGCTGCCGACGAATAATACCCTATAATCACGCGTCTAATAAATTTATGCCTATCGTATCGCTTCTTTGAATTTTCAGGGATAGCGGCAAATTTCTCGTCCAGCTCTTTTGTGTCTGATTGAAATTTTTTATCCACAGCTCACTCCTTTTAAAGCGCTAAATTTTAGAAATTATATCGAATTTAGCGGCGCAAAGCGGCTACATTTAGGTCTGAATTTAAACGCGAAAGAGTATAATCGCGCCATGGTTTTGACGCAAAATTTGATCTATGAAATTTTACCATTGTGGGGGAGATCCCCGCGGGCAGGGTCGTTAGCTACGGACAGATCGCGAGCCTGATCGGGCTGCCCGCTTGCTCGCGGCTCGTGGGGCGCGTGCTCTCGCAAGCAGAGCTCTACGGCGACTACCCGTGCCACCGCGTCGTAAGTCATTCAGGCGCCTTGGCGGCGAGCTTTGCGGCTCAGCGCGAACTGCTAGAGGCCGAAGGCGTGGAATTTAGAGGCGAGCGCGTCTGTATGAAAAAGCACCGCTGGGAGTGCTAAGGCCTAATCGCCGCAGCCTGAAGCACGGAATTTACGGATCGTTTGAAGCGCAAAATTTTAAATTGTCCGCGGCATGGAATTTTAATTTATAAAATTTTAGATCCGCGCAGGTTTAAGCGGCGGTAGCGGCAGCGCTACCGATCGCTAAGAGCCTGCGAGCTTTATTTGCTTGTAGATGCGGCACAAATCATCATGCGCGAAAAGATAGAATTTTATCTTTTTTACGCGGCGGCTTAAACGCCGCACTAAGCGGCTCCTTGGCAATCAACCCCGCCGCAGTTTTACGAAGCAGATGCGACGCCGCTTATTAGTTTTTTCGCTGCAGGCTTTCGCGCCCGTTTCGGCACCGCTTATAGATTTTGGCTATCGTAAATTTTGACCCAAAAAGGCAAATTTGGCCGCTAATTTTAGTCAAATTTAAGCTCCTTCGCGAAAAATGCGACGCCGTTTTTTAAAGACATATAAAAATGCCTAGCAAATTTAACGCGCTCACCGATCCGATATTTAAACTCGCAAGCCAAATTTATCCTCAGGATGCGGGTAAATTTACCCTAAGTCTGAAAGCAAAAGACAAAATAAAGCCAAATTTAAGGCGTAAAGCATTGCTGAATATTAACTAAAACCGCATATAATCCGGACTCAAATCAATAAAAAAGGACAAAATGAATGAACTATCAAAACTCCCGACTCCCGATATCGCCGAGCACGGCGCGTTTTTCCCGTCGCCGTTTTCGCTGTCGCAGTTTACGGCGCCCGTGAGCGATCTGGCGGATTTTAATTACAAGAAAAAATACGACGGCGATAAAAAAATCCTCATCATCGCGGCCGACGAGCGGTATTTGCTGATGGACAACGGGACTTTTTTCTCCACTGGCAACCACCCCGTCGAGACGCTCGTGCCGATGTATCATCTGGCGCAGGCGGGCTGGGACTTCGAGATCGCGACGCTCTCTGGAAATCCCGTAAAATTCGAGTTTTGGGCGATGCCTGCGAAGGACGAGCGGCTCAAGGGCTTTTTTGTGAGCTACGCGACTAAATTTAAAGAGCCTAAAAAGCTCGCTGATATCGTAGAGAAGGGATTTGACGAGTATTTTGCGCTATATATCCCGGGCGGTCACGGCGCGCTGATCGGGCTTGACGAGAGTCGCGACGTAAAGGCCGCGCTAAAATGGTTTCATGAGCAGGGCAAATACATCATCACGATCTGCCACGGCCCAGCCGGACTGCTAGCCGCGGCGCTTGACGAGGATAAGTTTTTGTTCGAGGGCTACGAGCTCGTGCTGCTGCCCGACGTCATTGACCGCACCTCGCCCGATATAGGCTACATGCCGGGCCATCTGCGTTGGTATATGGGCTCGCGGCTAGCAAAACTTGGGATGAAAATCCTAAACGAAGGTATCGACGGCGCCGTGCACAAAGACCGCAACCTGCTCTCGGGCGATAGTCCGCTAGCGGCCAATAACCTCGGCAAGCTGGCGGCTAAAACGCTTTTAGAGTCGCTGTAAATTTTACGTCGTTAAGGTCGGCATCTCGGCATAAAATTTTAATTTTTACGCGGCGGAAAAATTTAAAATTTCAAAGCGTGCCCGCTTCGGCTTTAAATTTAATGATCGCCGTCCTGCGCGCGGTGTAATCGTTTTTAAAATCGCCGCTCGCCTTCGATTTGCAAGCGATGCGCTGTGCAGCGTCTAAATTTAAGTATTCAAATTTTATCGCACTTTTGCGCGCGAGTATTAAAATCTTTTGCGGCCTTTTAAATTTGCCGCTTTACGGCGCCGTGCTCTTCGCGGGCGTAAAAAATCCTCGCATATCGACGCCCCCTGGCTGCAGCAGTTTGATTTTTCTATCAATGCCGCCCGCGTAGCCCGTGAGGCTGCCGTGCGTGCCTACGACGCGGTGGCAGGGATGATGATCGAGATTTCGTTGTGCCCTACGGCGCCGCCCACGGCTTGCGCGGACATTTTCGCTAGCCCGCGTGCTGCGGCGATTTCGCGCGCGATCTGCCCGTAGGTCGTAGTTTTTCCGTATGGAATTTTAAGCAAAATTTCCCACACGGCGCGTCTAAACGCCGAGCCCATGGGATTTAGAGCGGGCGTAAAACTAGGCTCGCGTCCGCTAAAATACAGATCGAGCCAGCGCCTAGTTTGATCGAAAACGGCCAGGTTTTTCTCCTTAAAGTACCCGCTTTGCTCGTTTTGCTCGTTCGCGCAGAATTTTCCGCTCCCGCCCTGCATCGAAAGATTGGTCGCGCGAGGTTTTTCGCCCGCATCCTGAGCCACAAAATCGCTCGCATTGTACTTTTCATCTGCGCCGCTTGCCGCTTTCGCCACAGTATCATTCTTTTTCAACGCCGCAAAATCGCGCTTTGTTTCGCTCGCGGCGTGCTGCTCTTTTGCGAGCAGATCGGACGCGATACGCTTTTTATCCGCACCGCTTTTCGCCTTTAGCGCATGACCTTTCTCTTAGCAACCCTCTCTCGCAGCGGCATCTGTTTTTTGCCGCAATATCGCGCGCGCAGAATTTGCCGTCCGTGCTGCTCGCCGCAAGAGCGTGCGCGTAGTACTTCTCGCCCTCGAACCACAGCCCGCAAAGCCCCGCCTCATCGCCCGCGAGCGTGATTTTGCCAAGCGGCGAGTCGTAATATGCGATAAATTTCATCGCTCCTCCTATTTTGCGATTAAATTTAGCGCCGCAAATAGCGCCTAAATTTCCCAAATTTCTAAAATTTGCGGGCAGATTTTAGCTACGCTTTGCTTAAACTCCGCCTTTTGCGTGCTACTCGGGTCGCCAAGGGCTTCAAATTTGGAAAAAAGCTCGGCGATCTTTAGCCAGCCCGCAAGATTTAGATCGAATTTTTTCAAATTTGCCTCGGGCAAAAACTCCAAATCATGGTCGTAAAACGCGATCTCACCGCCAGAGCTTAGCAGCCAAAGATCGCCGCTGCCGCCGTCTGCAAAGATACAAAACTCGCGCAGCAGCCCGCTATCGCCCTCAAAAGGAAATTTCGCCGCGTCGTTGCAGAGCGCGATATTGTGCTCTTTCAGCACTCTAAAATCGCCCGCAATCTCCCTGCCGAGGTATCCGCCCAGGATATTTTTAAGCTCGTTTTTGTTCAAAATTTAACTCCTCCGCTTTAGTTTCGTTTTTTGGCGTAGAGCATAAGAAAGCCGACCATCGCCGCGAAAATCACGCACATCGCAAGCGTCACGATGAGCGTGCCGTGCGCCGAGCCGCTTAAAAACAGCCCCGTCGTGTTCATCCCGAAAAAGCTCGTGATGAAATTTAGCGGCATCAGCAGCGACGAGATGATCGTGAGAATGTAGATGTTGCGGCTAATTTTGTCGTTTTTGAGCCCCTGGATGAATTGATAGATATCCTCGATCCTGACGGCATATTCGCTCATCACGCCTTTAAAAACGCCCGCTTCGTAGGCGTAGTTTTTCAGCTGTTTTTTCAGCGCCGGCTGCTCATTTGCGCAGATGAGCAGCGCCTCGTAGAAATGCGAAATTTTGTTTTGAAATTTGCGGATTTCGTATTTTAGGACAGAGTGCCTTTTCATAAATTTTGAAAAATCGCCGCGCCGCGTGTAGATCTTTTCGTAATTTTCAAGCTCTGCGGAGTGCTCTAAAATTTTATCGCGGTACTGTGCTAGGATCTTTTTGACGACCGCGAAAAACTCCGCCTCGCTGCTAAGCCGCACCTCGGCGGTACCCTCCTGCAAATAGATCGCGCCTGCGTCGAAAATAAAGCGGTAGTTTTGCTCGCGCGGCGCGTCCGTCACGAAGTACACATACTCGCGATCCTCGGCGTAGTAATAGCCCGAAACGCTGCGCTTTTCGGTAATCGGGTTCAATGAGGCCTCCTTATTTAATCGTTTTAAATTTATGGAATTTCAGAATTTCGCTCAAATTTACGGAATTTTGAAATTCTGTTGCCGATCAGAATTCTGAAATTTCGCCGCTAATAGGAATTCTAAAATTCCGCCGCCACTTAAATTTTATCGTATTTGGAATTTCAAAATTCTTTTGCGCTTGGAATTTTAAAATTTTAAGCACGAAAGAATTTTATTATTGGTGGAATTTTATGCGACGCAGTCGCAATTTAAATTTAACGCGGACGCAGTCCGCACCGCTTAAAGCGTCGTAGGGGAATGGGTGGGGGCTTGTGGGCGAGCAGAGCAATGCGGTGCTGTGGGACAACGCCGCCTCTGCGAGAAGTGTGACCTCGCAATTCAAGCCCCCTTCCCGCCCCAATAGAAACATATCATGGATTAAAATTTAAACGGAATTTCATTTTGTAATAAATTTAAAATTTCTCTATGTAGAATTTGCCTCTAGAATTTGGGG